>Ga0308169_10002611_pt1 | contig 18453 bp, 21 predicted proteins | sample PhyBR1_2_FD_202139 | JGI IMG/M metagenome (GOLD analysis project Ga0308169, IMG submission 202139) | Phyllosphere microbial communities from UC Gill Tract Community Farm, Albany, California, United States - DLSLSB.R1 | ecosystem: Host-associated > Plants > Phyllosphere > Unclassified | place...
AATATCGACGACGTGTTCTGGATGTTCTCGGTGCCGGCGCGCGAGGTGGTCTATGTCAGCCCGGCCTACGCCACCGTGTGGGGCCGCAGCGCCGAGGCGCTGGGCCAGCAGCCCGACGACTGGCTCGCCGCAGTGCACCAGGACGACCGCGCGCGCATGGCGGCGCGCTGGGAACGCGTGGCGTTCGAAGCCCATTATGACGACGAGTTCCGCATCGCCGGCGCCGACGGCCAGGTGCGCTGGGTGCGCGACCGCGTGTTCCCGGTACGCGATGCGCGCGGCCAGGTGGTGCGGGTAGCGCGCGTGACCAGCGACATCACGGGCCGGCGCGAAATGGAAGCGCTGCTGCGCGCCGCCGACAGTAACAAGAACCAGTTCCTGGCGACGCTGGCGCACGAGCTGCGCAACCCCCTGAGCCCGATCCGCAACGCGGCCGCGCTGCTGGGCGCCATCGGCGAAGGTTCGGCCGAGCGCCAGGCGCATGCACGCGACGTGATCACGCGCCAGGTCGATCATCTGGCGCACCTGGTCGACGACCTGCTGGACGTGGCCCGCATCTCCGAAGGAAAAATCGTGCTGCGCAATGAAGAAGTCGACATCAACGGCGTGATCGCCCAGGCCATCGAGACGGCAGCGCCTTTGATCAACGCGCGCGGCCACCACCTGAGCGTCGAGCAGCCGGACCACCAGATCTGGGTCTCGGGCGACCCGGTGCGCCTGGCCCAGTCGGTCGGCAACCTGCTGCACAACGCGGCCAAGTTCACGCCCACCGGTGGCGAAATCCATCTGGCCGTGCGCATCACCGACAGTGCGCGCGTGTGCATTTCGGTGCGCGACAACGGCATCGGCATCGCCAGGGACAACCTGCCGCGCATCTTCGGCATGTTTACCCAGGTCGAGGTGCCGCCCGACCGCGCGCCGGAAGGCCTGGGCATCGGCCTGTCGCTGGTGTCGCACCTGCTCGAACTGCATGGCGGTCACCTGTCGGCCACCAGCGACGGCATCGGCCTTGGCAGCACGTTCACTGTCGACCTGCCGCTGCTGCATGTCGGCGCCGGCGCGGACGATGCGACGACGCTTTCGTCCGCGCCTGAAGCGCAGAGCGGCGGCATGCGCGTGCTGCTGGTGGACGACAACGTCGATGCGATGGAGATGATGGGCTTTCTGCTGGCCGAGATGGGCTACGAGGCGCACACCACGGCCGACGCCAACGAGATCGAAGAGCTGGCTGCGCGCCACGAGCCGCACGTGATCGTGCTCGATATCGGCTTGCCGGGCGTGGATGGTTATCAGGTGGCGCGCCGCATCAAGAGCAATCCGCAACTGGCGCATATCCGGCTGGTGGCGCATACCGGCTACGGTTCGCCGGAAGACCGCCGCCGCGCGCACGAGGCCGGGTTCGATGCGCACCTGGTCAAGCCGGCCGAATTGTCGGATCTGGAAGCGGCGCTGCGGGGCTAACCTGGTTCAGGCTCAGGCCAGCAGCGCCACGGCCTTCACCTGCGCCCACACCGCGCTGCCCGGCGCGATCGCCAGTTCGCGCCGCGAACGCTCGGTGATCCGCGCCAGCAGCGCCGTGTCACCGAGCAGCAAGCGCACCAGCACCTGGCCGGGCGCGCCGCTCGGACCGACCGCATCCACCCGCGCGGGCAGGATGTTGGTGATGCTGCTGGCGCGTGGCCGTTCCAGCGCCAGGCTCACATCGCGCGCATGGATGCGGCAGCGCACGCGGGTGCCGATGGCGACGTCGCGCTGGCCCACCAGCAGCACGCCGCCGGCAAAGGCCAGGTGCGACAGGCCATCGGCGTCGTGCGCTTGCAGCGTCGTTTCCAGCATCACGCCGGCATCGTCCTGAAAATTGGCCGCCAGGTCCAGCCGCGCGAGCGTCGCGGCCAACGGGCCGCTGGCCAGTACCCGGCCTTCTTCCAGCACCACCAGGTGATCGGCCAGGCGCGCCACTTCGTCGGCCGCGTGGCTGACATACACGACCGGCAGTGCCAGTTCGTCGTGCAGGCGCTCCAAGTAGGGCAGGATCTCGAGTTTGCGCCGCATGTCGAGCGCGGCGAGCGGCTCGTCCATCAACAGCAGGCGGGGCGAGGCAAGCAGCGTGCGCGCAATGGCCGCGCGCTGGCGTTCGCCGCCTGACAGCGTGGCGGGGCTGGCATCGAGCAGGCGTTCGATGCCGAGTAGTTCGGCCACCGCCATCAGGTCGAAGCGGCGCTCGGCGGGTTTGAGGCGCTTGCGTCCGAACTCGAGATTGGCGCGCACGGAGAGGTGCGGGAACAGGCTGGCTTCCTGGAACACGTAGCCGATGCCCCGTTCGTGGGTCGGCACGAACACCTTGCGCGCATCCTCCTGCCACACCTCGTCGCCCAGCGCGACGCGGGCGCCGGCCACGCGTTCCAGGCCCGCCAGCGCGCGCAGCAGCGTGGTCTTGCCGGAGCCGGAATGGCCGAACAGCGCGGTCACGCCGCGCCCGGGCAGGGCCAGGTCGACCTCGAGCTCGAACGCGCCGCGGTCGATCCGGCATGCGAGCGAGATGGGCGTCATCGCTGCGCCCCCCGCATCGACTGCGGATACAGCGTGTACAAAATAAGCAGCACGACAAAGCTGAATACCAGCATGCCACCGGCCAGCCAGTGGGCCTGTGCGTATTCCATCGCTTCGACATGATCGTAGATTTGCGTGGAGACGACGCGCGTCTTGTCGGGGATGTTCCCGCCGATCATGAGCACGACGCCGAATTCGCCGATCGTGTGGGCAAAGCCCAGGATCGCACCGGTGACGAAGCCGGGGCGCGCCAGCGGCACGACGACCGACCAGAACGTATCCCACGGCCCGGCGCGCAGCGTGGCGGCCACTTCGAGCGGGCGTTCGCCGATGGCCTCGAACGCATTCTGCAGGGGCTGCACGACGAACGGCAGCGAATAGAACACCGAGGCGATCACGAGGCCCGTGAAGGTGAAGGCGAGTGTACCGAGGCCCAGCGCGCCGGTCAGCTGCCCGAGCGGGCCGTTCGGGCCCATCGCCAGCAGCAGGTAAAAGCCGATCACGGTGGGCGGCAGCACGAGGGGCAGGGCGACGAGCGCGCCGACGACGCGCCTGGCGCGCGAGCGGGTGCGCGCGAGCCACCATGCCAGCGGCGTGCCGAATACCAGCAGCAGCAGCGTGACGAGGGTCGCGAGCTTGAGCGTCAGCCAGATCGCGGCGAAGTCGGACGCGTCCAGCATGTGCCTAGACCTCGTAGCCGTAGGCGCGGATCAGCGCCTTGGCCTTGTCGCTGCGCAGATAGTCCAGCAGCGCCTGCGCGGCCGGGTTCTTCGCGCCGCGGGTCAGCAGGGCGGCGTCCTGGCGAATTGGCGCGTGCATGGTCGCGGGAACGATCCAGCCCGAGCCGGCCGTGAATTTGCCATCGCGCCAGACCTGTGCCTGCGCCACAAAACCCAGTTCGGCGTTACCCGTGCTGGCAAACTGGAAGGCCTGCGCGATGTTTTCGCCCTGGACCAGGCGTGGTTGCAGGCGCGCGGTCAGGCCCAGCTTGTCGATGACGGCGACTGCCGCCGCGCCGTACGGGGCCGTCTTCGGATTGGCGATGGCCAGGTGCGTGAAGGTGCCGGTCTTGAGCACGGCGCCGGCTGCATCGACGTAGTCGGCCTTGGCCGACCACAGCACGAGGCGCCCGACCGCATAGGTGAAGCGGCTTTTGGCGACGACCTGGCCTTCGGCTTCCAGCCGCGCCGGCGTTTCATCATCGGCCGACAGCAGCACCTCGAACGGCGCCCCGTTGCGGATCTGCGCGTAGAATTTGCCGGTCGCGCCGCTGGCGACGACGGCCTTGTGGCCCGTGTCCTTCTGAAATTGCGCGGCCAACTTTTCCATCGGGCCGGCGAAATTGGCGGCCACCGCCACCTGGACTTCGCCAGCATGGGCCGTTCCCAGGCAGGTCATTGCAGCGATCACACTGGCAAGTTGTTTCATGTCGTCCCCTGGTGGTAAAAAGCGCTATAGTCGCAAGTATATAACGGATTCTGGAGCGCACATGGATGACAGGCACATCGCCCTTGAGGGCACCGTCTGGATGACGGTGGGTGGCGAGCAGCTCGGCGGCACAAACCGGGTCGGCTTGCTGGCAGCGCTCGCGCAATGCGGTTCGATCACGGCGGCCGCGAAACAGGTCGGCCTGAGCTACAAGGCGGCGTGGGAAGCGATCGACACGATGAACAACCTGGCCGGCGAGCCGCTCGTGCAGCGCTCGACCGGCGGCAAGGGCGGTGGCGGCACGCGGCTGACGGCGCGCGGCGCGCAACTGGTCGAGAACTTCACCATGATCGAGCAACTGCACCAGGATTTTCTGGAACGACTCAATCGGCAGTCAGAGGGCGTGGCCGACGATGCCGCACTATTTTCGAGGTTCAGGATGCGAACGAGCGCACGCAATCAGTTCTTCGGCACCGTGACGCGCGTCGCGCCAGGTGCCGTCAATGACGAGGTCGAACTCGCCATCGCGGGCGGACAGAAGATCGTCGCCATCGTCACGCGCGAGAGCGCCGACAACCTGGCGCTGGCGCCGGGCCGGCAAGTGTTTGCGCTGATCAAGTCGTCGTCCGTGATCGTCATGACGGCCGGCGAGGGCATGCGGCTGTCGGCGCGCAATCAGCTGACCGGTACCGTTGCACGCCTGACGCGCGGCGCCGTCAATGCCGAGGTCGTGATTGCGCTTGGCGGCGGCGGCACGGTTGCCGCGACCGTGACAAACGAGAGTGTCGATACGCTGGGACTGGCGGAAGGGCTCGCTGCAACCGCCGTGTTCAAGGCGTCGAGCGTGATTCTTGGGGTGCCCGAATAAACGGTGGTAATGTATCTTTTTTCCCAACACTGAAAGGCGATCATGTTCAAGCGTATGGCGGCAGAAGCACTCGGCATCAGCGATATCGGCGTCATTGTCGGCCCGGCCGACTACGGCAATGTCGATGCGGATGACTACCTGTTCAACGAAGACGGCGAGCAGATCTTCTTTCTCATCAAAAGCAAGAAGGACGAGTACTGCTTCACCAATCTTGGCCTGATCCATGTGGACGGCGACTCGGCCATCTCGTCGAAACGCGCGATCAAGCGCTACGATTACGCGTCGTACCAGATCAGTGGCGTGACCATCGAAACAGCCGGCACGCTCGATATGGATATCGAGCTGAAATTCAGCCTGGATGACACGCCGTTCTCCATCGACGTCAAGAAAGCGTTTATCGAACAGCTCAAGGACATTTACAAAGCCTTGATCTCGATCGGCAAGCGCCAGCAACGCGATGCGGTGTGCCGCAATAATGCATTGCGCACGCTGGACGCCACTGCATCGGTGCACAAGCTCAATATTGCCCCGGGTGCCGGTGGCCTCGTCAGCCAGTTCGATGAATTGCTGACGGCATTGAATACCGCGATGCTCGATACCTATACCAAGCGCGATTTCAGCGACGTCTTTACCAAGTACATTCACAACTGACCGTGGGCTGACGCCCCTTCGGTCCAACTGAAAGGGTGCACGGATGCCGGCAAAGAAACGCCTGACGAATATCGCCAATGGTCTGTGCGGGTCATTCATTAGCCGCAACAATGACCTGGACGGCTATTGGGCGATTGGCAAACGCCGTTCACTGGCTGACCAGCATGGTCAGAGCATGGTCGTACTGGACTTGCTGACGTCATCCGCGCAGCCTTTTTCTGCGCAATGTTCAGATGTGTTCGAGCGCTATTGCCGGCGCCTTGCAACGCTGGCGGAGCGCTCGCGTATTCCCGTTCACGGACATTACCGTCGCACGCATCGTCCTTGATTTTGCACCGCCACCCTGGCCCAGGGCCAGCTATTACAAGCTGCAATGGGGTGATCAGTTCACGGTGACCGTGACCATCGAGGCGGACGGGCGCGCAGTGGGGATGGCGCCGGACGCGGGCTATTGCCGGCCGCACGGCGCAGCCAGAAAGGAAAACTTGCTTGTATTCTGAGATCGGCCGTTTTTTTGCGCGCCATGAGAGTAAGCTCGACTACTACTCATCAAGAAAGCCGATCCATGCGATGCTATATCTTGATCGTCGAACGAGACCTTCTCATTCGTGAGACCATTCTCGATCTGGTGACGGCTCTGGGCCACTCGGGGCTGGGCGCATCGTCACCCGTACGAGGCCTCAAGATGCTCGAGGTAATGGTGTTTGACGCGATGATGATCAGCCCGGGCGCCACATTGCTCGGTGAGCCGAGCTATGCGATCGATGCGAAAAAGATCCAGCCTTCCTTGAAAGTGATCATGACCGCGGCAGTCGAGCTGCCCGAGTATTCGGCGCCACCGATCGACGCGTTCATTCAAAAACCATTTTCACTGGTTTCACTGCAAGCGACATTGCAAAAGATACTCATCGTGGGCGCACCACCCGACGACTGACGTCGGTGTGCGCTGACAACGCTCATCCAGCCGCGATCCGTTTTCTTCCCGTCAAGCGAGCGCTGCTGTTCCGAATCGCATGCGAGGATCCATTCACTCTACGCGAAAGGAATCCTCATGAAGCACGATCAGCCGCCGCGCCGCGATTTTCTGCGCTATGTCGGTACCATGGCCGCTCTGTCCACGCCGGCGTTGCAGGCTGCGGCCAGCGAACAGAACCGGGTCAGCTTCCCGCCCATTTTCGACAAGTCCGAAAAGCCCGAGAAGACAGAGCCGCCGGGTGACTCGTGGGATGAGCGCATAGGCGTCGCCGTGGTGGGCCTGGGCCGCATCGCCATCGACGAGATGCTGCCCGCCTTCCAGCGAAGCAAGCATGCAAAAGTCGTGGCGCTGGTCACGGGGGACCGCGACAAGGGCCTGAAGGTTGCGCGCCAGTACAACATCCCCGAAAGCGCAGTGCTCGACTACAAGGATTACGACAAGCTGGCCCAGATGGCCGACGTGAAGGGCGTCTACATCGCCCTGCCCAATAATATGCACCCGGAGTACACCGTGCGCGCGGCGCGTGCCGGCAAGCACGTACTGTGCGAAAAGCCGATGGCCAACAGCGCCGCCGAGTGCCGCCAGATGATCGATGCTTGCCGCAAGGCCGGGCGCCAGCTGATGATCGCCTACCGCAGCCAGTACGAAGCGCTGGATCGCACGCTGATCAAAATGGTCGGCGACAACAAGCTGGGCGCGCTGAAGGAATTCAACTCGGTCAACTCGCAGAATATGGGCGACCCGCAGCACTGGCGCCTCAAGAAGGCGCTGGCGGGCGGCGGCGCACTGCCGGACATCGGTATCTATTGCATCAATGCCGCGCGCTTTCTCAGTGGCGAAGAACCGACCGAGGTAGTCGGCAGCATCTGGTCGACGCCGGGCGATGCGCGCTTTCGTGAAGTCGAGGAATCGTGCCAGTTCGTCCTGCGCTTTCCCAGCGGTTTCTCGGCCACCTGCAGCACCAGCTATTCGGCGCACAAGTCGCAGATGTTCCGCCTGAATGGGTTTGAAGCATGGGCCGACATGGATCCTGCCTACGCCTACCACGGCAACAAGCTGCGGATCACGCGCGTGGTCGACGGCAAGGATCAGACTACCGAGATCCCGGCCGGCAAGACCAACCAGTTCACGCTGATGATCGACCACTTCGCCAGCTGCATCCAGCAAAACAAGGACGTGCACACGCCGGGCGAGGAGGGGTTGCAGGACCAGCGCATCATGGATGCGATCTACGAATCGGCGCGTAGCGGCCGGGTGGTCAAGCTCAAGCCGCCGGCGGGCAGGACGCGCGGGCCTGAGCCGGACAGCGCAGATTGAACACCGCTGCCGCCTGCTGCACCGCATTCAGGGGAAAATCGCGGCTGCGGCGTTCATGTTATGTTGAAAACTCATTCCCTTCGAGATAAAAACACCATGAAATTCAACCTGCAATTTCTTGAACACGATGTATCGATCGACCAGGATACCTGGACTGCATTGGCCACGACGGGCAGTGATGTGTCGCTTGAAAACGTTCGGGCCGCCATTCTGGGCGTACTGGAACGCGGCGGGGTATTCACGGTTGACGACAGCAATGACCAGGTCGTGCGACGCATCGAGACGTCTGCCGAGTTCGAAGGCTATATGCAGGAAATCGGGACCCAGCGCACCCAGTTCCAGCAGGAACAAGCCTGAGTTCGGTGGCGCGCCGCCAGCCTCGTGCGCGCCAGCGCGCAGTCAGATTGAATTTGGAACTGCCTCTTCCCAACTCTTGAAGCGAGTCACGATGTCATTTTCACGCACCTTCCGCAGTACCTTCCGTCACACCGTCCTCGCCGCCAGCCTGCTGGCTGGACTGTCCCAGGTCTGCGCGCACGCCGCGTCGCTTCCGGCGCCATTTGATACGCAACTGGCCGCCGACTTTCCCAAGCTCGAAGCCTTCTACCGCGACCTGCACGCCAATCCCGAACTCGGCTTCGCAGAGCACAAGACCGCAGCCAAGCTGGCCGAACGGGCCAAGGCGCTCGGCTTCGAGGTGACCACCGGCGTTGGTGGCACTGGTGTGGTGGCGATTCTCAAGAATGGTCCGGGGCCGACGGTGATGCTGCGCACCGAGATGGATGCACTGCCGGTGCTGGAAAAGACCGGCCTGCCGTTTGCCAGCAAGGTTACGACGAAAAATGCCGCCGGCGACACCGTGCCGGTGGCGCACGCCTGCGGCCACGACCTGCACATGGCTGCCTGGTATGGCACCGCAAAGCTGATGGCGGAGAACCGCAAGGCGTGGAGCGGCACCCTGATGCTGATCGGGCAGCCGTCCGAAGAAGCGTTGACGGGCGCCGCCGCCATGCTCAAGGACGGCCTCTTCACGCGCTTCCCGAAACCGGACTACGCGCTGTCGATGCACGACGACGCGTCGATGGCGTCGGGCACGGTCATGTGGCATGCCGGGCCATTCCGCGCGTCGGCCGATACCGTCACCATCACCATGTTCGGGCAGGGCGGTCATGGCGCCGTCCCGCACGAGACGCGTGACCCGGTGGTGATGGCGGCGCGGCTGGTGATGGCGCTGCAGACCCTGATCTCGCGCGAAAACAATCCGCTCGACCCGGTCGTGATCACGGTCGGCAGCATCCAGGGCGGCACGCAGGCCAATATCGTGCCGGATCAGGTCAAGCTGGCGCTGACGGTGCGTACGTTCCGCCCCGAAGTGCGCCAGCGCGTGCTGGCCAGCATCGCTCGTGAAGCCAAGGGCGAAGCGCTCGCCGCTGGCGCGCCGAAGGAGCCGCTGGTGGAAGTCAAGACCGGCACCGACTCGGTCGTCAACGATCCGCAGCTGGTGGCGCGCGCCGTCAAGGCGGTCGAACAGGCCGTCGGCCCTGACTTTGTGAAAGAAATGCCGGCCAAGATGACGTCCGAAGACTTCGCCATGTATGGCCAGCAGCCTGGCGTCAAGGCGCTGCTGCTGCACGTGGGCGCGGTCGATGCCGGCCGCCTCGAGGCAGCGAAGAAGGCGGGCAAGCCCTTGCCAGGAACCCATTCGCCGCAATGGGCGCCGGATCTAAAGCCGACGCTCACCAATACCATCAAGGCCGAGACGGCGATCCTGCTCGATCTGATGGCGCCGCAGCGCTAGGCGCACCACGATAAGGCCCGTCATGCATTTTCTTGTCTTCGCCGCTGCGTCCTCGCTCGTCCTTGCGGCCGTACCGCTTGCCCATGCCCAGCCTGCAGCCAAGGGGTTGCAAGTCAAAATCGGTACGGTCTCCCCGCTGTCCGGTCCCAGCGCCCATGCGGGCAAGGACATCGAAAACGGCGCCCGCATGGCGATTGATGACCTCAACGCAAAGGGGATCGTGCTTGGCGGCAGCAAGGTCCAATGGGTCTTGCAACCCGAGGACGACGGCGCCGATCCCCGTACCGGGACGGCTGTCGCGCAAAAGCTGGTCGATGCGAAGGTGGCCGCGGTCGTGGGGCACCTCAATTCAGGCACGACCGTGCCGGCCTCGAAAATCTACGCGAACGCCGGCATTCCGCAGATTTCGCCGGCGGCCACGACGCCGGTCTACACCAGCCAGGGTTTCAAGACGGCGTTTCGCGTCGTTGCCAACGACAACCTGATCGGCCGCACGCTGGCCACCTATACGCTCGGCACGCTGAAAGCCAGGAAGATTGCCGTGATCGACGACCGCACCGCCTTCGGCCAGGGGCTGGCGGACGAATTCGTCAAGGGCGTCAAGAAGGCGGGGGCTGGCACAAGCGTGGTCAGCCGCCAGTTCACGACCGACAAGGCCACCGACTTCAGCGCCATCCTGACCCAGATCCGCGCGCGCGATCCGGACGTGATTTTTTATGGCGGCATGGACGCGGTGGCCGGTCCGATGCTCAAACAGATGAAGGCGCTCGGGCTGCGCGCCAAGCTCATTTCGGGCGACGGCGTCTGCTCGGAAAAAATGCCGCTGCTGGCCGGCGACGCGCTGGTCGACGACAAGGTGTATTGCGTCGTGGCGGGCGGCGTTGGCGCTGCGCAGGAAGCGGGCTTGAATGCATTCACACAGCGTTACCAGCAGCGCTACAAGCTCCCGGTGCAGTCGTATGCGCCCTATGCCTACGATGCGGTGATGGTCTTCGCGAAAGCGATGCAGAACGCAAATTCGAGCGATCCAGCCAAGTTCCTGCCGGCGCTGGCCGCCGTCAGGCACGAGGGCGTTACTGGCAGCATTGCCTTCGATCCGAAGGGCGATTTGCGTGACGCCGCGATGACGATCTATACCTTCCGCAAAGGCAAAAAGGTCAGGCTGGCCGTGCTGCGCTGACGTGTAGAACCCAACGTCAATATGCGTACTGATTTGTTTTGGAATTCAGCGGGATAACCCTTCTCTGACGGTATCCTTTACACCAGATTGGCCGCTTGATAACTAGAAGTTACAACCCACTGATTGCAAAAGATTATTGATTTTGGCATGGATATTGCTCTTGGTTAGAAAACTATACTAGGAGACCAATATGTTCAACATAATCACGAAAATCGGTGCAGTGCTCACACTTCGGGGCTTGGTAGCATCTGTGCTGTTTTTGGCAGCTCCGGTCGCAATGGCCGACGTCATCTTGCATTACTCGTTAAGCGGCGTAACGATGGCAGGCGGCGGTATGATGTCGGGATCGTTTGACTGGAATGCCTCTACATCACGGCCAATCAACTACAACATTACCGTTCCGACCAATAACTATGGGCCTGCCACGAATTTTAATACCGACAATTCGTTCTATCTTGGCCCAGCATTTTTGGGCACCGGAAACGCGTCCATGGATTCAGGCTTCAACATTATTCTGAATAGTTTTCAGGGGTACCTGAATTTAATCTTTGATCGCGCTCTCGCCAACGGCGGAACCGTGGGAATCACCACGTCGACTGAACGTTTCGAATCGTTTTTCTCGCATAATGATTTTACTGGCGACATGGTCGTCGCAGGTGTCGTTACGGCCGAGAGCGGTGTTGCCGTATCCGAGCCAGCAACGCTCGCATTATTTGCACTCGGCCTGCTGCCTTTGGTTGCTCGCCGACGCCGGGCGGCTTCGGTAGCGCTGTAACACGCCTTTGTCCGGTGATGGCGCGAGTCATCCCGGGTGGTAGGATGCTGCTTTCGTTCAGAAGTCCAGAGGAAGCAATGACCATATTCGCCATGTCCGTCTTCGATGCAACCGTGATTTACGACGGCAAGGAACTGTTCAAGGGGCAGGGCGCCGCCACTGGCTGGGCCGAGAAGCTTGCGAAGGAAATCGAGAGCCGCGTCACCGTGGAGAAGATCGGCACCGGCTGGGCGCTGGTCGGCCGGGTCGATGGCGTGGATTGCCGTTGGGGCATCATGGGACAGCGTCTCAAGCGGCTGGACTGATCACGATGCGCAGTTCGAACGGCGGCCTCGTCTATTCCACCGAAACGGGTCGCATGTGCCCGACCTGTCGCCAGCCTGTGTCGCAGTGTACGTGCAAGACAGCTGCGATCGCTGCGCCGGTCGGCGATGGCAATGTGCGCGTGTCGCTACAGAGCAAGGGGCGGGGTGGCAAGAGCGTCACGCTCGTCAAGGGCGTGGCACTCGACCCGATGGCCCTGGCTGTGCTTGGCAAGCAGTTACGCACGGCCTGCGGTGCCGGCGGCACCGTCAAGGACGGTGTGATCGAAGTGCAGGGTGACCACTGCGACACCGTTCTGCAGGCGCTGATAAAGCTGGGGCATCGGGCAAAGCGGGCCGGCGGCTGACGCCGGCCCGGGTACATCAGTAGTCGCGTGCAGCGCGCGTTGCCAGCGCCACGACGGCAACGCCAGCCGCGACGATCAGCGCGTCTTCGATCAGGCCGCTGCGGGTCTGACCGATCTTGGCCATCGCCTGCTTGCGGGCGGCCAGCGTCGCATACGCCAGCGGTACGGCGGTTGCGACCGCGACTGCGGCGCCTGCCTTTTCACGACCCTCTGGCGCCAGCGCTGCACCGGCAATGCCGGCGCTGGCAATGCGCGCCAGCAAGCCCAGGAACACGGTGCGGTCCGGCGCCGACTTCATCTTGTCGCCGTACAGTTCACCGGCACCCATGGCCAGTGCGCCGTACTTGAACAGCGGGCGGTCCAGCAGGACGAGGTTGCCCGACGTTTGACGGCCGGCCAGGCGTGCAGCGGCGAGCGTGGCCATCGGGGTCATCGAGCGGGCGCTGGCGACGGCGCCAATCAGGGCGGAGGAGAGCAGGCTGGTAGATTTCATGTTTAGTCCTAAGTAAATTGTGTTGTTCGATACCTTGTTCAACCGAATGCAAGATTGATTCAGTTGCCTTATTTTTAACACAAAATAGAAAATCAGCCTGTTCTGTAAGGACGCTAGATCACCCGGCGCGGGGCCGCCGTGGCGAGGTCGCCGCTGTTGGGCGTGCCGGTGCGCTCGATCAGCATGATCTGCGCTTCATCAGTCGCGCGGGGCCGGTGCCGCACGCCTTGCGGTACGACGTACAGCTGGCCCGGCCCCAGCGTCACGGTGGTGCCGTCGTCGAGATCGATTTCGAGACTGCCAGCGAGCACCAGGAAAAAATCGTCCGAATCGTCATGCACATGCCAGTGGTAGTCGCCACGCAATTTGGCGACCATGACGTCGTGGCCGTTGAACAGGCTGACCGTGCGCGGTTGCCAGGCTTCGGTGAAGGTGGCCAGTTTGCCGGCCAGGTCGATTGCAGCGTTCATGGGTTCTCCTTAAGTGAAAAAGTGAAAACGCCATGGTGCGCCTGCGGGCGGGCAGGGGTCTTGTACAATTGTCGCATGCATACTGCACCCGCCCGGCCAGTCAACGATGCCACCTTTTCGGCGCTGGCCAATGGCGTCACGCTGATGCAGGCAAGCTTCACGGATCACACGTTCGAGCGCCACAGCCACGCTGGTTTCGCGATCGGCGTCACCACCGCCGGGGTGCAGCGTTTTCGCTGCAAGGGCGCGCAGTACGACAGCCAGGTGGGCGACCTGGTCCTGTTCAATCCGGATGAAGACCATGATGGCAGCGCCGGCACCGCCGACGGGTTCCGTTATGCGATCTGGTATGTGCCGGATGCGTTCGTGGCAAGCTGCATCGCGCCCGAGGGCGAGCGCGCCGATGGCCGGTATTTCACCCGGCCATGCGTGACCGACCACCGGATGGCGGCGACCTTTGCGCGGCTGTCCAGCAATTTGCTGGCAACGCCAGCCGAGTCGCTGCGGGCGGAAACGCTGCTGCGTGCGTTTCTCGGAACGATGCTGGCGCGCCATGGCGAGCGTCCCGGGGCGCCGGTTATCCGGGCCGGCGTATTCGCCGCCGATGCGCGCATGGCGCAGGTCAGGGACTATATCCGCATGTACTTCCAGCGCGATCTCACGGTGGCCGACCTGGCCGCTGTCGCTGGCATGTCGCGCACACATCTCACGCGCGCGTTCAGCGCGATGTATCACACGCCGCCGCACGTGTACCTCAATTCGGTGCGCGTCGCCCATGCCTGCACGCTGATCCGGCGCGGCATGCCGCTCGTGGCGGTGGCGATCGAATGCGGCTTTGCCGACCAGAGTCACCTGACCCGGCGCTTCAAGGGCTGTATTGGCGTGACCCCGTCAGGCTGGCGCGACAGGCTGCGGCGCTAGAGCATCCGCTGTATCAGCTGCCGCAGGCCGGATCGTCAGCGTCTGCGCAAAGTGCGCGATCAGCGCCGTTACCTTGGGCGCGTGCTGACGGCTGCGCTGCCATACCAGATACAGCGGCAGGCCGGACGTGGCCAGCTCGGGCAAAATTTTTACCAGGCTGCCATCGCGCAGCTGCTGCTCGACGAGCCAGGTTGCCAATTGCGCGATGCCCAGTCCCATCTCCACGGCCGTGACCTCGGCCTCGGCCTGCCCCAATACGATGCGTCCGTTCACGTGCTGGCGCGCCAGCGGCAGCGCGCCATCCTTGATCAGCCACGGACTCGTGCTGCCGTCCGCGCGGCCGTACAGAATGGCGTCATGACCCAGTAACGCTTCCAGCGTCGTCGGGGCGCCGTGCCGCGCCACATAGGCGGGCGACGCGCAGAAGACCAGTTCTTCGTCACCCAGGTGCTGGTAGCACAGCGCCGCCGGCCACGTGTCCGAGCCACCGATGCGCACGACCACGTCCAGGCCATCCTCGACGGGATCGACAAAGCGGTCGGTGAACGACACGTGCGGTTGGACCTGTGGATACTGCTCGGCGAACGCCAGCAGGGACCGCACGGCGTGCATGCGGCCGAATGTGGCCGGCATGTCCACGCGCAGCCGGCCCGACGGGGCGATATGGTCGTGCGCCAGCAGCCGCTCGGCCGCTTCGAGTTCGTCCAGCACGCGCACGCAGACCTTGTAGAAGACATTGCCGGCGTCCGTCATCTCGAGCTTGCGCGTGGTGCGGTCGAACAGCGGCCGTTTCAATCGTCCTTCGAGCCGCGCGATGGACTTGCCGACGGCGGAGTTGGTCAGATTCAGCCGGTCGGCAGCTGCTGTGAAACTGCCGGCATCGGCCACGGCGACGAAAGTTTCAAGGCCTTTGAGGCGTTCGGCGGGTGTCATTGACTAGATCCTGGAAATTTATTCCACATGATGCAGGAATTCTTATCCAACATGGGAATTTTTATCTCTTATATGATGACAGTCAGATAATTACAGGAGTTTTTCGCAATGCCCAATTCATCTACAACCACCGTCGATACGATGGCGGACAAGCCTCAGGCGACTGGCGGCACACTCTCCATCACGATTCTGGCCATCGCCGCGTTTGTCATCGTCACCACCGAGTTCCTGATCGTCGGCCTGCTGCCGGCACTGGCGCGTGACCTGTCCATCACGGTGGCCACGGCCGGCCAGCTCGTGACGCTGTTCGCCGTGGTCGTCATGGTGTGCGGCCCGTTCCTGACGGCGTGGCTGGCCAATGTCGACCGCAAGAAACTGTTCGTCGCCGTGCTGGTGCTGTTTGCAGCAACCAATGCACTGGCCGCCGTCGCGCAGAACATCTGGGTGCTGGCGCTGGCGCGCCTGCTGCCGGCGCTCGCGCTGCCCGTGTTCTGGGGTACCGCAAGCGACACCGCGGCCCAGATCGCCGGACCTGAAAAAGCCGGTCGCGCTGTCTCGACCGTGTATCTAGGGATTTCGGCCGCGATGCTGTTTGGTATTCCGCTCGGTACGCTGGCGGCAGACGCCATCGGCTGGCGCGGCGCGTTCGGCTTGCTGGCTGCGCTGTCGCTGCTGGTGGCCGTGCTGATGTTCTTCAGCATGCCAACGGTGCGTGCGTCGCAACCGGTTGCCATGCGCGAACAGGCAAAGATTCTGAAAAGCCCGTTCTTCATGGCCAATGTGGCGCTGTCGATCCTGGTGTTTACCGCGATGTTCACAGGCTACACCTACCTGGCCGAGATGCTGGAGAAATCGGCTGGCGTAGCACCGGCGCAGGTGGGCTGGTGGCTGATGGGCTTTGGCGCAGTGGGCCTGATCGGTAACTGGCTGGGTGGTCTCTGGGTCGACCAGAAACCGCTGGCCACCACCGCCATCTTCAGCCTCGTGCTGGCAGCCGGCATGGCCGCGTCGATGCTGTTCGCGGGCTTGAGCATCGGCTTTGCCATCGCGCTGGGCGTCTGGGGTATCGCCAATACCGCGCTGTATCCGATTTGCCAGATCCGCGTGATGAAAGCGGCAACCGGCGCCCAGGCGCTGGCCGGCACGATCAATGTGTCGGCAGCCAACGGCGGCATCGCGTTGGGCGCCGTGATCGGTGGCCTTGCGGTGGCCAACTGGGGCGCGGGCAATGTCGGTTATGTGGCTGCGGGCATTGCCGTGCTGGCTGCGCTGGCGACCAGCCTGGTCGGGCGTATGACCCCTGCAGCCAAGGCGTAACGATCATGACGATTGCACCCATTGGACCGTTACCGGCCGAACTGGCAAGCCATGCCGGCTATGGCCGGATTTTCAAGCCGGGCAAGCTGACCTTCGGCTTCATCATGCCGCTCGAAGGCTATCCGGATTCACCGTTTCCGACGCTGGCCAATCACCAGACGATGGCGCGCATGGCCGACGAGGCCGGTTTCTCGACCCTGTGGCTGCGCGACGTGCCGTTCTACGATCCCAACTTCGGCGACACCGGTCAGGTGCTCGATCCGATGGTGTACATGGGCTTTCTGGCGGCGCACACGAGCCGTATTGCACTGGGCACCGCCGGTATCGTGGCGACGCTGCGCGAGCCGTTGATCGTGGCCAAGCAGGCGGTGTCGGTCGACCAGTTGCTGGGCGGGCGCCTGGTGCTGGGCTTGTCGACCGGTGACCGGCCGGTCGAGTATCCGGCGTTTGGCCTGGATTTCGATAACCGCGGCGAGCGTTTTCGCGAAGCGTTTGGCCTGATCAAGACCGTCACCGAACAGGACTTTCCGCACGCGCGCACGGCGCACTACGGCAACCTCGATGGCGGCATCGACCTGGTGCCCAAGCCGGCGGCGCCGCGCCTGCCGATGATCGTCGTTGGCCGGGCGCGCCAGGACATGGCGTGGATCGCCCGGCACAGCGACGGCTGGATCTGGCACTTGAGCGACTTTACGCGCCTGCCGCAACTGATCGAGGCATGGCGCGCCAGCCACGAGCCGGGGCAGTGGGTGCGCCCGTACGGCTATGGCACGATGTTCGACCTGGCGGAAGACCCGGATGAGCCGATGCGCTTCGTGCGCAACGGCATTCGTAGCGGCCGCCATGCATTGGTCGAGCTGTTTTACCATCAGCAGGAACAAGGCGTGAGCCACGTGGCGCTGAATCTGAAGCCGCTGCGCCGGCCGGCGCAGGATGCGCTGGCCGAACTGGCAGAGCACGTGCTGCCGCTGTTTAACGCTGACTGATTTTTTACCATTGTCTTTTAACGCACGATCAAGAAAAAGGAATGTCATGACCATTGATTTCGACCGTAGCGACAACCTGCAGCGCCCACCGATGGGCCAGACCCGCGATCCGATTACGCATCCACTGATCGTCACGGCGACCTTCGTCAGCCGCGTCGACAGCACGCCGCGCAGCGAACGGCCGCAAGATGCTGGCTCGGCCAAAAGCAAGCACGGCAATGAGGTGCATTTGCCGAACTGGCGTCCCGGCGCGCTGGCGCTGGAAGGCAATGAAAACCTGGCGTTCGAGCACTGGGACGAATACTGGCGCAAGGTGCACGGCCCGAAATTCGCGTGGGATGAGCCGGGCAGTTCGTCCGAGCGCGTGCTGCGCTATGACCAGGTGCACCGTATCGCATCGGGCCCGTCGTCGTTCTTCCCGCCACCGTACCGCGCGATGATCGGCGACGATGGCAAGCTGCCGGCCGAGCCAGAAAAATGCGTGCCGCCGTATGGGCGTCCGCGCTGGGATGGCCTGGCCTACATCACGTATGCCGAGCAGGATGATATCGAGCGCGTACTGGGCCAGGAGAAATTTGCCGAGCGAATCATCGCTGACGAGCAGGTGGCGTTTCGCATGGTCACGCGTGAAATCACGCGCGAATACATCCTGATCCCGAGCGCGCGTCACCGCGATCCGATCAGCCTGGTCAAGATCCACATGCGCAACCCGGACCTGTCGCGCGAAGAATTCCAGCGCCGCCTGCTGGACGAGCACGCGCCGCTGGTCATGGGCCAGTCGGCGACGACCGAGTTCGTGAAGCGCTACGCGGTGCTGCTCAATATCGGCTCGACCCAGAAAGACCCGGAAGGCAGCAAGATCGACGCCGTCTCGATCCTGTCGTTTGCGTCACTGAACGATGTCGAGGATTACCTGGTCAGCAATGACCACGAGGCGATTGCACAGTCCGAAGCGGCGCTGACCGGCGAAGGGTCGGAGTGGTGGACGGCGATCAACTACAGCGTCATGAATCGCCTGATGCCGGAAGTGGCCACCGAGCGCTGACCGGCTACGGTAGAATCACGCCAACGCCGGTCGCGCCGACCGGCGGTAACGTGATACGGGGATTTGCCATGGCCA
>Ga0308169_10002612_pt1 | contig 18445 bp, 27 predicted proteins | sample PhyBR1_2_FD_202139 | JGI IMG/M metagenome (GOLD analysis project Ga0308169, IMG submission 202139) | Phyllosphere microbial communities from UC Gill Tract Community Farm, Albany, California, United States - DLSLSB.R1 | ecosystem: Host-associated > Plants > Phyllosphere > Unclassified | place...
AGAGCAGACGTCAACTCCGCTCGACGGCTCGGAGCAGAAGCTTGCGGAAACAGAGGCTAGTCTAAGAGGAGTTCTATCAGGAGCTACGCGCACTGCGCCTTCGATTCCGGGGCTATACGTCTTCCCCGGATTGTTGCCTGCCGGTATAGACCGTCAGTACTTCCGCAACTATCTCCATGACTGTCCTTATACCCCTCCGACGTACTTGGTTCCCAGCTGCGCCTCCTCAGACAGCGTTTGACAAGACATCGCTGACCCATTAGAGGATGCTCTTCTGGGTATTGCCGACGCAGACCACTTCCACGGCGGCGCTCGCGACCAAGTCATGCTCTTCACTCCGCCTCCCGCCTCAGCGTCTTCTACTCTGCCCCTTCACCTGGACAGCCTCTTGGGCTCTGTTTCATCCCTGCTCCATGATCATTTACCAGGCGATGTCCACCAGACGGTCTTCTCCCAGTCGCTCGCCCGTCAAGCCATCCTCAATCTCTACCCTCCCGGACAAGGCATAACGCCCCACATCGACTTGCCGAACCGGTACGCCGATGGCATCTTGGGCATCTCACTTATCGGCGGAACTGTAATGGACTTCACGCATGAGAAGCACGGGCGTCATAGCGTGTACCTACCCAGTCGGAGCGTGTACGTCCTTTCGGGCGAAGCGAGATGGGACTGGAAGCACGGCATCGAGGGAAGAGATCGGGACGTGGTCGATGGGGTGACGATCCTCCGAGATATCCGCGTGAGCGTCACGTTCCGGTGGATGAAGCAAGGCGGTGATGTGCTGTCATAGTGATCTTTCACGTATACATGACGACAGAGTAATGATTAGGCCACAACAGCTACTTACATACGAATCGTGACAGTATATATTGTCCATGCCATCTTGTTGGCCCAACTTTTGCCTACGTAACCTCCTTAGGTCCCCTTGATCCAGACCGAGGTATCGGTCGGCACCTTCCCACCATCGAGCTCTCCACTTGCGAGAATCACCTCGCCCAGGCCGCTCACATCCACCGACTCTTGGCCAAAGTTCAGGACCACAGTCCATCCGTTAGGTCGCTTGAAAGCCACCACGTCGTCGTTCTTGAGATCGATCCACTCGAGGTCCTCCTCCGTCTGCAGCTCACTTCGGAGCTTCAGGGCCTGCTGGTACAGCGCCAACGTGGATGCCTTTTCCTGGTCCTGCTTGTCCGCTGCGAAGTCGCCCCACCAGCTTGGAGGGGGCAAGTGCGGCTCCACCTCGGAGGACGCAGGCGAAAAGCCGTACGAGCCGCTCTCGGATGTCCATGGGAGGGGGACTCGGCAGCCGTCTCGCCCGATCTCGGCGCCCTTGTGTCGGAAGAAGATGGGATCTTGTCGCTTCTCGGCTGGGATTTCGACGACCTCGGGCAATCCGAGCTCCTCACCCCTGCATGTCAGCTTGATAGAAGAGGGCTATCGGCAAAAGGCTCACTGGTACAGATACGCCGACCCAGGCAAACCAAGAAGCAAGACGGTTGCCGCTCGGGCTCGCTTGAGACCGAGAGCGAGGTCGCAGGACGGCTTCGTGCCGTTGCTGTGGAGATAGTCCTTGTTGTACTTGGAGTAGGCCTCGACGCTGTCGGCAGTTGTCGAGTCGGCAATACCGTATCGAGTCGCATGTCGGACCACCTGACCGTCAGCTCGGCTACGACAGACGCTGTTGATACCGGCTCACATCGTGATTCGACAACACCCAAGTTGTGCTGCTCTCTGTTTCCTTGACTTGCTTGAGGGACTCGTCAATCGTCTCCTTGTACTTGGCCGCGTTGTACGGGCACATGAGCATGTCGAACGAGAAGCTCTGACCCAACCCCTCGGGCGACGCGTACAGATGTTTTCGCGTGGGATTGACCCATGCCTCGGCGACAGCACTGCAGTTAGCTCCGACAACAGGACCTTCGCACCACTAGTCACTTACGTCAGAGGCGGGCTGTACTCGTTGAAGATCTTCCTCCACTCCGCGTAGATGTTGTGCACTTCGTCCCGGTCCCACAGGGGGTGGGAGTTAGGTTCGACCTTGCCGTCATGCATCTCCATTTGAAGCTGATGCAGCTCCTCCTGGGACGCGTACGGCTCCGACATGTCCTTCGCCAGACCATGCGCAACATCGATTCGGAAACCGGATACCCCCCGGTCACCCCAGAATCGAAGGGTCTTGTGGAAGTCTTCCCGCACCTCGGGGTTGGTCCAGTCGAAATCGGGCTGGGAGGAATCGAAGATGTGGAGGTAGAACTGTCCGGGCGTGCCGTCGGTGGTTGGCACTTGCTCCCATGCTGATCCGCCGAATACGCACTGCCAGTCGTTGGGCGGCTGGTCTTTGTTCTCGCCAAGGCCTGTCGTCAGCTCTAGCCAGGTAGACAAGGGTTCGCACACACCATCCTTGAAGATGAACTTCTTTCTGGCATCGGAGCCCGGTGCCGACTTCAATGCCTCCTGGAACCAGACGTGATCGTCACTGCAGTGGTTTGGGACAATGTCCACGATGACACGAATGCCAACCTCTTTCAGCTTCTTGCTCATCTCGTCGAACTCGGCAAGAGTGCCGATCCGCGGGTCGATATCCCGGTAGTCCGCGACATCATCTACGGGTCAGTCTAATCAACAGACCATTACCATGAGACTCACAACCTCCGTCCTTCAGGGCAGATGGGTAGAAGGGACTGAGCCATATGGCGTCCACGCCCAACTTCTTTAGGTAGTCCACCTTCGAGATGATACCCTTGATGTCTCCGATACCGTCTCCGTTAGCATCGCAGAACGACCTTGGGTAGATCTGGTAGACTGTGGCCTGGCGCCACCAGTTTGCGTCGGCGGCTGGGTTTAGCACATGACGAGCGTTTGGAGCCAAGCACGCACGGGAAGGAGTCATTTCAGCTGATCTGACGGTGAAAGCAAGCCTCGGGCACGTCAAGAAAGATGGTTGGAAGCAGAGACGACGGTCGTGGCTCTGCTGTATGCGGGCGAATTGTCACTGGGGGGAAGAGAGGGAGTCTGTATGGTCATGCGCATGGTTAATATACCCAAAGGACGAGCTCATCTGGTGGAGGGACGAGGTGGAGGTCCCGGTCGGAAATTCGCCGAAGTCAAGCCGAAACGGTGCGTGATCCGACATTTATGCGCTGCAATCGCAGGAAACTCAGAGTCTCGAGCGCGTGAGCGGGGAGGGTATGCATCATGTGGAGGGCGGGGCTCAGGAATCAAGGATTGCCCGGTAGTCTAGGTGGCTTGAGCGGGGGTAATCTTGCGGGGATCAGGACGGGGCAGAAGGGGGAAGGGGGCAGTAGGGTTTATCCACTTGTCGATTCGAGTGTCGACCCGAAAGACGACGGGCGCGGCTCCGATGCAGGGCAAGAGGGATGCGAGTGTATGCTAAGGGAACGAACCGGGACAGTTGAGCAGAGAATGCGACGACGTTGGACCGAGGGATGCCGAGGTGAGTGATGGCCAGATCGGACGGAAGCAGACTGCGTTTCAAGTCGGTGCCTGAGACCGAGCCTGAAACGCTTCCCAGGCGGCGACTAGTCGTGGTCCAGCGATATGCACCATGTCTTCTTGACTGCTTGCGTTCACGACCACGAGGACGAACGGGGATACATTGGTCGCCCTTGAGACAAACTGGGCGGCAGCATGACCGTCGATGACGAGTACGCGCGTCATGCGGTTGGATTGACAACGCTTATGCTCTGGCTCAAGGAGCCGGCTCGGTCCACCGGCAATGCCCTTGGCCCGATGCGTTGCGCGAGTTTCGCGTCCTCGCATCCGCGGCTTCCTTCTCGTCACCTACCCCTTCGTCTCTGAGACCCTCAACATTCATGCCGACAAGATGAGGATGCTCGAGTGTGACGGTTTCCCGCTCGTCAACCGACGAGGGAGCGCTGCGGTATGTACCTGACTCCACTCAGAAACTCGTAGCTGACGAGCAGACCAGTTCGGCTCCCTCAGCTCCTCAGTGCCCGACCCTGCCACGCGAAATCATTGACCAAATCATCCTGTTCGTCCCGCAAGACGCGCTCGAGCCTCTGACCCGAGTCGACGTCGGCTGCAAAGCCTTTGTCGAGCCCCTCCTCTACCGGTACATTAACTTTAGGGGATGGGTTCAGCTCTACAAGGCAAAGCTCGAGAGGGATTGAGTTGCCGCCCGCGCTGGAGAGGACGACAAGAGTACTCGCTTCGACCGCATCTTCCCCGTCGTTCGCACTCTCACCAAGACCCCCAAGGAGAAGTGGCCGTCGGCAATGGACCCGCTGGACCTCATCGTCTTCGAGATCCCTACCCTGAAAACGATCCGTGTAACTGGCGTTCTGGGAGACGAGCAAGCGCTCTTCACCTTGGCGAAGTTCTCCAATCCTACCACGCTCGTCCTCGACTACGCGACCTGTAAATGGCTCATCCCGGGGTACCACCAAGTCATCCCGCACTCTCCAGCCTCGATCGACAAGCAGATACAGCTTGTGCACGGCAAGGAACAGGGCCTTGTGCAGGACATGGAAGGCTGGGAGTTCGGGGAGCAAAGCTCGACTGTCATTCTCTTCCTTCCTCAAGACCCCGCAAAGTGGGCGACGCCCGGTGAGTTCTGGCTCGCTGTTTCTGTTCTACACTGACGCTTAGATGATATCGAAGCGGGAATCAAGGCACTGGTCAACGGCTGGAATGGGTGGTTCCATCCTGTCACCTTCGTTGGCACCGAATACCTCGGAATGGCTGGATCGCCGGCCAATCGCACCATCATGCAGGTCTTGCAGAAGAGTCTGGACGAGTACATCGAAGAATGGTGGACCGACCCCGAAACCGAACAGCATCCGTGGCGACAGTGGCTCACCGCCTCGGAAGCCGGTAAGGCGCGGGCCGTCAAGAAGGACAGGAGCCTGATGCGATGGATGACACTTGCCGAGTACTTGGAGCACGAGCTGGATGATGACGAGATTCAGAGGGAAGAAGCTCTCGGCTGGGTCAGAAAGTGGGAGGAGTATGGGGCGGTAGCTTGCGAGCCGATCATCCCGCCGAAAGCAGCCGAACCCCCCAGTCCGGACACTGCCGGGGAGGAACCGGCAACTGCCTCGGGTGTGGCGGTGTCATAGGACAGGCGGACGAGGTGAGGCCCACGCCAGATCGAATAACACTTCACTCCCCCTGAAAAATGTAGCGTTCATAAATTTTGGGTTTATGCAATTGAAGTCGTGCCATGAAAAAGGTGTAAGCTGATGCAGTCTGAGAGTCGTGTGGACGCCATCCACTGCTGTCCCTTGCTTCTCATAGGAGCCTACACGCACTCGCGATCGGGCTTCGGGCCGATCTTGGCACAAGGTCGGGTAATTTCGCGTCAAGCAGCAATCGGCCGAAAAAACGCGTCGCGCAAAGTGACCCGTTTTCTTATCTGATTAGACGTTGCCTGTGTGACCTACTCGCGCCAAAGCCGAAACGAGCGAAAACTCACATGGATGGCTCGGCACGCCCAGATCGAGGGCTGTGGGATGGATGTCGCGCCATAGGGGCACAGCTGAAAAGGCGGGGTGAGACGAATACATCGATCATCTTCTTTCTTTGACCCGTCTATTCTCGTGAGAGCCTGCTACCATGAGCTGTGCGATCGCTGCGAGAGTGCCTGACTCGAGCTGCCTCAAGGTATGCAGAGCCTTGCGAGATACCTGTGTGGACTAGCTGACTCGCCAGCGAGAGCTCGACGCGCCTGCAAAGCACGCCATCGAGGAGATGGGAGGGGGATCAAGGAAGAAGCAGCTCTATACAGTAAGTCCCCGCCCTGTCTGCCTAGCTAGCGATCACCCGAACAGCAGGCGAAATCGGCCTCATGCTAAGGTCCAGCTGCCAAGAATGGAAGCGCGCGTCATCTTAAACCATGTCAACCCCAAGCCCGTCGAGCCGCTCCACCCCTCTTGCGCCAGACTCCTCCATCCCGACATCTTGCACCACATCCTGGTACACCTTCCCCTGTCGTCACTTGCAGCTGCCTCACGCGCCTCCAGGATGTTCAATCGCTCGTCTTCACCTATCCTGTACCGCTCGGTCTCGTACTACCCGGACCGCAAGGGTCCCACTCCCCTCGATGGACTGGACGGTGCAGGAGCACCCGCGACACACCCTTCGCGCAAGCAGGACCTCATGCGATGCGTTCGACATTTACATTTGGGTTACCATCACCACGATCAGCCCCATACTCATGTGAGCGCACCTCCAACGTCCCGGTATGCGTGCACCCCGCTTGACCTCACGTTCAACCTGCGCACGCTGCACGTAGCTGGCGAGCGGTACTGCACCCACCGGTCCTGCCCCTTCCTGGCCCACGCTCGACCCAAGGCCGTCGTAGTGAAGAAGATTGACCTGTTCAGCGGCTCGCCCCGCTGGATCAACCCTTTCCAACTGCCCTGCGCGGACACGACGACTCGAGCGGTATACCTCGTCCAGTCGCCGTTCTTCCTCAAGGCGCGCAAATGGCAAGGTCTCTCGCTAGAGTCTCAGCAGGTCGAAACCAGCGTGTTCATCTTCGCGCTGAGGGAGTACGAGGTCGAATGGCGGGACACGGCAAGGCGGATGTCCGATCCAGATGCCCACGCAGCGCTGGTCGAGCACTTAGCGAGCATATGCCTGATGGCAAGACGGAGCACGGAGATCGTAGGGTTGGAGCTTGTCGCGCCGCATCTCCGGCCGAGCGAATGGCTAAGCAGCACCCATCCGGAAGATGTTGTAGCCAGCTTCGAGGAGGTGGTGCACCGGCGCGTGAAGGGGCGATGGATGGATACTGGGTGTCCCGGGGATGTGGAAGATGTGCTGGATCAGTGCCGCTTCGTCAGCATGAGGGAGTACGCGGCGAGTGGGTGTAGGGAGGAAGAGGTGGATAAAGCGTTGCTCGAGCGGTGGGCGGGCTGCTGGGAGCAGAATGTCGCTTGCTCGGGTTTAGAGCGCATTCGTCAGTGATCGCTGTCGACACTTCGATGCCACTCGAGCCCGGAGGCGACGTGACTGCATTGTGGAAGATCCGCTAGCAATGTGGAACGTAGGAGAGAGGCCGGGTGATTGTCCAACATGGACATCAGGCATATGCAACGTAATGGTAGATTACCGTGGGGTGGATACGATACGGGATCGGCGATCGCCGAAGCAGCGGTTTGATTCCGTGGCCTCGGGCGTGCCCGCCGCCGGTCTTCCGGCTAAGTGGAATCACTCCATCTCCACTTTCTGAATTTTGACTTTCATCAACTGTACCTCTCGCTCCTTGTCAGCGATGCCTCTGCCTCGTCCAGCAAGGCTCATCAAGCAACATCCTCAACTATATCGTAGACAATCTCTATTAGTATTTACATCTATCCGGCACATCTATTCCACCACCGCTGCTGCGTCACGAATTAAAGGCGCTCACGAAGAGCTTGAGGAGGATGATGGCGATGTCGTCCGCGTGAAGCCGCCTCGAGTTGCTCGGGACATCGATACCCGACCGTATACCGGCAGAAAGAGTTCTGCGAGTGCCCACTCGAGCTTCGACAAAGCATCGGGCCATATAGGACGGCCCAGCGGTACGCCAGTGTCGTCGAGCAGAGCACCTGCGCATGCCGAGGATTTCGAGAACGACGCCGACCTCACCTCGTCGGATGTGGACTCCAACGTCGATAGGAACGCAATCTTGCATGCCGATTCAGAGAGATCGAACATTATCCACGCGGAGCTCGAGGCCATCAACGAGCGAATTGGCGATGCCAAGGATGACAAATCCGCGTCACCCAAGTCGCCATTCGGTGTCAAGCCCGAGGAGAAGGGACGGATCGAGGACTATAGCGAGCCAAGGGAGATCAGACGGAGTCCAGCATCGATCATAGGCAGCAAACGGATAGGCGCGACGCAGTTGCCCAGTCTGCTGGTGGAGCAAGTGAGCAATGCGGTAGATGGTATGTTCAAGGTAACTCTCGACGCAGTTCAGCTCACGTGCAGAGGTCAACCCCAAATATATTCGACAAGAGTTCCTCAAGCTCCGCCAACAACGCATCAAGGACTCGACACGGACTAAGCGCGTCAAACAGATCGAGCCAGAGATGGCGGTGGCGGCGGCATCGGCGTTCTTGCCCGGCGAATATGCGGCGGTGCGAAACGTGTTCGAGGAGCTTTCTCGGAGACTTGGGAGCAACTGGTTGGAAAAGGCGCGAGAGACGCATCTGTCAGAGGAGGTATCGGACGGTGTGCGGTCGATGGAGCAGGTCGCACCTGAGAGCGAACTCGAGCAGTCGCCGCCGCGGGTGGTAGAGGCTTCAGGCGGGCTGGGACCTGGACTGTGGTGAGTGGTCCGGCTAATCTGCCGCAGGTCGTTGTTGACGTCAGGTCCCTGCTCGACTCGCGAGGTGTGCTTCCGTCTGCAGTCAAACTTGAAGAGTCTGACCACACCGAGGTCCGCGACTCACCCGGTGTCGGACCTGTCGATTATCAGTTGTATCAAGGATCAGGCATTGTCAGGTCTTTCGCCAAAGAGCTGGCAGATGGTGAGCTTTCTCACAGTAGCGCGTCCACACGCTGACGGAAGCGATCCCCGAATCTGCTGCATCCATCGAATACCCTCCCAAATTCGACCGCAACTTCGTTTCGACAGTAGGCTACCTCGTCTAACCCCCAAAGCGCAGCTCATGCCAGACCCCCGCCCTCGTCATGTCCACCTTCTACCTCTCTACTCTTCAAAACCTGCCCCGCCAGAACCACATCAAGAAGCTGTTGTCGTTCAAATCGCCATACCTCATCATCGTCGACCACGCTCGTCCGCAAGGCTGGGCAGCAATCTCCAAAGCCCGGGAATACATACTCGCCAAGAATACCGAGGCCAACCCGCTGCACATTGTTGCCCCCTGCCCGCATGAGGACGAATGCCCTCTGCTCAATACGGCGGACATATGCGGGTTCTCGCAACGTGTCCAGTCGCCGCGTTTCCTGCGCAAGACCAAGCATTCAAAGGCGGGGGAGGAAGACAAGGGGTATGTGTACCTCGTTGTGGCGCGAGGGAAGAGGCCGCAAACGCTAGAGAAGGCTCAGGAGGCTCTAGCAAAGGCCGGCAGGCAAGGAGGAGTCGCGAAAGAAGAGGAGGCGCGCCGCGCACAGGCCGCTGATATGATTGAGCAGGATATCGAGGGATCGGTGGATGGCGAAATCTGGTCGGAGAAGATCGTCGCGGGCGGGAGCAGGGCTCGTCATCAATCGCAGGAGAGCGACGCGCAGTCCGACGCCGTGCTGGAGGAGGGAATGGCCGTGTCTGCTCCAAAGGCTGTTCAGCCGGAGGAGATGATCCAATACCTGCGAACGGAATCGTACTCGTGGCCGCGCCTGGTTGGACCGCCGTTCAAGAAGGGTGGCCACGTCACTTTCGATGCCTGTAGTCCGAGCGGTGAGTTGACTCTGTCGGACAAGAGGCTGAACTGACCAAACAGGCCAAATCGAGCGGATGACAATCCCGCAGTCGCACTCGAAGCAAGGCTACTACGACGCCCGCAAGGCATTCTGGGGCGACTTGTTCCCGCATCAGCCGAAAGGCCGGGTCGTACCGCGTCGTAGAGGCGTCAAGCGGCTCGTATCCAATGCGGAGTTGCCTGGGTCCGAGGAAGAAGCGCAGGAATGGATGAACGAGATCTTCGGTCCGGACACCGAAGAAGACAAGGCGGCCTGGGAGAACTTGAGGCGAATGCCGGGCGTCAAGGTCGAGTTCCTGACCAAGCAGAGCCGATCGGGGCGGTCATCCTGGAAGACACGGGAGGAGCGCGAAGAGGAGAAGAAGTTCGAGAGAGCCCGGGCGGGAGCGGTGTACAACGTCGAGAATGTACACCGTTTCGACGACTTCCCGTTCGACGACCCGGTGTACCGCGGCCCTGCGCACTCGCCGAAGTCAGAGAAGAAGGCTAAGAAGACGAAGAAGGGGAAGCCGGCGGGGAAGAAGGCCGAAGAGGGCGTGAAAGCGTACGACTCGGACGAGGAAATGTGGGCGGCGTTCCATCAGGAAGTGAGGGCTCTGGATGTCGATGTCGAGGCCAAAGCCGATGGAGATGGGCCGGCACATGTTGAGGGAGGGGTGCAGCATATGAGCGAGGAGGCGTTTGTGCGGATGATGCAAAAGGAACGGGAGGGATCGGGACAAAGCAAGCTTCCGGCGGCCAATTTTGGTCAAGGGCAGCGGAGATCATTCGGCACATGGGCGCGCCCGCTGGTCGGTCTCGGGCTATCAGGTAAGTTACCTTGCGCAACGAGGACACGGCGTGAACTCACAGTCAGCTACATTCACCCAACGACGACATATGAGCGCCCGGCCCGTTGAACGGACCAATGGCGGCCGGTCAAAGGTGACAATAGCCGAGCTTGGCCGGATGAAGGCGGCGGGACAACCTATCACCACTCTTACCGCTTACGACTTCCCCACTGCCTTGCTCTCCGAATCGACTGGTGTCGATATCACCCTCGTTGGCGACTCCCTCTCTCAGGTCGCGCTCGGACACGAATCCACAACGCAAATCACGCTCGACGAGATGATACACCACGCCAAGGCTGTCACGCGGGGCGCGAAGACGCCGTTCGTCGTCGCAGATCTACCCTTCGGATCGTTCGAGGCGTCAGTCGAGAAGGGTGTTGAGAGTGCCATTCGCCTGATCAAGGAAGGCGGGGTTGACGGACTCAAGATTGAAGGAGGACAGGAAATCATCCCGCTCGTGAAGCGCCTCTCTGAGGTCGGTATCGTCGTCATGCCCCATGTGGGTCTGCAGCCACAGCGAGCAACCAGCATGTCGGGATACCTCGTGCAAGGGCGTTCGGCCGCGTCGGCGCGATACCTCGTGGAAACTGTGCACGAGCTCGAACAAGCCGGAGCGGCCATGTTCCTCCTCGAGGCTATTCCGCACCTCCTCGGCACACACATCACGCAGAAGGTACATGTGCCGACTATCGGTATTGGTGCTGGGCCCGGCACGTCGGGTCAAGTCCTGGTCATCACCGACGTGATGGGCACGTATGCGCCTGAACCGCCTGAGGGCGCGGATCCGGATGCCATCACGCGCAGCCCCTCCCAGCCGAGATTTGTGCGGCAGTTTGGCAATGCTGGGAGGGAAAGCAGGAGGGCGGTGACGGAGTATTTGAGGAGTGTCCGCGACGGAAGCTTCCCGGAGGTTGGGAAGGAGACTTACGGGATGAAGAAGGATGAGTGGGAGGCGTTCCTTGCTGGACAGGTCAGAGATTGATCAATCGGCGGTGAAGGCCAGGGAGACTGAGGACGGTGCATGATCTGCTGGGCCAGGCCATGGACTCTGCCGAGAGATTTGTTGAAAGGCTGGAAGGACGGGCGGATGGATAGACTATACCTAGCATTGTGTATGATACCCTTGGACATCATTGTATCGTATCTGTAAGCAATGCAATGCACGATCACTACTTCGGTCAACATTGCGGGGGTGTTTGGTTGCAGCTGTAGCGGTTGTGCGGTAGACAAAAGCTCAGTCAGCTTCAGCGAGGACAATCAGACGACGCGCAGCTGAACGGCTGGATCCTTGACGCGGCAACAAGTCTGCAAGTGTCATGGCGGCACAAAATCGGGTTAGCTCGCGGTCAGGCTGGGTGGTGATGATGTCAGGCTGATTAACGGAAATCAATCACGTCAACTGGTCGGCAGCAAGAGAGAGCGCTGCATTCTATGGGGCCCTCTTGGATGATTACGCCCCTTCCGAAGATTGTGCATGATGCAAGTTTCCTACTTCATTCGGCTCCACGGCGACATCTAGTTGTCGGCCATGACCCAAGGCTTCGGTCAGCTGATGGACTTTGCGCTTGAAGACGGCTCCACACACCCAGGCAATGGGCTCGTAGTCGGCGAGCTCGGACTCGTTGAACCAAAGGCCGATCTCCTTGGTAGCGGAGTCGAAGGCGTCCGAAGCGTGGATCAAGTTTCGGCTGCGTTGTTAGCACCCTGGAACTCGACATTCCTCCGCTCCAAATCGCTGCTCTTCCAGTAGTAGCAGCTCCCTCAGCCACCAGCCCTCCGCCCACCGCGCGCATCTCATTTCGCCCTTTCTCCGGCGAGTGCCAATGTCCATGTTCGAACAGATACGGTCCACTTACCCGACGGAAACGGCGTATTGGCCTCGAACGGATCCCGGGTCAGACTCCTGCGGGTTGGTAGCGCCCACAATTCGTCGCTGCCGTCAGCCTGAATCTGAACTCTACAGAAGTCAGCTCACGCCCTGTCGGATGACATCCTTGCCCTCCCAGACCCTGCCCGTCAGCTGTGGAACACTCGAGCGGGAGGCTAGCTCACATGGCGACGACGGGGGTGCCGGAGGTGATGTACTTGACCAGGCCGGAGTAGAACGGTCGCTCCTTGAGGTCGATGTAGTGCTCCTTGGCGAGCGCGGGCGACGGGGTGAGCGACTTGATACTGCCATGAGCTACCCGCCGGGCTCGAACGTGCTGAACTCACGCAACGAGCTTGTAGCCCTTCTCCTCGAATCGCGAGACGATCTAGCGTAAGATTGGCAGGACATGACGCGTGGTTTGAGCTCACCTTTCCGACGAGCTGTCGCGAGACACCGTCCGGCTTGATCATGACGAACGAGCGCTCAGTGACGGTGCCCTTCTCGCCGGCGATGGTCTTGGCTCCCTCGAGGAGGACGGGGCTCTGGAAAGCTACAATCAGCTTCACCGTGTGACAGCAACGGCGTGAAGCTCACCGGCGTAAGCAGCGACGGAGATGGCTCCAGCGGCGGCGACGCTTCCGTACACTCGAGGAGCGGGAGCGGCTCGGGCAGTGGAGAAGGCCCGGACTGGGTGTGAGCTGGCACTTTGGCTGCGGAGGGATGGGGGAGCTTACCCGAGGCTCGCGAGGCCATTCGGGCGCCTGCCAGTCAGCCAGAGCTTCACGCAGACGTCGTGGCGGGCTTACTGTTTCGGAGGGTGCTGCTGAACATGATCAAGGAGGACCTGGTATATGGGTATATATGAGGGTTGGTGTTGGGTTTGTGCGTGATTTCGGATGGATTGGGTTCCCCCCAGCATCCCCCCCCCCCTTGGATCCGGGCAGCTCAGGGTGATTCAGGCCAACACGGAATCAAAACCCCCAGTGGCATCTGCCGGCAGGGTGCCTTCAACGGGCAGCGTGGACTTGGAACGTCCTCGCATAGGCACATGCATGCATCGTCCGAGATTCACGAATAAGGTCAAACCCTACCTATGGGGCGGCAAGTCCATCTCTGCCATCAGACCCCCGAGGACCCGGTAGTGGCATTGCTGGAATTATGGGTCGAGGAGCTTGAATACGAACATCGAGAGGTACTCGGCTCACGTAATCCGGGCCCAAAACTCCAGGCTCCACTCCCAAGAATGCTGCTGGGAGGAGGTTTGGGAATTCCGACACCGGAGTCACGCCTCCCTGTCCTCTGCATAGGCGTAGGACCCACCCTGGGCTGAGAGGGAGGTGAGATGGTTGCGCTCTCAGTGGTGGAAGATGTTTCGGGCATAGTGGTTGCAGCTTGAAGGGCTCCGATGGTGGTTCAGAGAGTGGTGCAAAGTCTCAGTGACAGGGACTAGAATATGTACCGGGCGAAATTACCGCCCCAGCCTCGGTCGACAGCTCTATTGCGCTCCACTGAGGGCCCACCTTTCTTCTGCACGGTCGCCGCGGAACGATGACCAGCGAGGGTCGCGGTCTTGCATAGGCAGTCGCCCGAGACCGCCGCCTGCTGCGGAAGTCGCACAACAAAGGATGAAGGGGCTCCTCGGTGGTTGCCTAGCATTGAACGGGCAGGGGAGTTTTTAAAAGGATATACACGCATGGCACTTGTTCATGTGTGCGTGCACCGCGTGCAATGGCCGAACACAGAATCCCCTAATGTTGCGTACTCCACAATCTCGACAGTGCATGCAGCAAGGCGTCCTTCAGCTCAACTTGGGGAGCTCGCCTGGTCAAATGACGCCGGAGTATTCGGAGTAGAAGGGCCTTCTACTGGGCAGCCTAAAGGGGCACATGTACAGCCGCAAGCGGGGCTTAGGCCTTAGAGATCGAGACACAGCTGCACAGGCCAGACTTCGGGGTCCGCCCCGTGGGGCAGCGGATCGACGACCATGCTTGGATGTTGACGTCGATGGAACACCCGTTGAAAGGCTTGTGTAGTACACCCGTCTTGCACGCTTGCGGGATTCACCTCTGAGCCCGACTGTGGAGGCGCTCGTATATGCCGACAGCACGCAGGAGTCCTCAATTGTCAGGCTCGAGTCGCGGAACTCTCCTGTGCTTGCGCGCCCAATAGATGGGCGGTTTTCGCCCATTTCTCCGCTGAATTGCGTCGTTGTAATCTGGTTGTCTGGCAACAAGACTTGTCGAGTTCCAATCCCCCGTTAGAATGGGTAGCTGTCAGGAGTTACTCGCGAATCGGGCCCAACCTTAGCGTTCGTGTTTGGTTCTCCGTCGACATCGTCCAACGTCTGCTAGGTAACAGATAGGAAGGTATGAATATGGTGTGAGGAGTGTTCGAAGCTAGGCAACTTGCTATGTGGTCCGGCAGATGTCGCAGCTAGAGATATTCACAAGATATTCATCCCTTGTTGCGCTACGAACTTGACAGGTTGCTATATATACCGTGAGGTGCCGATTGGCGGGTTCGCTGAGCAACCAGTCCCCGTTCCTGCCTGTTCCGCACAAGGTCCATCCGCTAGTACTTTGCTTTGTAACAAGAAAGGATGTGAGCAAACATTGAACTTCATTCATCACGCAGCATCGGTCCTGTGCAAGGACAAGCCTAGCCTGTTATCACAAGACCCCTCTTCCCACGTTGGTCGCGGAGATACTTCTGTCACCAGCATGGCGCATGTCAATAGAGCAATCAAAGAATCTCACACTTGTCGTCCCTCCTCCTCCTCCTCCTGCTCCCCCTGCTCCCCCTGCTGACGGTTTCCGGCCCACGTATCTCTCGATGGGCACCAGGTGAGTTGTCGCGGCCGCCAATGGTCATGTCTGGGCCTCGTCCTCTTTGAGGGGCATCCGATCCCACGCGTGTGCCTGGACCACTTGCAAAGGTCCTCGTGCTGCCGGCCACAGTTGTGCCACTCAGTCGGTGCCCGTACGGACCCGACGAGGGTCTTCGTGTGAGCAGCTTCTCATGATGTATCAATCCGTGCAAGCTCACCTGAATGTGGCTGGCTTGTTGACGATGACGGAGGCATGGTTGGCAATCTTTCTGAAGCATGAAGGTGGGCGGTGTGACTGCCAAGTTGGTCATTGATATAGACTGCCGATGAGCCGAGAGAGCGCGGCCATCACGGAGATGAGAGGTCACCCCTTTGTCCCCTTGCCTTTGAAGCTGAGCGCCGCTCGAAGCCGCAACAACACCACCGCCACTCGAAGACCTGCTCCAATAGAAGGCAAACTCCACTTTGAAGGCATGCTCCACACCCGGACGTGCTCCGCCTCGAAGGAAGCCCCACCTGTACGGCGAACGCAGCCACATACACACGCGCACACCCTCCCTCTCTCAGGCGAAGAGGATTTCATGGGTCTTTCGTACCATTAGTCAGGGGGCTGCTTGCTGCTTGCTTGATCACGGAGTGCCGCTCTCTGTCCACACTTCTCTGTCCAATTTCGTTGCAAATGGATGGAGGTGAGTGCCGAGTTGCGCTCAAGGAGCCCAGAGGAAGAATGGTCCTCAATGACACACAACCCTTCTTCGCGCTTTATTGGTCTCATTTACTCCCCACTCACGATGTACAAGGGTTTTCGGCGACCCTCTGTGACCTTCTGGAGGAGCATGAAGCACGTTAGGTCGCCGGTAACGGCTATTATGTATTAACATCCAAGTGCAGTCACCCAACGTGCAATCTCCGCTCCAAGCCGTATTTCTCCCGAGTCTGCACAGTTTTCACAGTGTTGCATCCCAGTTAAGTGCATGTTCAAGCACTATGACTGCTTCACCGCAGCGCGAGAGGGAGATCCCGCCTCCGATCACACATCTCCTACCCCCTCATCCTCCTCCTCCACATTGGCATAATCAGCCTCCACATTGGCAGCAGCGTTCCGTGAGCCGGTGGCAACGCTGGATTGGACAGGTCGCTCTTGTCTCGAGTCTTGACCATTGTCAGAAATTGACCTCTCATCCCTCCATACCCGAATGACCTCCCGACCCAGGAACCCGTGTCCGCCCCTTCGTTCATCAGTGGCATTCATGGCCGAACGCTCTCGCCTCCCCGAGCTCGATGGAGCGTTGCTCCCCCTTCCGTTATCAGTTCTGGTGCAGATGCTGGTACTGCTGCTGTTGTTGTCGTTGTTGTCATTCTTGACCGTTTTCGACGACTCCGAGGACATGGTGTTCGAATATCTGTCAATCGCGGTGACTAGTGAGCTGTGAGAAGTATGGGGTTTTATATGCTGACCAGGCGTGCGGATGAAGAATGCGGGCTGGTGATGGCGGTCCTTCCTCGCGACGAAGTCCCCTGCCTTCGATCCCAGATAGTGCCGCTAGCGGCACCCCGTCGTGCGGTCGCCGTTCATGAGTGCGTTGTATCGGAGAGTCAACGGTCGGGCCCCGATATCCCCGCTTGACAGGGTTCGCTAGTTGGAATGACCGGTGGAGCAGCCAAAGGATGATACAATAGCCGCACCCCTTCGTGCCATGCGCCTCCTGGACACATATGGACCTACCGTCGTTGCAAGTGGCCTTCGCATGAAGGTCCGCTTACAAACACCCCCTGATCCATGCGGAGGAAGGCCAGATTCTGGGCCCTCCACTCGCGGTCGGCAGGTCGTTCTCTTCTACAGGAAGAACGACTCCCAGCCCAGCGCGGACTTTGAGGGTCGGAGAAACGGCCTTCTCACCGGGAATCAGTTCCTTCCTTCGTTATCGGCCTTAGGGGCGACCTTGAGATCGTACTGTCTCTCGGCCTGGAGACATCTTGCCAACCGCTGCGGTATCCCGCGACTGAAACCGATGCGATCCCTGGAAAACGGATCATTCTGCACATCCCGTTGCTGGGTAGACGGCCTGCGGAGCCCACCTGAGACACACATCACAAAAGCAGCGTGGCTCACCGACCGTTTGAGCAGATCGCTGGAAATCCTACTGAGGACCGTCATGAGTCTCGCGCACCTGTGCTTGAGACAGCGGGCCGATGGACCCCGACCAGATAACACCTTGGCGCCCGCCATAAACACATTTCAGTGTGAATGCGTAAGACTACGAGCCAATGGGCTATGCACAACACTCAAGACGACAATTCTACACAGTGACGAGGTTACAGCCCGTCCCTAGTGTCCACCGTGCTTCCGCACTCTCCCTCCGTCTCCTCTTCTTCGACGCACGAACGACTCGTACGCACTGTGGTCCTACTTGTCCTTCGCCCTTCGGTTCTTGTAGCCCAGATGCCCCGCTCCGTCATCATCCCTATCCCGGTCCAGTCCACCCGCCGCAACCACCTTCCTAACCGGTCTCGAGCTCTTCTTAACCGGTTCCTCGCCCTCAGGGAGTTCTTCCAGCCCCGCTGCCGTGCGTCGCTTCTTGATACCCGCCTCGATCTCGGGCAACCACGAGTTCAGTCTCTTGTACAGCGCTGAGTCTCGCGTTCCGCGAGGGTTAAGCCATTTCATGAAGGCGTGAACCTGCTATCAGTCTTCCGCTCTTTTGTCTCTATCCGCCATCTTTGGTCCCACCCGACGCTTTGCACGCCGCGACGAATGGATGGCTGGACTCACCTGCTCCACGGTATCGATACAAGCCCATTCCCCCGGCAGAATCCTGTCTCCCTCTTCTTCCTTCCTTCTCTCGGCAACTTCACTCGCGTTCGGCCGGTGCACGCCCTCCAGCCCCTGCTTCTCCTCCGGCGAAGGGTGCTCCACCGCAAGCCGCATCAATTCCAGCTCCTGATCGTCTCCGCCTTGGACGAACAGCTTGCCTGTGCCCACGACCGCCTGCCCCTTCTCATTCACCAGCGGCGCGGACCCAAACCCGTCCAACCACCACACCTTGTTCCCGAACCGGTCCTGTCCCAGCGGTCGGGAACGCAGGGCAAACATGTGCGCACGGAGATCGTAGTCGATATGCCGGAGCTTGAGCGTGAGGAGCTTGTACTCGTCTTGCAAGCGCTTCTTCTCCGCGGCAGCGAGCTTTGCATCGGTCCTCTTGGCCTTGTCCTCGGCGACTTTGGCCAAACGCGTCGCTTCTTGGGCATCCCGTTCCGCCGCGCGCTCCTTCATTGCTCGACGGCGGCTTGCGGCGGTGATGTTCGGTCCGTCGAGGTCGCCTATATCGCTGAGATTGTCGTCTTCGTCGTCAATAGCGGGGGATGAATCCAGCTCGTCGCGGTCCGTGGCGGACTTGTTCCCGTTGGCAAGACCCTTGATCGACAGTTCGATCGAGGCAGCGCGGTCTCCGTTCGGCACGTCGATATCCATAGCGTCGCCTTCGGCTTGCTCCTCCTTCGGCTC
>Ga0308169_10002615_pt1 | contig 18432 bp, 30 predicted proteins | sample PhyBR1_2_FD_202139 | JGI IMG/M metagenome (GOLD analysis project Ga0308169, IMG submission 202139) | Phyllosphere microbial communities from UC Gill Tract Community Farm, Albany, California, United States - DLSLSB.R1 | ecosystem: Host-associated > Plants > Phyllosphere > Unclassified | place...
CCAGACGATGCTGAACGACCTAATGCCGGGCGTTCTGCCGCCTATGGGAGTGTTCACGTCACCGCTGCCCGGGTCTACAATCGACATGGCCTCTCTTAAGCAGCACTTCCCCGGTACAGTCCGGACCTTACCCCTGCCCGTCGTGATTGGCTCCGTCAGCGAGCCACGCTTGGCGATGCAAACTTATCGCTGGTCGGACTTGCATCTCGACAACACTGGGTCGAGCGAGGTTAGCCGTGTCTTGTCGGGCGAGGCAACGACTTGCGAGGATGGCTGGATTTCCCCGCCTCCATCGTATCAGGCGGCGCTAGAGGTGGTCCCTTACGAATATTAGATTTTATGGACTATGTCGTGTATATGTTTATAGTAGTTGTATCGCTAGCATATGCATCGCTCGTCAGGGTTGCGTCTTGCACGCGACTGGGCATCGGCACCTCGTACATCTGCTTGCAGGCATAACAATGCGTCTCGACCTCCAGTTGTGGGCTTGCTCGCAACAATCAGTCGGATCTCCAGACATGCCTCACTTGTCGGAATCGCCACTCGTCAAGTCGTCACATACTGACAGTTCTGCATATTTTCTCTCAAGTCCACGTCACATCTCATTCAAACGCCCAACCGGATCAACTGCTTGATGCCTGGCGCCCAGGCTGACATCTCCCCCGTCGCGGCTGTGGACAAGTTGACGTGCTGTGCGAGGGCCAACTGCGAGTCGTGTGCGGCGACAGCTGAAGTCAGCGCTGCCATAGCCCATCAGCTCACTCTTCGAAATCTCCTGCAATTGGTCAATGACCGGCTTCGGGATCGAGTCACTGTTAAGCTGGTCGAATAGAATGTTCAGCCGTCGGTCCGTGTCATCCACGATCCGTTTGATTGCGGGCTGAAGTGAGTCAAAGGCCTCCTAGCTCAACTCACCGGCAGGTTTAGCTGTTTGACCCGGCTGAGTTCGTTATTCAGGGCGTCGTACACTGGCCTGGATGATACAGGAATATGGCTTCGGTCGCCCGCAGCTGATATTAGCGGCTTGCATACACTCTCGACTCACGATGAGTGGGCTTGGGCTCGGCCGGCGGTGGCGCAGGAGTCGAGCTTGGGCTCGTCACGGGTGGGATGGCTTGATTGAGGGAAGCTCGTCGGTCGTTCGAAGACCCCGCAGGCGGTCGGGACCCGGCAGACGCAGACGCGGGCGGCGGGGGCGGACGAGCTTGGAATGAGGTCGGTGGGGGGCCTGCTTGGAACGATGATGGGGGAGGGCCTCCTTGTGGTGGCGGCGGTCCGGCGGGGAACTGCGAAGGAGGTCCAGCCGCAAAGTTTGGCGCAGAGCCTCCTTGCAGCGCCGCCGTCAATGGGGCAGATCGGCCCTGCGGGCCTAATGGCGAGAGAGCCCGAGGAGGCGGTCCACCGACGACGCCTGGTGGTGGTCCTCCTCGCGGCGGCAGAGCTTGAGCAGATCGACCAGGCGACTGTGCAGGAAGCCCGGCGAAAGGCGGCGGTGTCGAACGGGTTGGTTTCTGGGGTGGACCCTGAGGCGGGGCACCAGGCTGACCGCGAGCGATAGCCTGGGCAGAAGGCGGTCGTGGCCCTCCCTTTGGCGGCGGAGGTAGCATGCCGGGCTGAGTGGAGCGAGGTGGAGGCGGCGTATTGCCGTGGATGTTGGACTGGAATCCCTGCGCCGCGATGGGGTCTTGAGACGTGGGGAAGGGCGACAAGATGGGGGCTGGCTTGGACGCTTCCTTGTTCGCGACACTCCCTGGTCGTTTGGGCGGGACGGAGAAGCTAGGCGCATCGTTCCAACCGGGGATATCTCGACGCTGCGCAGCGGGAATGGGCGGGGGCGTTGCGGTGGATCCGTTGGACATGGCCGCGGCTCGCGGAGGTGGACCAAGAGGAGTCTGGGTTGGGGGCTGTCCGTACGCGCTTGCGCCATATCCTTGGGCTCGTGGCTCTGAGGAGTAGCCGCCGGCTGGCGTATATGGCGACGCAGCGTTCGGTTGATACGCTTGCGGGGCGTACGCGTTTGAAGCGCCGTATCCATATGACGCGGTCTGTTGGGGCTGCTGCGGCTGTTGCTGTTGTGGTGGCTGGTAGGTAGACGGGGCCGGCGCGTACCCGCCGGTCACGGGCGGAGCCGCGGGAGCATATGCCGGTTGCGGCGGAGCGTAGGCGCTGGGAGCCGAGGGACGGGCTTGCCCTTGCAGGGGCTGTCGGGCTGAGTGGATGCTGCTGGCCCTTTGCTCGCCAGCGAGCCCTGCAGCTCGCAAGATTCGATCCCTGGCTTTGTCAAGCTCGCTTCCTGCAGCGCCGGTCCCTTTGTAATCCGCAGGGGTTTTCTGCACATACTTGGCCGCAACGTCCACGAGTCCCTGCGTTGCCAGCAGATCGGCATATTCGTAGTACCGATCATACAGTCCGGCAAGCTTGTACGTTCTCGCGCCGGCCTCGGCAGCAGCAGCCGACTCGGTCGGGTTCGACAGATCCTCGTCCACGTAGCCGGTGGCCGCGGTGAAAATCGAGACCTTTTCAATGAACGACTGCAACGCCTGCGCGTGGGCAGTGTACCTCGGCGCCGAGTTCGATTGTTCCTCTTCCCGCAGCTCGTCAGTCCAGATCCCCACAATTTTCTCGAGACGCCTCGATGCGAGATAACACAGCGTCGCGTCTTCGCGAGCTTGTTTGGCGGCCGCGCGAGCTCCTGCGTCGTCCGAACCGGACTGCACATGCGACTTGTACTGCAGCCGCTGACCAAGCTGATCTGCGAGATTGTTGAAATCGCTCGGCTTGGCAAAGGTGCAAAGCACCACGAAGATGACCTTCCACTCGCCCAAGTCGGCGTTCTGCACGATGTCGGCGAGGTCTTCGGTGACGATTGATTGAAACACCCGCAAGAACGGCAGGGTCGTAGTGCGTCGAGCAAAGTAGGCCTTTTGAGTTGACTGAAGCAGCTCGGGACCGCCTCGAACGGCGAGCAAGAGGGCATCGGCGAATCGCTCCGAGGCGAGACAAAGGTCGACTGCAGAGGAGAAGTCGCCCAGTACCAACGCTTGGGTGATGAGACGATCCACATCGCTCTCGCCTGACGGGTAGATGTGGAACGTGTTGTCTTTGATCACCTCGGATCGCACGGATGACGCGCGGCTGCCGATGGTCGCTCCAACAGACGACTCGGCGACCTCGGCCTTGTGCGGGATGATGTGGTCGAGTTGTGGGTTGCGCAACAACGTACCAGCCGCCATTGACGAGAAGAAATCCGTGGATCCGCCTCCAGGAGTTCCTGGAACATCGTCGTCGTCAAACAAGCTCGTCCGAGCAGTCGCTTCCGTCGCTTCTTTGGGTCTTTCGGATGCAACGCTTGCTTCGGAGGGAGTATCCTCGGCCTTTGGCGTCGTGACGGTCTCGGCGTCGCCCTTGTCATCGGCTGGGGCCTCGGTACCTTCGACCTGGGTCGAGGGGAACTTTTTGATTGCCTCCTCGACCTGCCTGGCGACATCCGCCTTGGAAAATCCGAGCAGCTGCACCAATTCCTCTTTCGAGTTCGCCTTGAACAGCGTTTGTAGAGTCTTCCACGCCGTCTCGGCTTTGGTGCCCGCTCGCTCGTTGCAGAACGCCTCGAGCTGTTCCTTGTCGCCGGCCGAGTTGTCGAGCGACTGGGCTCGATCGATGATGCCCTGCTCAGTGACGACATTTCGCAGGTGAACGACTCCGCTTTGATGTTTACCATTAGCGCCGGGAAGATTCGAAGTTGACGCGAGCAATCCGCCAAAGCCAAATGTGGCCGAGACCGGGCGTCGGAGCCATTTGGGCGGTTGCTTGAGAGACAGTACATTGGCGTTGCTCTCGATCGGTCCTTGCGAGCCGAGGGCGCCAAAGATGTCATCTGCCGTCGCACTCTCGCTGAATTGCGGCGCGGGTTGTTCCTCGACTCGGGTGGTTTGCAGGGAGTGAATCCCGATGTGGCCATCGAACGAGGCCGTGGCGAGCAGATCGGGGTTTCGAGGACACCACGTTGTTTGGAAAGACCAGTCGGATGTGCTGGGCAGCTGGAGGTCAGCTGTGCCAGTGCCACGGGCTCACCTCTCCGATGATCTCGCCGGTTTGCGGGTTCCAGCACAATGTCCGGTTGTCCTTGCCGCAGGAAAGAAGGAGGTCGGCGTCTTGACGACACCACGACACGGACAATACACCTTTGTGGTGTCCGCTCAAGATCTGATGTCAGTGATGCCCAGACTTGTGACTCACCCTTTCCGGCGCCCGAGTGTTTCTCAAATCCCAAAGCATGATGATGGGCGATTCATCGTCTTCCGAGGCGGTGATCAACCTCGTCGCCTGCCGGTCAGTCGTGCATTTTCAATTTGACTCACCTGTTCCGGATGCCAACAGACATCGCTCATGCCCCTTCGCTTGCCCATCTGCAAACCGGCAACTCCGCCGACAGTGTCCATGCCCTTCGCAGCTCCGCCTCCATACTGCAAGCTCACGATCTCCTTTTGCGCTTTCAAATCCCACACCGACGTGAATCCCGAAGATGAAGACGCGGCGAACACTCGCGAGACAGTAGGGTTCCACTGCAACGAGGTGATCTCGCCCAATTTGGTTGACAGGGAGCCTGGCGGAATGGGGTTGGTCGGGTTGTTCAAGTCAAAGATGTAAAGCTCCCGTCAGCGTGGCTATCAGTCACGGCCTACCTCAGCATTGACAGCACCCGATAGCAACAAGTTCTTCTGGATAGGGTTGAAGTCGAGACCTCGCACGGGGCCGGTGTGCTTGTTGTTTGAGAAGATCCGTGAGGCATCCGCGCTGCCATCAACGCAAACTCCATGCCCAAGACTTACCCTGCGCCTGAGATGATCTTTTCAGGGTCAAATACGTTGACCTCTCCCGTCTCCATACCGGCGGCCAGCACGCCTCGAGAGTGAGACGCATTCGGCGCAGACCAAGCTAACCTGTTGAACCTGATGTCAGCGACAGACGCTGGCGAGACACTCACCTCGAGTTGACCGTTATGCTGCCCTGAGAGCCTTTTCCTTCGGCTCCGAGATTGAAGTCCTGGCCTTCACCAAAGTCTGGCGACCATATCTCAAGTTGCGATTCGTTGGAGAAGGATTCATCTAGGGCGCCAGCAATTGCGCCCGTAGCGAGGAGCGGAGAAGAGGACGAAGACGAGTCCCAGGCGAATGTGGCCGTCCGGGAGATGTCCTTGAGCTTCATATTGGGGAGAGAGAAGGAAAGGGGGACTGCGCTATGCGCAGGGGTTATGAAAAGATGTGATGAGTGACGGGTCAAGGATAAGGTGTGCGCGTTAATGGAGCGTGCGAGGGGAAGTCGGGCGTGTTGCGCCGCCAGACATGACGCTTGGGACGTGGAACGGGGCATCGCGTAGGCGGCCATCGCCGCCGGCCGCTCTTGCTGCGCTCCATCACAAGCTCGGATTCCGTCTGTGACATGACCAGCATACTGCATTGGCATTCGAACACTATGGGCCGAGATGAAGCGGTGATGATCGCCATCTTCCCTCTTCGTCCTCTCTGTCCGCCTCTGTTTGCCCAGCCTTACAGGAAAATGGTGAGCGGGTTACTAATGACTTCGCTTCTTGGGGCCTAGGTCGTTCTCGGTGATCATGTAGACCGCTTTTGGGACAGAAACCCTCGAGTAAGGGCGAAGCTCTTTCGCGTTTTGTCGAGAAATGCACTGCGGTGAGCTTGTCGGTAGCTACAGGCTAGCCCTTCTCACATTGCGCTCGATGCTGCCGGACGCGCTACCGGGATGTTCACGCCGTGTGCGTAGTATTCATACGCCAGATTGTATTCCCCCACGACTCCAGATTTGCCTTGGGCGAAAGCGACGCATTCTGCGGCCCATCAAATGGTCCTATCGCTTCGCACCCGCCGCGATGACCGAATTCCTTGTACTGCAGATGTCAACACGGCTTGGCGAGAGGTCGATGTGACTCACAGATTGTCGATATACACGGCGAGCATCTCGTTGTCCTTTTTCAGCTTGTCATTCTCTGCTTCGACCTCGGTGACGCGGACCATCAACCCTCTCAAGCCGTCCCGAAGGGAGATGATGTCCTTGATGATCCGCTCTTTCTCGATGGCGGAAGCCACGGTGTCCTGCGGTGACAGTTCCGGCTGCGGACTGGCCCAAGCGTCTTCTCCGATACCTGCTAGCGACATTGTTGACGGTGACAGTTAGACGGGATGGGTGCGGGTGGCACAGAGCTTGACAATGTCGCGTCGCACACGGTCGAGTGGGGAGCTGGCGGGATCAAATTCGACGGTGCAGCGAGTCGGTCGCGTACCTGGCCCGACGACTGCCGGGGCCACCACCAACTGGCAGCACAAGCCCTTTATTGTTCAACATTACTGTACATGACATCCCCCCATCCATATACCCTTCACACCCATCATTAACCAGCTGTATCTCAGTCGTCAGAGGAGGCGTATAGCACACGTCTGTCTCCTTCTCCCTCCTTGCCCAATTAACCTGCCCTTCCCGACTTATCACCGACGCGACTCTGACTTCACGCGACTGGTCTCAACCCTCAATGCCGACTTCCGCCCGTTAAACCTCCTTTGGATGGTCACAGAGGGACGTTCCCAGCATGGACACCCTCTTTCGACGCACTCACAAGTCGCGCAACTCGGCATCGACTTTGCCCCAGAACGCGCCGTCGCCCCCGAACGATCTTACCGGGTCGGTCCCATATAGTCAACTGCCGGCGTCCCATCCGCCGCCGGTGGCTGGGCCCAGCAGCTCCACCGTCTCCTTCAGCAACCGTCGGGACGCCGGGATCTCGGTGCAGGATGTGGGCGCGCCCAACACCAACCCGGGGCTCGCCAGCGATGGTACCGTCTTCAACATTCATCGTCAGCCCCCTATACCCCCTCCCTCGCCGCACCGATCCACACGAAGTCGCGCGTCAAACCCGACGGACACAGGGCGGCTGAGTGTGGAAGATGCACAGAGGAGAATTGTGGCTGAGCCAGGCGGCTTGGTCCACTACTCCCCGCCAGCCGTGCATCATGACGGTGCGAGCGGAATACGTTATCAAGGACCTAGCGTGCAGCGGATCTCATCGAGGAGCACCACGCCGCAGATGGGCGAGTTCGGTGGCCCGAGACATCCCTTTGCGAACCAGCCGCGGGACGCCGACACCATGTCGATACGGACCGTCTCGTCTATAAGCTCTCAGCGGGGTGGGGGAGACTCGATGCTGAATCGAGATCTTGGACGGTATCCCAGCTTTACCGGGAGCCAGTCTAGTCGGGTTGCTCCTGCTCCCCGCTCAACCGGATCCTCCAACTACTCCCCGTCGATCGCCACCTTCTCGTCGAACATCGCATCGAGCCGGCTGTCTGAAGAGTTCCACTTCCCTCGACCCAACGACGCCGAAGTAGATGAACTATTCCAGAGGCTTCTGCAGACTAGGAATCTGGAGGAGATACCTTCGGGGACGACCATGTCGTCGAGGAACTCGGCCACGTCACAGATCAACATTGCGAAAACGGCCGCCTCCCTCTCCACCGACATCAAGTGGCAGATGATAGAGGCCGACGCGCGGACGCGGCACGACGCGGCGAAGGAAGTACGGCGCAAGGAAGAGGAGATGATACGATCAGGCAAGGTGGCGAAGCGAGGCACGGCGAGCGCAGTGATGAAGAACAGCCCCGAGTGGTTCCTGAAAAAGGTGATGGATGGAACAATCACGACGGCGCATATCTCCACATTGACCGTGAGCCTGCGGTCGCAGCCGTTGGAGTGGGTCCTCGATGCTACCTGTCGTTCGCGCTGACGATAGCTGGGTGCGAGATTTCATGGCCTGCCAGGGTCAGGTTGTACTAGCCAATTACCTCTTGGCCTACACTCAACGTCGAGGTCGGGCGGTTGTGGACAGTGATATGGAGCTGGAGCTGCTCAAGTGTCTTAAGACGTCGCTAAGCAATAAGGTGAGTATTAGGCTTGCCTCTCCGCTCACTCCAGCTTGGAGCCGCTGATTCGGTGACAAAGCCTGCCATCGCGTCCGCCTTGTGCAACTCGCTCATATCGCCCAGCTTTGCCTGTCGGGCCCTCGCCATTGAGAATCTGCTGTTCATCTGCACGTGGGACCGCTCCGGACTCGGCCTCGTCATGTACGCATTCGACCAACTCGAAAGCCGCCTCAACTCACAAATTACCGATGTTGCCAATAAAGTTGGGCGCTTCGACACGTGGATGAAGCAGCTCGAGCAAGTCGTCGCGGGACGAGGGCGGATGGGCAGCATGGTCGGGCTCAGCAACGAGCTCAAGGGAATGGATGACAAGGTCATTCATGACTACTGCGTGAGTTACTGTCCGGATACCTCGACTGACTCCAGGTGTCCAGCATCGTCCTCCTGCAACACCTCACAAGCGAACCAGACATTCGCGCGAGATGTGCTATACGTGCACAACTCGAGACCGCCGGTGTCTTGACGGTTTTTCGCCGCTTGCGCGCATGGAAGGACGAGCAGATTCTCGGTCACATACAACACTACGAAGAAGAGGCCGAGGCGGACCGACGCGAGCTCGCCGAAGAGCAGGATCATCTCGTCCTGCGGTCGATGCGGAATCCTCAAGACGTTTTCGCTGCACTGCTGCAAAAGACTCAAGGTACCAAAGCGAGCGCGTACCTCCTGAACACCATGCGGCACTTGATCCTGATCAAGGAGGACGGCGATCAAAAGATCCGCTATTTTCAGCTCATTGACAAGCTGATCTCGAGCATCGTTACCAGCGATACACCGGATCTGGGGCAAGACTTCTCGCGCGCCTTCGGGGTGTCCGTCTCCCATCTCGTCGGTAGATTCGTCGAACAAGAACGTACAGAAGCGTACATTGAAGAGGTCAAGGGACTCAAGCTGGACCTGGCCCGTGTCACGAGGGAAAAGATGGAGCTAGCGGAGGAAATGGGCCGGGACGACCTCGCCGCTTCGCTCAAGGCGCAAGTGTTTGAGCTGGAGGAACGGTTGCGCAAATCTCGCGCCGCAACCGAGGCGGTGACGGATCAGATGCAGAATATGAGGACGGATTACGAGGCGAGAATAGCGGATCTCGAATTGATCATTCAGGAGCTGTTCAACATGCTGCGCGAGTCGACGCATTTGGAGACGGTGCAGGGTGTCGATGACGGCCCGATCAATCGCAAGAAGCTGATACACGATTTGCGCGAGCAGTGGGAGAGGAAGAAGACCATCAGCAAGCTGGAGGGGCGGCACCGAAAGCGCAGAACGGTGGTGGTGGACGGCAAGGCGACGCCCGTGGACAGCGCGTCAGACGACGAGGAGGATACCGGCGAGGTGCTCGAAGCGGAAAAGATCGCGCTCGGCGAGGCCAGAGGGGCGCGAGTGCCGATGGTGACTCGCGCGGAGAAGAAGCTGTCGACCGGGCAGTTCATGGACGCCGAGGAGGAACGGGTCCGGGCGCATATCGAGGTTGCATTGTCCAAGGAGGCAGACCATATCGTGAGTCACGCCCTGTGTCGTCGTGCTCACAACTAGTCACCGACTCGCCCCTCAGGGCTATCTCTTCGCAGTACACGTCGGCCCGATGTACCCGTGCGACGAGGGCAGGGGCCGCCGATCGGGAACAAGTCGATCCACCGAGCATCCAAGAAATCGGGCCTGCCGCCCCGTTTCCTCGAAGAATTGCGCTATGCTCAATTGTCCCGAAGCGTGTCAGAGTCTGCTATCGGCAGCTACGATTACGATACCGACAGCATCGCTTCAGACTATCGGCAGTCCGACGCGACAGGCTCCACGTCGATTCCCTCGGTCGACCTGCGCACGCCAATTCAGTCAAAGCGAGACAGTACGCTGCGGGCCGAGTTGCTCAGTCGGACTCGGTCGATGCGGCTATTGAATTCCGATAGCGAAGACGACGGAGGTCTGACTCCTCCGTTGGAGACGCTCGTCGAAGACGAGGAGAAGGCGACGCCGACAATAGGCACAACTTCGGATGCATTTTCGACTCCACCCCCGCCTCCGCCGCCCCCGCCACCCCCTCCTCCTCCGCCTCCTCCACCTCCCCCCCAAATGGTATCTGCACCGCCCCCACCTCCTCCACCGCCTCCTCCTGCTGGGCCGGCATCGCCGAATGGATCCTCTCCGGGCGCACCCATGGGCATGGCTGGTCTTCTCGCCGGCATTCAAGGAGGGGTCAAGCTCAGATCCGCCGGGGTCAAGCGCGATTCGCCAGGCTCAGACTCGCAATCGGGCTTTTCGCCTGTAGCTGCGGCTGCTCCTCGAGCGCCCCTGGCGCCGTTCTCAGCCCTGTTGCACGGAGCTAACGACTCGCGCAAGGACATCTCGCTCATGGCGTCGAAGAAGATGAAGCAGCTTCAGTGGGAGAAGGTGTCCAAGGCTCAGCTGGCGAAGACGGTCTGGTCCGCACCCGTGGCCGATGAAGACGTCATCACATCCAAGATGCAGTCGGCCAACTTGTGGTCGGAAATGGAGGACGAGTTCAAGGCGAAGGAAATCATTTTCGACGCCGTCAAGAAGCGAAAAGAGACTGAGCTACGAAGTGTTCTCGCTCCGGATCATAAGAAGAGGATTGAGATCTTGATGAAAGGATCTACGGCAAAGAGCTTCTCCGCGCCGGAAAAGCTGTCAGATGCGATCGCCAACTTCAATACCGAGTTGTGCAACGAGACGTTCCTGCGGGAACTGATGGGCGTTTTGCCCTCGGATGAAGACGTGAGTGGCTTGAGTGGTGACTCGGCTGACAGTAGCGCGGCAAACTCTTGACGCATAGCACCGATACCGAAGCCGAACTCGATCTGCTACACCCGGCTGATCGTCTAATGGTCGGCTTGATCCAGCTTCCAAATCTCAGTGATCGGGTGCACGGGATGCTTTTCCAGGTCGGCTTCGCGCAGAACCGGGATTTGCTCCAACAGGTACGCGAGCGAGTACGGGCCGTTACTGATAGTCAGAGCTTGGAGCTGTTGACGGCTGCGTGCATTGATCTACGCGATGCCAAGCTATTCAAAGAGCTGCTCAATATAATTCTCACCATGGGCAACTACCTGAACGGTACAAATTACGCCGGTGGAGCCTTTGGTTTCAAGATTGCTAGTATCAACAGGGTGAGTTCGCTTGAGCCTTTGCATGCCTGACCGCAGCTTGTCGACACGAAATCGTCAGGCGGGCAGAACCTGCTCCACTTTGTCGAGCGTGTCATTACTCAGCACTTCCCACACGTGTCCGGTTTCATGGACGAGCTCGTCAAACCGTCCGAGGCGAATCGGGTCAACTTTGCCGACATGCAGTCGACGTCAAAGAAGATGCTCGATGACATCCGTGCTATCCGGCTCTCGCTCAAGACGCACTTTGCTGATGTCAACGATGGCTATGCGCGAAGGATGTTCAGGTTCAGCGCTGTGGCCGAGGAGGAGATGCAGGAGCTGCGAGACGGCATTTTGCATGCGGAGAAGCTGTTACGCGATGTTCAAGAATACTTTGGCGAGGGGGAGGAAATGGGCCGGCCGTTGCAAAGTCAAGACTTCTTCGGGATCTTCCGGACATTCACGTCATCGTGGAAGGTGAGCTCAGAGTGGAGACATAAGCTCACTGCAGTTCTGCCAAAACCAAAATCGCGCTCGACTGGAGGAAGCGGCTACGCGCGAAAGACGGGCGCAGGCCCGCGCTGCCCTCACCCCTCAACCTACCGGCACCTCCGAGGCGAATCTCGTCGACATGCGGATGCAACGGCTCAAGCTTGAAGGGACGCCTCGAATCAAGCGCACCAAGAGGCAAGCCGCTCCGCCAATGTCGCCTCTTGCCGCCAGCACCGACTTTTCCGACTTCGGCCTGCCTAGCTTGCCTGTGACTCAGGATGAGGCGTTCGACTACGGCAATGCCGCGCAAGGCCTGCTCAACGAGCTGTTCATGGCGAATGAATCCGCGCCGGACAGTAGCAGCATGATGGACGTCACGCCGATCAAGTCGCCCTCGATGGGAAGCCTCACGAGCGGCATGAGCATGAGTGACCCAACATCACCAAGCCCCGTGACGGGAGACTTGAAGCCTCTTGGCGGCTCGCCGATCAAAACGATCAAGGAGGAGGCGGAGGTTGAGGCGTTGATCACCGGGCCAGAGGACCTGGAACGGCGCCGGGATTCGCGCACCTCGGCGCTGTCGGGTGTTTCTCAGCCATCGCAGCGCTCCCGGGGGTCCGCGCCATCTATCCCGACAGTTCTCGAACCGGGACAAGAGCTCGAAAGCGATGAAGAGGTGCTTGGCGCCGCGCTGGAGGCGGCGGCGATGATGGAGGCTTTGGGGGATGCAGATGAGCGCTCTGCAAGGGGTCCCGACAGTGAAGATGAAGGATATGCGGATGCGGACAGAACGATCAACTTGAACGACACGCCACGACTGTGAGATGTCCGAGTCGGACCAGGACTAGCGCCCTTGCCTTGTATTTGTGATTAGCCGCATCATGGACTTTCTTGCATTGTCATTATTCGTATAATTGCAATGCGAATGCATTCATCGAAGCAAAGCAATTTTCCAAAGTGAGCCGCTTGAACACATGGGTTGGGTGTTGCGCTCGGATTGGCAACGGCATGAGCGTCGTATTCCGTCCACCACTATGGTCAGCATTGAATGCACCGTTGGGGAGTGGACACGCACGACTAAATCTGCCTCGACGCGTCGATCGTATTCTCAAAAGAACTGTTGATACGTCTTCACACTTCGAGATGAGCAACGAGCGCGCCATTTTTGGCCGTCTTGTCTCGCATCCAGCGGCCGAGACGGGGTTCCTGAGATACGGCTGCGACGAGAACGACCTCTTGTTTGCTGGTTTTGGAGGAGGGCTGGGGTGGGTTGATCTCGTCAATAATGCCTGGCTGGCGCCACGAGGCCGAGTCGATACCGCCAGACGCAAGCGAGATGAGTTGGAGCGAATTGATGAAGCCGGGAACGGAGATGGAGGGTATGGTGGCTGGGGCGAATGAGCGTAGATTCTGCTCCAGTCGCCAGAGCTTGATCTCGCCGTTCCACGAGCCTAGAGTCAGCGGGAGTGCTTTGCGACCAACTCACCAGAGGCGAACAGATCGGTACCCCGCAGATGGCCCAAACTCGTTATCCACCGAGCACCCTTGGTCTCCTGGTCGAGGGTGAGCTCGTCGATTCCGTGAGCGAGGGGTAGCGTGAAGATCGGCTTCTTCTTGCCGGTATCCCAGAGCGATATCGACCTGGGATCAGCGTTAGCCGCCGGGATTTTGAGCTCACCCGGAATCACCGCCAGAAACAAAGTGCGAGTCGTCGACCATGCACACGCAGTCGATTGACCCCTCGACAAACTCCTTGCCTTTACCCTTGCCCTTTTTCTCGAGCTCTTCCCGCTTCGCGGCGTCTTCATCCTTCTCGTGCTCCCACCCGCCGCCCAGTCTCTCCTTCCTTGGTGCCGGGGCCAGTCCTTGGAAGTTTTCGAATGTTCTACCCCCTCCTCGCAGAACCAGCTGCACCTCCTCTTCTACTTTCCACCACCGACATGTTCGATCTCGGGACCCCGCCGTGACCGCAGCAGAAGGCTTCAACGCGGAAACGTCGGTGATCGAGTCTTGGTGGCCAAAGAATGTGTCGATGACGGACAGGGTGGATATCGAGGCAAGGGCGAGATGGCGTGACAAAGACGCCGTCAGGATATGGTATGACGGATTGTCGAGGGGCGGTAATGAGATGGCCTAGGATCAGCTTTGCCAGACACAACCGCACCGACGCACGGTAATAGCATCCTTGTGTCCGCGCATCCCGGTGATCCACTCTGCCTCGTCGCCTTCGACATTCCACACACCCACCACCTTGTCTCGACCTCCGGTCACCAACCATTTGCCATCTTCGCTCGCGGCGAGGCACAGAATCTCCCCTTTGTGTCCCACATCGTCCACTTTGGCCATCGGCCCGGAAAGCTGCGCCTGGCCAAAGGGTCTTCCGACTTTACGCAGATGGGGCAGCGCGTAGCGCACCACGATTCCCCGTTTCGTCGCGATGAAGATGGAAGTCGCAGTGATGGCCACAGCGGTGGGGGCATGGGAGGGGGTGGTGAGAAGGCGCGACTTGGTAGAAGAGAGGTCCGCGGCGAGATAGGTGTGTATCCTGCCTTGCGTCTCGGCCTGCCGTTAGTTTGCGCCGCGCCGCACGAAGTGTGACCCACCACATCCTTCTGTAACCGCGAAGCGATGAGCTCTCGGTCGATTTCTGCCGCGTCGTAGTCTCGTTCATCGCGCTCTGTCATAAGCTCGCAAGTGCAAAAATGTAACGCCAAGCTCACCGGTCTCCATATCCTCTCGAACTTTCGCAAGGTACCCCTTGGCGAGCCTGACCCTCTTTTCCGCCGCTGTCTCGTTCTCGTCTACAAGCTCCTCATCACTCATCGGCACATCCCCGCGTCCGGCCCTGAAATCCATGTTGTCAAAGTCGGCATCACCCACATCGGTTGAGGCGTCGGACACACTTTCGTCCCGTTTGGCTCTGCTCGGTCCCGCTGCTCTGGATGATGTCCGCCCACGACCGCCGCCTCGTCCTCGCGAGGGACCGCCTTTTCCCGACGACCCCGCGTTGTTCGATCGCTTCCGCTTCTTGTCTGACACGAAGAATGAGTCGCCCATGATTGATGTTGTTGTATGTGACAAAGTAGCTGAAATCAGAAATCTTTGAAAGGGAGCCCACGGCCTGGCGGCGATCGCCGATTGATACCTCCACTCGGATCCGTCGCCGTCCGGTCATCCATTCCAGCTACTATAGCCTCTCATCTTCCTCCATCGACTGACAACCATGGAGACGGCGAAGAAGACGTTCGAGCTAAACAACAACGTCCAGGTACGAGGATTGCTTTGCTTTGACGTCTCGGTGGCTGAATCATAGCTCATCGACCCGCTGGACGAGCTGTGGAAGTACTCCAGAGCAGACGAGACGCCGTTGGAGGACGCGGCGCCATGGAAGACCGAGTGAGTGCAGGTGACACCCGTGTTGATGCTTGCGTCAGCTCCGTGGCCTGAGCTTCATATCATTCCAGCTCATAATGGTCCGAATTGGGTCGAATATTGCTGACCATCAGCCCTCACTACTTCCATACTGTCAAGATCTCCGCCGTCGCTCTGATCAAGATGTTGAGTTGCAGCGTTACTCACCTGGATTTCAGCTTACAAACAGGTCACGCATGCCCGATCAGGTGGAATCTACGAGATCATGGGAGTGATGTATGGCAAAGTCCGCGATCACACCTTCTGGATTACCGATGTGGCCGCGTTGCCGGTGCAGGGTACCGAGACTCGAGTCAACGCGGGGAATGAGGTGAGAAGGCGTGACGGGACCGGTGTTGGCTGACGTAAAGGCCATGGAGTACATGGTCACGTTCCAGGGGTCAAACCATGAAGCTGGCAAGGGGGAGATGTTGCGAGGCTGGTACCATTCGTGCGTATCCAATTTGTCCATCGGACGCGCGCTTACGCCAGTCACCCTGGCTATGGATGCTGGCTGTCCGGCATAGATGTCGACACGCAAATGACCAACCAGCAATTTAATGACCCGTACTTGGCGGTGGTGGTGAGGAAATTCCCGCCACGAGGCCACCGCTCACCCCAGATCGACCCAAACAGGACGGTCTCCGCCGGCAAGGTAGAGATCGGAGCGTTCCGTACATATCCCAAGGTCAGCTTCACGCCCATTGATCACGCTACGGGCGCTCATAGCAGGATTACCAACCACCCGCGACCGCCACGTCCGAGTACCAATCCATCCCGATGGACAAGATCGAAGATTTCGGTGTTCACATGGACGCATACTACCCTCTCAAAGTGGATATTTTTAAAACAAAGCTGGATGAGCAGCTGCTTGATCTGCTGTGGAATAAATACTGGGTCGCCACGCTGAGTCAGAGCTTGCTTGTTTCGGTGGGTGATGCCATACGTCATTTGCATTTGACTGACAATAGAATCGAGAATACGCGACGTCTCAAGTGAAAGACCTCGGGATGAAGATCAGATCTGCCACGGACAACATGCAGTCTGGCTCGCCAGGCTGTGCCCTGAGAGTTGCCGGCGCGGTTGAAGGGAGGATCAAGCAACAGGCCAAGTACGAAATCGAGGACGAGGAGACTGCTCTGAGCAAAGTGGCCAGGGACAGGCGAGTCGCTGTGTCCGACGCTCATTCGCATGCTGACGGACAGCGTCCGCATCGCTACTGAAGCGCACAACGGCATGACGGCTCAAGCTTTGAAGGAGAAGCTGTTCAACAGCGGTCTTGACGCCTCGATCAGTCCTGAGGTTGCTCTCCTCACGGCACAGGGGAGATTGTAGAGCGACGCGCGGAAACGAAGTCACCCACAGTGTAAAGTAGAATGACACGACGATGATGCAAGACATGATGACTCGAGCTGGCCGGGATCAAACGGGACAAGCGAAGCGGTTGGGCAGGGACGGGCGTTTCAGAAGTCGCGTGTGGTCCCTGAATCCCGTTGTGTAGTTGGCCCGACCCATCTGCTCACTTCCTCGCAGACCGCCATAGCCATATCTACGTCTTCCAGCTATCGTTGTAGTGACGGACGGGATAGAGCATACAGCACCACTTGTGTCTTGGTCAACGCTAGATCGAAATCCATCATAGCTTTACGGCTTGCCCGCACGGCTCGCTCGGTCGTCACCCCCCCTTCTGAACGCCGGCGCCCATTCACGTCCCTCTCACCTCCCAATAGCACTCGACGGTAACGATGGGCGTTCGAGGTCTCGACCGTGAGTCGATCTATCCCGTGTCGCTCTCCTCTGACTCCAGCGCATATCCGCGAGCGCAAACTCTCCCAAACTTGCCCGCTCAACGCCCTCAGCAACTCCCGACTCGGTATCGATGCAGCTCATTATATCAAGACTCTCTTGACCGAGCCCGAAACACGCGAACCCCTCGTGGCGGCCACTGGCGGTACAGCGCTCGCGGTCGTTGCCCGTATCGAAAAGGACCTCCGCTCGCTGGAACAGCTGCGCATCAAGCCCGTCTTCGTCTTCGCCGGTCTGCCGACGTCTCCGCGTGTGCCGCAGAAGGGACAAAGCATCTTGGCGAACCGAGAGACGGCAATCAAGAATGAGGCGTGGGGATACTATGAAGATGGAGAGGTGGACAGGGCGATCATGACATTGACGCAGGTGCGCGAGGGTGGTTGGGCGGATTGGAGGGATCTGGTCAGGAACATCCTGCGGATCTTCAGGCATCGCCTGGTCGAGTATATCATTGCGCCGTATCTCGAGTTTGCCCAGGTGAGTCAGTAAGCCCAGGAGCTAAACCTGACGAACAGCTTGCGTACCTGCTCAAGCACCCAAAGGGATACATCAACGCGATATACGGTTCGAACGAAACGCTCGTCTGGCCAATTGACCGCCTCATCACCCACATCGACTGGTCTGGCTTGACGACGTTTACATTCATCGACAAGTCGCGCCTCCTCGCCGACCTTGCCTTCTCCTCTGACCAGCTCCTCGACGTGGCCATCCTTGCCGGCTCGTCCATTTCCCCTACCTTCCCTCCCTTTGCCGACTCTTTCAACCTCAAGACCATCTTCGACCTGGTCAGGCAGTACAAGTCGGGCATTGCGGTCTGTCACACGTGGCGCGCCGACAATTCGGTCAAGGCGACCCAGTATGGCGACACATTCATGCGCGCACGCATCGCCGTCAAATACTCGCTCATCCTCACCACAGAGGGCGTTTGCGCCCCGCTGCCCATGGTCATCCAACCCATTCCTCCCGTCACTGCCGCCGACGTCCCGTCCGACTTTGATGAGATCTTTTCGCTTCGTCTCCCCGACGAACTGTATTTCCATCTGTGCAAGGGGCTGATCAGCCCGCAGGTGCTTGGCTGGTTGACGAGCGGGATGATTGTCGAGTCACAGCCGCTGGCCGACTCGCCGGATTACAGGCGCTTCATCAAAGACGTTGTGACAGAAGGTCACACCGCGCCGAGATGTACGACGTTGGCGCTGTTGACTGACGCGCTCCATCCTCTGTGGAAACAGAGGCGTGTGGTGGGTTGCGACAGACTCGACGCGGCTGACAGCAGGGGGCGCATTACTACTACGAACCGCCATATGGCCCCGTGCAGGGCGTAACGGTTCCGTTCGCCGACCCCATGACTCAGAGCCTGGTGGACAAGTGTTCGACTTGGCATGTGCCGTACTCGCTGCTGGAGACCGAGCTGCGAAGGCAGAATGTGAGTTGCGCATCGCGCCCACCACTGACCCCAGTCCTCCACGATCGACCTGAAACTCTGTATCGACGCGTTGACCTCGGACGAACGCATAGCCATCACCCGGCGGGATAAGCCGGGACGACCGATGGACAAGAAGGACGAGATCGTTGCAAACGTGATCTGGCGTTTCCTGGATGTCCGAGGGTGGGTCGGAACAGTGGAGAATGCAGCTAAC
>Ga0308169_10002616_pt1 | contig 18431 bp, 18 predicted proteins | sample PhyBR1_2_FD_202139 | JGI IMG/M metagenome (GOLD analysis project Ga0308169, IMG submission 202139) | Phyllosphere microbial communities from UC Gill Tract Community Farm, Albany, California, United States - DLSLSB.R1 | ecosystem: Host-associated > Plants > Phyllosphere > Unclassified | place...
AAGGCCGGGCGGAGCGGCGCGAGCAAGGAGAAGGGCGAGGAGGAGAGGGAGGTCGACGTCGAGAAGGGCGTTGCCGACGGCGAGCTCGCACGGGCCGAGGGCGCTTAGTCCCTCTCTTTGCGCTCCCTCTTTCTCTCTCTTGCATACTTAGACTCTCAGTAGGACTCCTCCCCACTCGCTGTACCTAGACCCCTCCGTGCACCACTCGCTCTCTTCTCCCTCTCTCTCTCGCCCGCTCGAGCCCCTCGAGAGAGAACCCGAAAGACCCAGCGTTTCACCCGCCCATGAGCGTCCGCTGCACCCTCTCTACGAGCTGCTCGAACCCATCCTCGAGGAGCGCGTCCTGCAGGAGCTGCGCAAACTCGTGCGGCGCGAGCGCGGCGAGGAGCTGTGACGCGGTCGAGGTCGACGCGGTGGCGAGGTGCGGGAGGAGCGTCGAGAGGTGCGGCGGGAGGCGCGGCGCTGAGCTGGAAGGGTGCGGATGTGGCGCGGGCGCGAGAGGGGAGGGCGAGGGCGAGGAGAGCGTCGGCGGGACGTGCGCGGTCGAGATGGCGGGCGGCGGCGGCGGCGGCGGCGCCGGTTGCGCCTGCTTCTTGCGCGAGCGAGGCGTCGGCGCCTTCTTTGGCGCCGCCGCCTTGGCCGGTTTGACCGGCTTGGCCGACGTTGCCGGCGGCGGGGCGACCTTGGGCCTTTTCGCTGCGGGCGGTGCGGCTGCTGGTGCCGGTGCAGCAGCAGCGCTCGCCGGCTCGGCCTCGACGGCAGGCTTGGCGGGCACGAGCGCGCCGACGGCGTCGACGAAGCGCTCGCGCTCTGCGGCCGAGGCGAACTTTGCCTGGAGGCGGCGGAACTCGACCTGGGGCCGGTTGGGCGCGCTGCGGGCGTGGGCCGACAGGGCGAGGTAGCGCAGGCCGAGGACGGCGTCGCGGTAGACGGCTTTGAGCGGGAGCTGGTCCGAGGGCGTGGCGGTGCGGAGCTCGCGCGACGAGAACGAGGTGAGGTCGAGCGAGTCGAGGAGGAGGGGCTGCTGGGTGCCGCCGCGGTCCGGGTCGCGGAAGAGCGGGTCGAAGGTGACGCTGAGAACCATTCGGAGAGGGTGGAGAGAGGTCGAGCTCGATGAGGGCGACGAGGCGAAGGTGGTGTCGAGGCGGAGGGCGAGTTGAGGTTGCGAGCTGCAGGGGGAAGGGGTCCGAGTCAAAGGGAACCGGCTGCGCTGCGAGGGTCGGGTGAGAAGGACGAGGACAGACTAGTGGTCCCACTGGATGTTGTCGTCCGAGCCTTGGCCTGCGACGGTGCGCGTTGCGGTGCTGGAGGAGGAGGAGCCCGGTGCGCCGTCGACGAGAGATCGGCTGCGCGAGTACTTGAGGAGGAGCCAGTGCTGAGTGGTGGTGGTGGTCGTGTCTGTCATGGTGCAGCCTGTGCAACCGAGCGAGTGGACAAAGCCAGAAGGAGGTCGACGACGACAACGAGCTGATGAGGATGGCTTGGTCCCTCCCTCGCCGCCCCCTCCCACGCTGAGGGCACAGAAACAGCTCGTCCACACTCCGTCTTGGCCCTACACTCGCCTTGAACCCGCCCTTCGAGCCCCCGTCGCGCGTGGCCCGCTCCTCACCTCGTCTCGTCGTCGCCCTCATCAGCCAGGTCGGCTCTCCTCAACCCACCACGCCATGTTCAAGGACGAGATTGCCACCTTCAGGCGACTCGGCTTCCGCCATGTGCGTCCACCTTTGTCTCGACTCTCCACGACGCAGTCCTGACGAGCCACCCTTCCCCCTCCTCCTCGCTCCCCCACCTCGTCGTCCTCGCTCTTCTCGCTCTCCTCGCTCGCCGCCTCGACCCGCCTACCCCCTCCGCCCTTCGCCATCGTCGGCCCGAACCACACGCACCCTCGTCCCGCACCAGGTCCTCACCCAGGCCCTCAACTTTGCCATGGTGCTCTCGACCGCCCTCATGATGTGGAAGGGCCTCTCGGTCTTGTGCAACACCGAGAGGTCCGTCCCTTTCTTCTCTTCGCACCGACTGCCGCGCCGAGGGACCGCCCGCTGACCCTGCGCCTTTGCCTGCAGCGAGAGCATGGAGCCGGCCATCCAGGTCCGTCCCTCGCCTTCTCGCTCGTTCCTCCCCGGCACAAAGCTGACTCTCGCCCCGCCCTGTCCCTCTCCCTCCTCCACTCCCGCCGCTCATCGCCCCACAGCGAGGCGACCTCCTGTTCCTCAACATGCCCCGGCACGCCCCGCTCCAGCACGGCGACATCACCGTCTACAAGATCCCGGGCACGCCCATCCCGATCGTGCACCGCGTCATCGAGACGCACGACGAGTGCGTCCCGCTCTCCCTCTCCCTCCTGCAGTGAGGAGACCGTGAGCTGACCCCGACCGGCCCCGAACGCGACCAGGCCCAACTCGACCGAGCAGTGGATCCTCACAAAGGGCGACAACAACCAGCACCACGACGTCGCGCTGTACAACGGCATGCAGTACCTCAAGCGGAGCCACATCGTCGGCAAGGTGCAGGGGTGCGTCGTCGCAGGCGAGATCTTGTCGGGCTTGCGCTCTCGAGCTCGAGGGCGCGCACTGACTAGAAGTTCCCGCCTTCGCCGCGCACAGATACGTCCCCTACGTCGGCTACGGCACCATTCTCCTCGTGCGTCCTCCTCTCCCTTCTCGTCCTCCTCGGGCCGCAGACCTGACTCGGCGCCCCGCTCCCGCAGAACGACTACCCCAAGCTCAAGTACGCGCTCCTCGCAGGTGCGCTCTCTCTCTCTCTTGCTCTCGCTCTCGCTCTTGATTCTCACCGAATCCGGGCTGACTGACCTCTCGCACGTTCGTCTCGCAGTTCTCGGAGGCGGAATCTTGCTGCAGCGCGAGTAGCGAGTCGTGCTCGAGGCCCCTCTTCCTCTGCAACGACGAGCCCTTTCCTGGATCTCTCTGGGTGTCGCTCTCTTCGGGAGAGCTCTCGAGAGCACGACTGACAGCGAGAAAGAGTGAGAGAGAGCGCACAGATCTTTGCAAAGTCGAGAGAGGGAGGGAGAAATTGTCCGTGGAGCGGTCGAGGAGGGGGGCACTGATGAAGGAAGAGCGAGGAGGGGAGAGATGCTGCAGAGGGGAGGGCCTAAGGAAGGAGAGAGAGAGGGGATGCCGGTCTATCGAGGGAGAGGAGGGAGAGAGGAAGGAGGGGAGGGGAGGCTCGAGCGCTAAGACTATGCCTCGGCCTCGGCCGACAAGTTCTGCAAGAAGTAGTGGAAGTCGATCGGGCTCGACTCGATCCCGTACGAGTAGACGTAGCGGCTCGCGATGTAGCTCGAGAAGATCGAGAGCGCGTACGCCTGGGGCAGGCGCGACAGGATCGTGTCGAGGCCGATCTTGTCCTGGAGGACGCGCGGGAGCGCGCGCGCGAGGACGGCGCGGCGCAGCGGGACGTCGTCGTAGAGCGACGACTGCTCCATCTGGTCCTGAAGCTGGACGAGCTTGCGCGAGAGGTCGTCCGAGAGGCTGCGAGAGGGCGACGATGGTGAGGAGTCAGATCCTGTACGGCTGCGGCGAGATACGCGCCCGACGAGAAGAGGGGAGAGAGAGAGCGAAAGACGCACAGGGTGTATGCGCGGCCGGTGCGCTCGTGCTCGGCCCAGATGGCCTCGAACTCGAACGTGGCGTTCTGCGAGATGATCTCCTGGATCGAGCGCGCGTACGCCTGGTAAAAGTCGGAGAGCGTCTCTGCAGAACGTCGAGGAAAGGCGTCAGGAGGAGGCTCGAGGACAGGAGAGAGCTCATGAGGAGGAGGAGAAAGAGAGAGAGAAAGGGAGAGGACGAACCGGTGCCGGGGGGCGAGCACATCAGCTCGATGAACTCCTTGTCGTTCAAGCACATGCCCGAGAGGACCTCGAGACTAGACGACGTGACACCACCTGCAGGACGCATGAGGGAGGGAGGAAGTCAGCTGACTGAGCGAGTCGACGAGGAACTCAAGGGAGGTCCGAGCGACGCACCCTTGTTGGCCGACGCGTCGCGGATGACGACGACGCCCTTCTTCTCGAGCTGAAGGCGAGCGCCCGGCGAGCAGAACAGGTTGGCGCCCTCGCTGCAAGTGGAGGAAGTCGAGGAGGAGAAGGAGCAAAGGGCGAGAGGAGAGGAGGAGGAGGGAAAGAGGAGGAGGACGACGACGAGAGTCAGCGTCTGCGAAACGTCGCAGCAAGGAGAAGGAGAGGAAGAGGACGCACACGAGGTACTTGAAGTTGGGCACGCCGTCGGCGTCCCACAGACGCGAGACGTTGCCGATGTTGATCGATTCGGGGCGGCCGCCGCACGGCACGAGGATGTCGGCCTTGTAGCGGAGGTGCGCCGAGTTGCGGAAGTCGGTGCCGTCGGCGACGATGTCGCCGTCTGTGAGCGCGCAATCATCCTAGTCAGCGAGGCGGTCTCGAGCAAGGTCGCGAGGACCGACGCCGACGAGAGCAGCGAGAAGCGCGACTCACTCGGGAGCGTGACGTCGCGGTCGTCGACGAGGACGATGTAGCCCTCGGGCGAGAGCTTGGAGCGGTCAAAGTTGCTGACCATGACGCGCGCCTTGGCGAGGCGGATGAGCTCGTTGCGGTCGAGGCCGTTCGGGTCGTGCGCCGTGCCCGAGCCGTCGATGACTGCGCGCGAGGAGGGAGTAGCTCGTCAGGGTGAGCTCGAGGAGAGACAGGGAAAGGTGAGCGAGAGGAGGAGAGACGCACTCGTCGTCGTCTTGTCCTTGGAGAGGAGGATCTCGTCTGCGCGAGGTGGATCGGTGTCAGCTGCCGGTCGACAACAGCACGCTCGACACTGACGGCGTGCTCGCCCCGACGAGCGTGCGGAGAGGGAGAGCAAGCCGACGCACTCGAGCCAAGGTCGCCGTCCGGCCCGCCCGTCTGGACCTTCTTGATGTCCTCCTCGCGCAGGCCGAGCTTGCGGTAGATGCCCGTCGTGTAGCCGCGCACCGACAGGCTCGTCATGCCGTACGTGTCGTGCGGGATGCCGCCGTGCGTCGACGCCGGCTTGCCCGTCGAGCTCGCCTTCCACCAGGCGGCGCCGCGCGCGCGAGCGTGGTTGGCGAGCCAGGCCATGTAGTTGGCCGTGCCCTCGTCCGGGCCGAAGAAGAGCTGCAGGCGCGCGAGCAAGGATGAGGGAGAGAGTCAGCGAGGGCGAAAGGGAGGAGGGCGAGGGGGAGAGAGAGGACGAGAGGGGACGCACGATCTCCTCCTTGCCGTACAGGTCGACGATCTTGTCCTTGACGCCGGGCGTCTTGCCGGGCAGGAGCAGGTCGAAGATGGCGTCGACGAACTTGCAGAAGACGACCTGCGGGTTGGCGCCGAGGTCGGGCAGGATGGCGCCCTTCGAGCCGCCCTCGGGGATGTCCTTGTTCTTGAGCGCCTGCGTCGACGCGAGGCCGTACACCTCGTCGAACAGGTTGCGCTGGTTGATCGAGTAGTTCTCGCGGTTGCGCGACATCTGCGAGCGGCGGCAGGAGGGAGAAGGTCAGCGAGGTCCGAGCGGGCTCGGGGATGAGGGAGGGGAAGGTCGGACGCACGATCATGCGGAGACCACCACGAGCGACGTCCTGCGAGGATGAGAATCGTCAGTCGGCTGCATGGAAGCGAGGGCAAGAAGGAAAGAGAGAGCGGGCGCACCTTGAAGCGGAGGTGGAAGCCACGGAAGCCGTCGCCGACGACGAGGAACAGGCCGTACGCGCGCACCGGGTACTCGTCCTGCGGCAGGAACGCCGGGTCGAGGCGGAACGAGAGAGCGACCTTGGTCGGGCTGCGGGCGGGCGAGCTGGGTCAACGGCGAGGTCCTCTCGGTCGAGAAGGGGGGGAAGGGGACCGAGCGACGCACGTGAAGAAGTTGGTCTTCTGGATGGCCTCGTTGAAGGTGACGAACGACTCGAGGATCTGGGCGTCGTGCTTGTTGAGGACGTGCTTCTTGATGTGGGCCGACAGCTGCTCGCCGGAGAGGACCTCGGCCGACTGGAGGCGGGCGTACGACAGGGTCGGGCTGCAGGGCGCGAGGGAGCTCGTCAGCCACTAGGTGGGGTGGGGAGAGACGCAGGAGGAGGAGGGGCGCACACGAGCGAGTTGCCGAAGACGTTGTAGTAGTGGCGGTAGGCGAAGCTGATGTAGGCGAGGCGGATGACGTCTGGGTACTGCTGGAGCGTCTCGAGGATGCTGCCGCGCGTGAACGTCTCCTGGCGGAAGCGCGCGCGGATGTCGGACAGGACGCCGGCCTGGACCGAGTCGTTCTCGTCGAGGAGGTCCTTGAGCGCCGAGTAGGCCGGTCCGAGGCGGTTCAGGAAATGCTGCGCGAAGATCCAGCCGGCGTAGGCGTACGTCGCCTCCTGGACGGTGAGCTGCGAGCCGGTGAAGAGCGGGTTGTTCGGGAGGACGTCTGCGCGGAGGAGGAACCACCGGCAGGGGGTCAGTGCGGCGTTCTCGCTCGTCGATTCTGTCGAAGGGGGAGGGGACGCACAGATGAGCGACGACTCCTTGATGATCTGGAGGATGCTCGCCTCGGAAGGCGGGCCCTGCAGAGGGTGCAGGTAGAGCGAGACGATCGTGACGCCGTTCTTGAAGTTCTCGACGTACTTGCGCGTCGAGTAGAAGCCGTAGCTGCAGGGAGGGCGCGGTGTCAGGACTCTGCGACACTGAAAACGAGGAGAGAGAGCGAGAGAGGCGGGACGCACGAGTGGTACAGGTCCGAGAGAGCCGAGAAGAAGCTGTTGGTGCCGCCCTGCTTGTAGCCGATGACGATGCGCCTCTCGCGCGAGCGCTCGACCTCGTACGCGGCGACGACCGGGCCCATGCGGCGCAGGGCCTCGTCCATGAGCTCCTGGTAGATCTCGAGCGTGTTCTCGGTCGCCTTTTCGAGGAACGTCTTGTCGGCCACCTGGCGCAGGTCGACGCCCGGCTGCTGCAGCTCCTCGGGCGACAGCTGCGACTCGACAAAGTCGCACTTGGAGATGAAGTACGAGCGCAGCTGCGCGGCGACGCTCTCGGCGGGAGGCGTGTGCGAGACGCCGTTGCCGTTGGGCACGCTCAGGTGGTCGGCGGCGGGCTGCGCGGCGGGCTGGGCGCGGTACGACTCGAGGCGGTAGGCGTTGGTCGTCGTCGACTTGTCGAGGTACTGCTTGTCGATGCGCTGCTCGTACTGCGGGCCGTTCGAGAGCGAGACGCCCGGCGGCGAGGTGAAGATGAAGACGGCCGAGTTCTGCGAGGCGTTCGCGCAAGGAGTCAGCGTCGGCTTCCTCGTCGTCGACGAAAGCAGGAGAGAGAGAGGGTGCGCACCTCGGTCTCCTTCTCGAGCTTGATCTCGAGGTAGTCCTTGTGGCTCGCATGCGCCTGGACCTTGGCGCCGTACAGGCTCTGCAGGAGGGTCGCTCGAGTCAGTACGGGCCTTCAGGAGCAAGTATGCCCTTGCAGTCGCAGAGCTGCACGGCAAGAGGCAGCTGCGGCAGGAGGACGACGCACCTCGACATGGTCGGCCACCTCCTGCGGGCTCGCGAGCTTGAACAGGCCGTCGTCGATCCCGAGCTGCGTGTAGAACCAGTCGACCCTGCGAGCGAGACGAGGAGAGTGCGGGCGCAATGTCAGCTATCGCAGCCGTGGAAAGCCGCCGAGGGCTGCCCACGAGGCAGTCGCGGCTCTCTTCGGGAGCGCCGAGGTGGGGAGGGGGAGGGAAGGGGAGGACGCACTCGCTCTCGCACAGGACGTCGGGGAGGAAGCCGTTGTCGGTGACGATCTGCGCAGGTTCGTGAGTCAGCTGGGGCTCAGACGAGGGCGCAAGGGAGCGAGAGGAGGACGCACGTCGAGGACAGCCTTGCGGTGCTCGTCCTTGCCCGCGAACGAGGCCTTGGCGTAGCCGAGGTCGCCCGCCTTGATGGTGCCGTGAGCTGTGCGCAGGGAGGGAGCGTCAGCAAGCTGTCCTGCTCCGCCACCGCCGCCGTGAGGACGAGGACGAGCGGCCTCGGGAGGCGGTGCATCGAGCGGAAGCGCGTGCGCACCTGGCGAGGGCGTCCTCGGGATGTCGAGGTGGCCGCGGATGTGCTCTAGCGGTGAGGGCGGCTGCTGTGCATGTCCCGGCATGGTGCGCGGTGGTGTGTGGTGGGAGAGAAGAGGGTTGGCGAGGTTGCGTGAGGAAAAGGCGAGCGCGTTGTCGGCTCCCCGTGACCTCGTGCGCCCACACCGTCTCGGTCGTTACCCCGCATGTGCGTGCTGCAAAGGCTCGTTGCTCGCAGGCCACGGGACCCGCGGCCGCCGTGCGCACAGGCCTTGCTCGCCAGCTCGTCCGTCTCCTGAGCTGCTCGCCGTCGCTCTCTCGCGGGCGCGTGCAGGTTCGGCGACGCCCCGGACGTCTCGGTCACTCGCTGCGCTCGCGCCCGTTCGTCAGATAAGCCGGAGTCCGCCCGCAGCTGCACCGACGAGCTGAGCGGGCTGCGGCTCGTCGACGCTGCGCTCGAGCTTCCTGCCTCGCTCTCACGCGTACGGCCAGCTCGCTCGCTCGCCTTGGCTGCGCCCCCACTCTGTATGGAGGTCACATCTCCGCACTCGCAGCCGGTGCCCCAGGACCACCTCGCCCCGTTCCCTCGAGAGGAGGATCGGCCGATTTTCTGCTGCTCGCGCAAGCTGGTCACGGGGTCCGCTTTGCGCGATTGTCCCTCGCGCACAAAGCCTCGGCGGCGCGCAGGGAGCGGAAAAACGTGCTCGTCCGCCACGAAAGGTCACGAGCGAGAGCAGAGAGTCAAGGCGAGGAGGTCCGTGAGCGGAAGCCGGACGGCCTCGCGAGAGCTTTGCGCTCGAGCTCGCAAGCAGCGAAAGCCTCTCCAGCTCACGCTCGCTCGACTGCGGCGAGGCGTGACTGCGTTTTTGTGCATTGCGAACGACGAGAGAGAGAGCGAGAAGAGGCGAGACGGGCTCAGGCCTTCTTGGGGAGGACGGCGATGCCCTCGATCTCGAACAGGACGCCGAGGGGGAGCTTGGCGACCTGCGGGCGACGAGCGAGGTGCAGGGGGGTCAGTGAGAGCGCGAGAGAGACGGGCGGCGGGAGGAGGGCGAGAGAGAGACGGGCGCACCTCGACGCACGAACGAGCCGGCTTGTGGTCGCCAAACACACGCGAGTAGATGGCGTTGACCTGTCGACAGCAAGTGTGTGCTCGTGCAAGGTCAGTTCTGTGCTCTCCTGAGCGTCAGAGAAGGAGAGAAGGACGACGCACAGCCGCAAAGTCGCCGAGGCTCTGGAGGAAGACGGTCGTCTTGGCGACGTCGGTGAGCTGGCAGCCCGACTCCTTGAGGACGGCCTGGAAGTTGCGGAAGGCTTGCTCCTGTTGCCGCGCACGAGGTCGAGGAACAGGGTCAGTGCGCTGCGCCCCGTCGGGCTCGAGCACCTCCTCCTGCAGTCGTCGACAGCGCCGCGCTCGCCCTCCTCGCCCAGTCCCTCCCGCCTGCACCTGTTGGACCCGTATCATCCCACAGCACCGCCGCCGCCTCGAGCAGAGCCAAGAGAGAGAGGGAGACGCACAGTCTGCTCCTCGACGCCGCCCTCGATGACCTTCATGGTCTCGGGCACGAGCGGGATGCACCCGCTGAGGAACACGAGCGAGTCGGTCTTGATCGCCTGCCTGTGCGCGTACGAAAGTCCCAAAACCGTCAGCTAGCGCTCTGTTGCAAGAGTCAAGGTGAGGGTGGGGAGAGATGAGGAGGAACGCACGAGTAAGGACCGACGGCGGCGGGCGCACCAGCGGTGTGGACGGTAGAGAGCGACATGGTCTGCGGCGAGGTGGACAGGTGTGCGCGGTGCGGCGGTGCGGCAAGTGAGCGAGTGCTGGCGGGGCGGACGACGAGCCGGGCGGAGGAGCGCAGGAGGGAGGGGAGCTGCGCGCGCGAGGGCGACGAGGGTCAGCGGGTGCGGGCGATAAGCGGGACGGTGGAGGGGCGGACCAGGCGGGGCGACATACACTGACAGAGAGGCGGAGCGAGGAGCGAGGGAGAGCTGCTGCGCGTGCCGAGACGGCGCTGCCGCCGGCCGAGGACGACTCTCGGCTCTCGCTCTCGCTGACTCGGTCGCAGAGCACGAGGAAGGATTAGGGCGAAGGCAGTAGAGTACAGCTAGGGAATCGAGATCGTCAAAGGAGAGGATGGAGCGGGGCGAGAACTAGCTGGCCAGGGCGAGGAAGGAGGAAGGAGGGGGAGGGGGGGGAACAGATCTCAGGGCGCGCACACGAGGCTCGAGGAGGGTAACGTGGGAACGAAGTCGTCAAAGTGTGAGGATGGGCGAGGAGCGGAAGGGAGAGAGAGCGAAGAGAGGGCGAAAGGGGAATGCGAGCGGCGGGACATGCTGAAGAGAAGGGTGCAAGGGGAGGGAGAGCGTCGCGCTCAGAGGATGTTGCACTTGCCGCCCTTCTTGCGGCCCTTGGTCGAGAGGAGCGCGAGGCGCGTCGCCGTCTCGAACACCTCCCGCACGCCCTCGCCCGTCCGGGCCGAGCACTCGAGGTACCTCGTCGCGCCGATCTTCTGGCGGACCATGTCGCCCTGCAAGGTGTGCGCGTCGAAGCGTCAGCACGAATTCACGCGCGAGGAGGCGAGAGGGAGAGGAAGAGAGCGGGACGCACCTCCTGGGTCGTGACGGGCCTCTGGCTCGTCCTCCTCAGCTCGTCGATCGTCTTGGGGTCGTTCCGGAGGTCCTTCTTGCACCCGACGAGGATGATGGGCAGGCCCGAGCAGAAGTGGAGCACTTCCGAGATCCACTTCTCCTGGACGTTGTCGAGCGAGTCGGGCGAGTCGACGGCGAAGCAGATGAGGATGACGTGCGAGTCCGGGTACGACAGCGGGCGCAGGCGGTCGTAGTCCTCCTGGCCGGCGGTATCCCACAGGGCGAGCTCGACGCGCTTGCCGTCGACGACGACGTCGGCGACGCTGCGGGCGGGGGGAGGCGGTTCGTCAGCCTCGCGCTCGCGCACCGGGGCGGGTGGGGGGGGGGGCGACGCACTAGTTCTCGAAGACGGTCGGGACGTAGACCTGCGTGGGACGCAGAGCAGGCGGGTCAGCTCGCCGCTGCGGAAGCGCCGACGGCACCGCCTCTCTCGGCTGCTGGTTCGACCCGGGCGAGCGCCTCGAGCTGACGGCGAGCCCGGGCCGCTGGTGGCTCGACGCCTGGCTCAGACGAGCGCAGGAGCTGCACTCGACCGGCTGAGGGGATCGGCGGGGCGGACTGACGCGAGGGGGAGCGGACTGACCTCGGGGAAGGTGCCCTTGGAGAAGACGATGAGGAGGCACGTCTTGCCGCACGCGCCGTCGCCGACGATGACGAGCTTGCGCCTGATCTCGGACATGGCTGTTGAGCGGGTAGAGGGGGAGGGCGAGTGCTGGACTGGCGGGAGGGCGACGAGCGGGGCGGAGGCGGTGGGTCGCGTCGGCTTGGTGACGAGCGGACGAGGAGCGAGAGGGACGGGTGCGACGGCGAGGTGCAGGCGAGGTGGGCTGCGAGCGGGCGAGTCTGGGTCAATCGTGTGCTCGTGCAGGTCTCGCAAGGCACGCTCGTGCGCCGTGAGCCGAGTGAGCGGGGGGGACAGGACCGAGGGGAGCGAGGGGAGAGGGGACTCGAGTGTCGCTCGTCGCGCGGGCTGGAGGGGGGCTGCGAGGGGTGGTGGGAGGGGCTGAAGGGGTGCCCAGAGCACGACTCACTGTGCTGCACGGGCTTCTGGCGAGAGAGGCTCGAGGATGGAGGAGAGGGCGACGAGGTGCAGCTGGCCCCCGCGAGCGGGCGACGCTCGCCTCTCTGCTTGCACCTCCGCCGTCCGCTCCGCCTCGCTCAAGCCCACAGTCCTGCACTCGAGGGCAGCTCTCGGGCTTTCACCGCAGCGCCCGGGCAGCACTGCGCTGGATCTGGCTCGCCCCGCTCCCTTGTCGTCCTCTCCTCCTCTCGCCCACTGCTGCGGGACTCGCACGCCGCTGCAGCCCCTCGAGCGGCAAGGCGGGCTCGACAGCGACTGCATTACGCCTACACAGATCGAACGGCGGGTCGACTGCGTCCGATTTGCTGTGCGATGCAGCTCAACTCTGGCATTGCTCCCAACGCATCCTGCTCGCCCCTCTTCTCTGCGCCGCAGCAACGCTGCGCTCCAGTCCACGAGCTCGACGTCTGCGACGACGTACTTGCGCTGTGCTGCTGCACACCGGCCCTCGAAACGAGCTGCTCAGCCGAGCGGTTCGCTCTCGCGGGGCTCGGCAACTCTCGAGCCTGCTCCTCGGCCTGCTGTCTGCGCTCTTTCAAACCAGCGCTGCTCCACAGCGAGCAGAAGGAGCTCAATTCGGCGCACGAGGACGCGCTGTGCTGCACTGCGCGCTGTGAGTGCGCCGAGCCCGTCCTGCGGCGGGCTCGAGCGTTCTCGCTCCAGCTTACTCTGCTGCTGCTCGGCCGGTTCTCCTCGCCGCTTCGGCAGTAAACGTACCTACTGTCGAGGCATCGAGCACGGCGACCGAGGAGCGCGGGTACCGGCCATGGACAAGTCGGGCTCCGGCGAGAGGACGCGTCGTGCAGAGGAGGCTTCGGGAGAGGAGCGGTCGCGGAGCTTCCAAGGCGAGCTGCGGCGGCGCATGAAGCTATCGAGTGTGCAGTGAGTCAAGGGAGCGAGCAAGTAGAGCGAGAGGTGGGTCTGCCGCACGCCGGGCGCCGAAAGTCCGCGGTCGGGCGAAGCGGTCCGCCTTCGCCAAGTCGCGCCATCACTCAGCGACTGCCTCTCTCCCTCGTCCTCCTGCTCGCACCTCTGCGCAGATGGCCGCATCCACACCTCGCCTCGGTCGCAAGATCAATCGCCCGACCGGTGCCCTGCGCACGCCCGCCTGCGCTCCCTGTGCGTCCCGCTCTCATCCTCATCAGCTGCCGAGCCTCTCGCTCGAACGTGGACTCCACGACTGACTCCTCGCCCCGCGCACCACGCAGGTGCACAGCGGCGTGTCCGGTGCGACGGCGGCAGCCCATGCCAGGCCTGCTTGCGCCTCGCGGCCTGGAAAGGTCGGCCCGCTCCCGCGGCGTGCGACTACGACGGGCTCGTGCCAGCTCGCAAGAACGGTGCGTCCCTCGCCCTTGCCTCTATCCCCTCCCTGATTACTCCCACTGTGCTACGCGAGCGCGCAAGGAGCTGACTCGCTGCCCCCGTCCCCCTCGCCCGCCCCGGGAATCCACCTGCCGCCCCTATGTCCGCCCCGTATCCCGCTCGCCGCAGGCCCTCTCCCGCCAGCGCTCGCCGCCTACAGCAACCCATCCGCCTCGACCTCGGCCGCCGTCCTCCCGCCTCCTCCCCCTCCGCCGCTCCCGCCCAAAGAGCGCCCCACCACCACCTCGTCGGCGACGGGCAAGAAGTGCAGGAGGAGCCGCGGGCCCGCGCTGCAGAAGGGTCTCGCCTGTCTCGCCTGTGCGTCCTCCTCTCTCCCGGACCCTCGACGACGTGTAGGGGCCGCGAGCTGATTCAGAGACCCCGCAGGCAAGTCGCGCCGGATCCGCTGCGACGGCTCGAAGCCGGCGTGCGGCGCGTGCGTGCGCCGCCAGCTGCGCAACGGCGACGAGGTCGACCCGACGACGTGCGTGTACCGTGCGGACCTGTACAAGCTGGCGCAGGAGCCGGCGCAGGGAGGAGGAGGCGGGCTCGAGGTCGAGGCGCCGAGGCCCGAGGGAGAGGTTGAGCTCGGGGATGCGGCGCGCAAGGATATCCGGGTCGAGGGCGAGCGAGACGCAGAGTGCGGTATGGACTTGGTGGTGGACGAGGCGATGCGTGCGTCCCTCGCTCTCTCCAGGTCGTCGCCGCTGTTCCTCACTGACTCGTCCTCGCCGACAGCTCCACCTCCCCCTCCCGCTCCTTCAACAGCACCGCGCACAGCCTCGCCGCTATCCCTCCTACCGACCATCCTTCCCGCTCTCCCGCCCCTGCCGAGCGCCTCGTTCCCCTCGGCCGCCCCGGCCCCGCCTTCCTCCTTCCCACCCTACCCTCTCCGTCCCTTCGAAGCCCCAAGCTACTTCACCTCGCACCCGCCGCGCTCGTCCTCCCTCTCCTCAGCCTCGACCTTCACCCCGACAGCAACCCCAACCCCGTCCGACCTCGACCTCGACGAGCTCCTCTCGTCCTGCTCGTCGTGGCCCTCGTCGCCGCGCACGCCCCTCTTCGACCCCTACTCGTTCGCCACCCTCCTCCGCAGGGACAACTACCCGCCCGTTCCATACCCTCCCCCCTCTTTGGCGCCGGCGGCGAGCGTGAGCGCCGCAGAGGCGCACGGCATCAACCCGCAGTGGACCGACGCCGCGTGCGCGCTCAGCAGCGTCCCGGCGCTCGAGCTCGGCGCGCTCGCGCTCTACTCGTGGGCCGACGAGGCCCCGCTCACGGCGCGGCCGGGCTTTGGCGGCGGTGGGGCTGGCGGCGACGAGCTGGGCGTCGGCGAGCGGCGCGAGCGCGACCTCGTCGTTGACGGGTGCGAAGCGCACGCGCAGGCGCAGGGCAAGGTCGGCGACGTCATGCTGACGCTGCCGATCGAGCCGGCGTTCTCGAGCGAGTGGAGCGCGGCGGGAGCGAGGCGCGATGGCAGCTGAGCTCGAGGAGGGGTTCGAGCGTAGCAAAGCGGCGGGCCGCAAGTTCTTGAGCTTCTCCTCGCGCTCTCGAGAGTCGCTCGCTCGAACTGGCTTCTCTCGCAGTCTGAAGCGCATCGTAAGAGAGGTGCAGAACACGAGCTCGAGTTACAGCGCCAGCGCTCACTTGTTGCCGAGCCGGCGCTCGGCCTGCCGCAGCTTCGTCTTGGTCGACGACAGCTCGCTCTGCACGCCGTTGAGCTCCTGCAGGCGGGGACGATGTCGAGGAGAGTCAGCTCTGCAATCGGGACGAGCGAGGAGAGGGGAGAGGACGCACCTCGAGCAAGTTGGCGCGCGTCTTCTGCTCGCGCCGCTGCGCATCGGCGAGCTCCTCCTCGAGGTCGGCGATCTGCCCGCGCAGCTCCTCGACCTCGTCGGCGTTGCTGCTGCTCGAGGGCGGCGCCGCGGCGGCGGCGGGCGTCGGCGAGCGCTGCTGCTGCTGTTGAGCAAGCGCGAGCTGGTCGAGGAGCTGCGCCTTGTCGGCCTCGAGCTTGCGCTTCTCGGCTCGGGTTTGCTCGAGCGACTCGGTGAGGCTGCGAGGGAGGGAGCATCAGGGTCGAGCCCAAGCAGCATGTAGAAGGGCAGGAAGAGGGAGGGACGCACTCGTTCAGCCGCTCGAGCATCGTGACCTCCTGGTTGGCCGACACGTCAAGCCGCTCCTCGAGCTCAGCGATCTGCAGGGGCAGAGCATCATCAGTGAGGAGCACTTGGGAGGGAGCTCACGAAGGGAAGGAGGACGCACCCGCTTGGTCTGCGCGTCGCCCTTCTCGCTCTCGAGCGCGACGAGCTTCTGCACGAGCTTCTGGTCCTCGGCGAGGAGGAGCTTGACCCGAACGACGAGCGCATCGACGCTGTAGTCGCCGCTGGACGTCGACGACGGCGCGGCGCTCGCGTCGGACCCGCCGGCGCCGATCGCGCTCTTGAGGAGGGCGCCGAGCGGCTTGCGCGCCGGAAGCGGCGGCGACGACGATGAGGACGACGCCGACGACGGGTCGAACGCGCTGCGCAGGACCGAGAGGTCGCTCGACTCGCTGTTGGCGCGCGCGCGACCCTCGAGCGGCGGGATCGAGCGCCACAGGTCCTGCAGGTGCTTGTCCTGCGCGACGAGCTGGCCGTCGAGCTCGGCGAGGCGCGCCTGCGCACCTGCGAGCTCCTGCTGGGCGTGCATGGCCGACGTGTGGGCGGCGGCGTGGTCGGCCTCGAGCTGCGGGACCGCCGAGAGGCGCGCCTCGTGGTCGTGCGCCTGCGAGCGGAGGAGCTCGAGCTCGGTCTCGAGCGAGTCGCGCTCGGCCGTCAGCGACTCGACGTCGCCCTCGAGCATCTGGATGCGCTCGTGCGCCTGCGCGAGCTCGTCCTCGACGCCGGCGTGCGCGTCTCGCTCGGCGTGGAGCGACGACAGGTCGGCGGCGAGGCGGTCGACGTGCGAGCCCGCCTTGTCGAGATGGGCGTCGAGCGTCGAGGCGAGGTAGGCGGGCAGGTCGTCGCGGTCGTCGGTCGCGTCGTCGAGCGAGGGCGCCTCTCGCAGGGCCGAGCCGAGGGCCGGGCGCGTGCGGTGCCGCCGCAGGACGTCGCCGATCGCCTCGACGACCGACCGGCGCTCGGCCTCGAGCTGCTCGACGCGGCGACGAGCCTCCTCGACGCGCTCGTCGTCCTCGGGCTCGGCCGAGCGGCTCGCGAGCGCCGAACTCGCCGCCGCGCCGGCCGACTCGGCCTCGCGCACCTTGTCCTCCCACGACTGCCGCTCGTCCTTCATCTCCTCCTCGGTCCGCTGCAGCTCCTCCTCGAGCTCCGACACGCGCTCCTCGGCCTCTGCGAACTTGTGCTCAGCCTCGGCGAGCTCCATGCCCTGGTCGCGCAGGCGGCGCGCCGCGTCCTGCGCCTCTTGCCGCGCCGCCTCGACGTCGCGCTGCGCCGCACCGTCGACGGACGGGCTGCTGCGCGCGACGGCGAGCTGCGACCGATGCTCGTCGGCCTCGCGCCGGGCGTCATCGGCCTCGCGCCGCGCGTCATCGTGCTGGCCTCGCACCTGCTCGACGTCGTCGCGCGCGGCGTGGAGCTCCTCGCGCAGACCCTCGACGTCCGCCTGCGCGCTCGAGAGCTCGCGCCGCAGGCGCTCCACCTCGTCCTTGGCCTCCTCGTCTCGGCGGTCGAGCGCTTCTCGCGCGGTGCGCAGGTCCGCCTCCGACCGCCGCTTGACCTCGTCGAGCTGGCGCTCGAGCGAGCCCGCCTGCTCCTCGAGCTCCTTGATGCGAGCGTCTCGCTCGACGAGGTCGTGCTGCAGCTGGACGGCGTTGGCGCCGAACGAGCCGCTCGCGCCGAGCTGCGGGCTCTGGTAGGGCGAGCCGCCGACGCCGTTGGCCGAGATGGTGCGGGTGCGCGGCACGATGGCCTCGCGGTTGCCGGCGAAGAAGTGCGCGCCGTCGAAGCGCGCCGAGCCGGGAGGGGAAGGGGTGGCGTGCGGCTGCGAGGCGGCTGAAGAGGGTGGGTAGGCGGCGGCGGCGGTGGATCGGCCGTCTTGCTCCTGCTCCTTTTGGCGCAGGGAGGTGGCGAGGACGGCGGCCGTGTGGCGCAAGAGCTTGACGCGCAGCTCGGCCTCGCGCGAGCTCGCCTTGTACAGGTCGGACTGGAGCGAGTCGAGCTTGGCTTGCGCCGTCGCGAGCTGAGCCTCGGCCTGCTCGCGGGTAACGCGAGGACGAGCGGGCGATGCGGGATTGGCGGGTGTCGAGGGGTCGCTCGATGGGCCGGATAGGCGGACGAGCTTGGCGGCCGAGTCTCGCAGGCGGGTCTCGAGCGCGACGGACCGTGTCAGGCCGGCGATGCGGGTCGAGAGGACGGCGTGTTCCTGTGCAAGCGCGTCGAGTCAGTCCTTGACCCGTAGGAGAGCTCGTCTGGGCGGGAGCCACGCACCTTCTTGACCTCCTGCGTCTCCTCCCAGCCCATGACCTCAAAGTCCCGCGCCTCGACGACCGCCGCACCGCTCAAGAGCTCGATCATGAGCGCATCTTGCGATACGGGCTCCGACACGGTCGTCTCGGGCGAGAAGGGCCTGCTGCGCGCGCCGATGCCGCCGCCGAACGACGAGCGGGCCGAGTCGCGCTGCCGGCCGACCGTCGGCGGCGAGAGCGGCGGAGGAGGGGAGCGCGCCGCGGCGCCGAAAGGCAGCTGCCCAAAGTCAAAGTCGTCGTCGAGGTTGAACGACTCGGCGAGCCGGGACGAGCTTGCGGGCTGGTGGGGGGGGTGTGTGCCGGGGACCGGGGACGAGGCGGTGTCGCGGCTGGCAGCCGAGCTGTGCGACGTGCTCCTGGCGAGGCCGAACCAGCTCTTGGCGTGCGGATCGGTGGCGTGCGAGCCGTCTGGTGCGTGCGGCGTCGGGTAGTCGGGGTGGGACGAGGATGAGGGGGAGGGGAGCGAGTCGGAGGCGAGCGAGTTGGACGTCGACGAGCTGGTGATGCTCGATGCGCCGAAGATGCGCCTCTGTGGGGCGTGGTTCACTGGGTCAGCGCACTCCCTGCGCGCATGAGGGCGAGAGACGGGACGCACCATCGGGGCGGAGGTGATGAGGCAGAGAACCTTGACGGCGGCGGCTCAGGCGGGCTGCTTGCTGTGCTTGTCGGGGTTTGAGGCGGCTCTACTCTGCTTCGCGGCCGAGCAGCAGGTGCAAACAGCGGACGAGCGAGGAGGAGTGAGCGAGAGAGTGAGCGGGCCTCGGGTCGGACAGCGCCAAGTCGAGCCAGAGCCGACCTCGCACTGGCGCCTTTGTGGGCCTGGTTCCGCTCAGAGGTCTCTTCCGGTGCTTCTTGAGCCTTCTGCAGG
>Ga0308169_10002618_pt1 | contig 18417 bp, 25 predicted proteins | sample PhyBR1_2_FD_202139 | JGI IMG/M metagenome (GOLD analysis project Ga0308169, IMG submission 202139) | Phyllosphere microbial communities from UC Gill Tract Community Farm, Albany, California, United States - DLSLSB.R1 | ecosystem: Host-associated > Plants > Phyllosphere > Unclassified | place...
ATGCCGGTTCCCCAAGGAAGCGTGGCCGAGTGGTTGAAGGCAGCAGTCTTGAAAACTGCCGACGGGGGAACCCGTTCGTGAGTTCGAATCTCACCGCTTCCGCCAAGCATACTGAACAAGAGCCCCACACGATGGGGCTTTTTTTCGTCTCCTCATAGGAGAAATATCAAAATCGGTGTCCCGCGACGTCCACTAGAATCTACCCACATCCACGCACGAGGGGTGGGTAGGAATATGGGTCGTTTCAAGAGTGAAAACCTGGGCGGAGACCATGCCGAAAGGTGGGTACACACCGATGAGTTACACGATCAACAAGCTTTCCGCGATCAAGGTCCGTTCTGTCACTAGACCCGGCATGTACGGCGACGGCGCCGGGCTTTGGCTGCAGGTGTCGAAAAGCGGCGCCAAAAGCTGGATCTTCCGCTATGACCTTTTCGGCCGGCGCCGCGAAATGGGGCTCGGTTCCTGTCACACCGTCGACCTGGCGCTGGCGCGCGAGAAAGCTAAGCAATGCCGCCTCGTGCTGCTGGAGAAGCGCGATCCGATCGAGGAGCGTGATAGGGCGAGGGCGGAATACGTGCACCAGCAGGCCAAGCGCGTCACCTTCGACGAATGCGCCTCAGCTTACATCTCCGCGCACCGCGGCAGCTGGAAGAGCGCCAAGCATGCGGCGCAATGGGAGACCACGCTGGCTATGTATGCCAGTCCTGTCATCGGCGCGCTGCCGGTGGCCGATGTGGATACGGCCCTTGTCGTCAAGGTGCTGCAGCCGATCTGGACGACGAAGACCGAGACCGCGACGCGTCTGCGCGGGCGCATCGAGTCTATCCTCGACTGGGCTACCACCCACAAATTTCGTCATGACGAAAATCCGGCGCGCTGGCGTGGGCATCTGGAGAACCTGCTCGCGAACCCGAACAAGATCGCGCCGGTCAAGAACCATCCGGCGCTGCCCTGGCGCGAGATTGGGGCGTTCATGAAGGAGCTGCGCAAGCGGGAGGGCGTGTCGGCGCGGGCGATCGAGTTTGCCATCCTGACGGCGTGCCGGTCGGGCGAGGTGCGCGGTGTGCGGTGGTCGGAGGTCGACCTGGATGCGAAGCTGTGGACGATCCCGGCCGAGCGCATGAAAGCAGGGAAGGAGCATCGGGTTCCCCTGTCTACCAGCGCGGTGGCCCTTCTGGCCGCGATGGAGCACCGTAGCGGCCTCGTTTTTCCCGGCCGGGACAAGGAAACGCTCCTTTCCGACATGAGCCTGACGTCCGTTTTGCGAAGGATGGAGCGGACCGACATCACTGTCCACGGCTTCCGTTCGACCTTTCGCGACTGGTGCTCGGAGTACGGCAAAAACTCCTTCGCGCGCGAGGTGTGCGAACACGCACTCGCGCATGGCTTGCCGGACAAGGTCGAGGCGGCGTACCGGCGCGGCGACCTGCTCGACAAGCGGGTGTTGCTGATGCAGGCGTGGGCTGACTATTGTAGTGGTATGGAGTAGGGAGGTCTGCGATTCTCAGTGCGGACAGTCATGCTCACTCCGGCATTGGCAATGCGGCGATTAATCCGTACAATCACCGCATGAACTGCGGCGATTACACCTATATCTGGCAGGCCCCGGACTGGCCGGACTGGCGCTACGACCTTGCGGCGCTGGTGTCGCCGCTTGCGCAGGTCAGTCAGCGTCAGGGCCTGCTGCTGGGCAGGCTTGCCGACATCGGCCTTGGTTTGCGCGACCAAGCCAGTCTGGCCGCATTGACCGACGACGTGATCAAGACCAGCGAAATCGAAGGCGAACATCTGAATGTCGCCTCGGTACGTTCATCCATTGCACGGCGCCTGGGCGTCGAGATCGGTTCGCTGGCGCCGGTGGATAGGCACGTCGAGGGCGTGGTCGAGATGGTGCTGGATGCTACCATCAACAGTTCTTCGCCGTTGACGCAGGAGCGTTTGTTCGGCTGGCATGCGGCGCTTTTCCCGACCGGCTACTCTGGCCTGAGCAAGATAAGCTCCGGCACATGGCGCGACGATGCGCACGGTCCGATGCAAGTCGTGTCCGGGCCCATGGGGCGGCAACGCGTGCACTACGAAGCGCCACCGGCGCCGCGCGTGGTTGGCGAGATGGAAGGCTTCCTTGCATGGGTCAACGCACCGGTCCAGGCCGAGCCGGCACTGATTCGCGCCGGGCTGGGGCATCTCTGGTTCGTGACCCTGCACCCATTCGACGATGGCAATGGGCGTATCGCGCGCGCCATCGGCGATCTGTTGCTGGCGCGCGCCGATGGCAGTCCGCAGCGCTTCTACAGCCTGTCGGCGCAGATCCAGCGCGAGCGCAAGGCGTACTACGACATCCTCGAACGCACGCAAAAAGCTGGCCTGGATGTGACCGAATGGCTGCTGTGGTTCCTGCAGATGCTCGGCGAGGCTGTGGACCTGGCCCACAACGCGCTTGATGCCGTGCTGGAAAAGGCTCACTTCTGGCAGCGGGTTTCGGGCGTGGCGCTCAACGAGCGGCAAGTCAAGATCATCAATCGTTTGCTCGATGGTTTCGAGGGCAAGCTCACCAGCAGCAAGTGGGCGGCAATCGCAAAATCGTCGACCGATACTGCGCTGCGTGACATCAACGAGTTGGTTGAACTGGGCATCCTGCAGCGGTCCGGCGCTGGAGGGCGTAGCACTAGCTATGACCTGGTGCAACGGTCAGTGTCTCCGCTGCCTTCAGCTTTGTGAGAAGTGGATAGTGCGGATGGCGGCTAGTGCCGGCTATCGTGGCGGCATCCAAATTTCGTCATGACGAAATCGCGGAGTTCGTCATGACGAATTTTTTTCTTCGCGACAACTGTCCAAATACGGCGATCTCGTACAAGGTATCGGCAAATATGGGTAACTGCCTAGGTTTTGTGCGGAATGGGAACATGAACCACTAGGCGAACGAATCCTGAAACTGGCGCGATCCGAAGGCTGCCCCCGCGTACGCGCGACGTAGACACCGCCGGCGCATTGTGCGCTGTGCTCGCATCGTTCACCGAATACAGCCGGCCACTCAAGCTTGGGCGCGGCCTGCATGTCTTGGCTGACCGCTCGACATCGGTCTACGACAGCTTCGCCGAGGTCGCCGCACGAAGCGAACGGGGCACGCAATGCCTGCGGTCCGTGCTGGCTACGAATCAGGCCGACTGGCACGGATGCACTGGATTGCCCACTGTTCGACTTCACATCTGATCCAGGCCGACGACCTGCCTTGAAGCTTCACGGGTTTCGGGAAGTTTCCTTTCTTGATCGCCTCGTAGATGCTGCTGCGTGATCTGCCGCAGATGGCCAGTACTTCCTTTAGTCTGATGAATTGCACGCCTGGACGATCGCTCGATGCGCGGCGTTCGACAGCCACATCAAAAGCTTGTTGATTCATGGTTGCCTCCAAAGAAAGTGAATGAGGCATCGTGGTTACGTCAGGCCAGTGGTTCAGGTACCGAAATCTGCTCGTACGGACAAGGCTTACTGACGGACATGGAGTCGGGTACCCACAATGCACGACCAGTTTGCTGGCACGTGGCTGCTAAGACATTGTGCCAATACCTATGCGCGTTACATGTCCCAAGGATCGAACGCGTTGAAGACGGTTTATTGAGTTTAGGTTTGGGGGCAGGATAGACTGGCGTCTTGAATGTTTAATCTCTTCGAGATCAAACATTTGGTCCTCGTCCCTTAGGGACTGCGGGTCTTGTAACGTATGCCTCAGCTTGTACCGGTTCGCCACGACGAACTTCGGCCGATCGCTCGATATTTGAGCCAAAGTGCCCATTGCACGGTCGTGCAATGCACCGTGCATGATGGCGTACTTTTCCGAGGACTGCCGCATTCAGGCCGTGTTATGCTGGAAAAAGAGTCTATTCACGACTCTCTCTGAATCCGTTTCCGATCAGTCCTATTCAGAGGTTCACATGGCCCAAGCCACCTCGCTCCAACCGGGGCAAATCCGTCACCTTCTCCGCGTCACTGCGGCCACTAGCAGACATCCAGGGCGAGATACCCTTGTCCTCCTACTAGGCTTAACTGCAGGCATGCGCGTGACCGAAATCGCACAGATCGAAGTGCAAGACGTGCTGTTCCCGTTGGGCGCGCTTCGCGAAGAGATCAGCCTGCGCGCAGCGATCACCAAAGGATGCCGGCAACGCTGCATCTATCTGAGCCACGCAAAGGCCATTGACGCAATCGATCAATACCTAGGCTACCGGATTGCGCGGCGCCTGCGAACGACCGGCGATCCGAGTCGCTACCGAGGCCTTGAACCGGCAAGCACGCTGATCCTGACACACAAGGGTTATAAGTTCCATCTCAATACGAAGCGCAGGGTGAGCTGGGCCGGCGAGCCAGTCTATTACCTTGCGTGCGACAGCTTGCAATCACACGTCACAAAGCTGTACAGGGACGCCGGGATACGAGGCGGCTCCTCGCACAGCGGCCGACGCACGATGGCGTCCAGGTTAATCCAGCAAGGAGCGCATGTGGAAACCGTCCAGCTGCCACTCGGACACGCCGAACTATATGCCAGTGAATCCGATGTAATATTTGCGAGCAAATTCACAAAGAACCGGGCGTCTAGCCCGTTTTTTTTGTTCAGCCAGCAAACATTATGCTAGTACACATGTGACATTCTCATATATGCGCTCGAGTGCGCATGAACGTGAAAAGCACCTGCAACCACTTACTTGCTTTGATAGCAACATGCCGGGTACACTCTGTAGCTCTGAAAGGCCGGGTTCAGCTAGGATCGGTCATCTAGGGCCAAGGCTCTCAGTCTACGAACAAAATTAGGGCTGATCTGACCTAGGGTGCCTCTGTCGTGTTCACCGAAGGATGAGCGCATGTCTCTATCAAGAACGAAGGAGCGGTTGATCCGCTTGCTCGGGCAGGACGATAACCGTGTTATCGCGCTTTCGGGCAAGTGGGGCACGGGCAAGACGCATCTGTGGAACGAGGTCAAGGATTCATCTGACGACCAGAAGGTGACGAAGGCACTCTACGTATCGCTGTTCGGCCTCTCGAGCGTCGATCAGGTCAAGCGCAAGCTGATCGAATCGGCCATCCCAGGCGTCGAATCGCATGGCGGCGTGTTCGATGGCATCAAGAGCATCTTTAACGCCGGTGTGACTGCCGCCTCGCAGCACTACAAGGCAATGGCCGCCCTCAAGGACCTCAACGTGTTGTTAATGGCCCCGGTGGTGCTTCGAGACAAGCTCATAGTCATCGACGACATCGAGCGCAAGCACGCGAAACTCGGTATCGACGAAGTCCTGGGCTTCATCGACGACTACTCTAAGCAGTTCCGCGTGAGGTTTGTCTTAGTGCTGAACGACGACCAGCTATCCACAGACGGCGACCAGGCGAAACTATGGGCGACGTTTCGCGAAAAAGTTATCGACGAGGAAGTAAGGCTGTCGACCTCCCCGGAGGAGGCGTTCTCGATCGCCATCAACCTAACGTCATCGAAATACGCGGAGGCGCTGGGGCGAGCTATTGCGGTCTGCGGACTTACTAACATCCGCATAGTAGGCAAGGTGGTGAAGACCACCAACCAGATCTTGAACGGCCGAGATTTGGATCAGGCGATCCAGGCGCGGGTAGTGCCGTCGATCGTTCTGTTTTCCTCGATCCATTACCGGGGCATATCAGACGGGCCCGACTTCCAATTCGCGTTGAACGTGGCGAACCCGGACTGGATACGTTTCGGCCGGGACAAGAACGCAGAGCCAACCGAGCAGGAGAAGCGCGAGGACCGCTGGCGCTTGCTCATGCAAGAACTCGGCATCCACGGATGCGATGAATTCGAGAAAGTGCTCGTCGAATTCTTAGAGTCCGGGTTGTTTGATGCGGACCGGGTGCAGGCCATCGTCGACCGATACGTCGCCGAGACGCAGGCGCTGCAAATCAGGCAGGCGGCGCGCGACTTCTTGAACCGGGCGTTCTGGGACCATCGGGTGAGCGATGCAGATCTGCTGAGGGAGGCCAGCCAGTTCCCCGCTAGAGCCGAATTGCTGGATCCCTACGTCGCGACCCAGCTCTACGACACTCTTTCCGAGCTACCTGATGGGAAGGCGCTTGGCCAAGCTATCGTCGACGCGTGGATTGCTGCCTTCGAGACGGGGGACCACCACGATGTCGAGGACGACAACCCGTTCAACAACCCGATCCATCCAGACATCAAGGCGTCGTTCGATGCCGCAAAGGCGCGCGTCCAAGCGAGGGCAACGGTGGTCGACGCCTGCATCGACATCGTCGATAACAGCGGGTGGGGCACGCTCCAAGAGGTGGCGATGAAGCGGGCCACGGCCGAGGATTTCGATGCCGCAATACGAGGCATGGACATAGACACGCTGCGTCGGTTCATGCGACGGATGATCGAAATGCGCCTTCAACGGGCGACTTACGACGCTCATTTCGGAACGGCGACCCAGCACTTCATTGAGGCCTGTCGCGCAATTTTGAATGACGCGAACTCCCCTCGACTCGCCAGTTTGATTAAGAAGCTCTTCGAAAGGACCGCATTGGCGGTGGAGCTCACCCCGCCGCCAGCCGCACAGGCTGAACCTGTCGTGAAGGGCGACTAGCTGAAATCTCAACCGGGCGGCTTCCGCTTCTTGGACATGTCGAGCTCACCCAGCATGTAGCGCGCGACCGCGCGCACAACTGCTATAGCGGCTTCCCTTACACGAGGCCCCAATCGGGCTGGACAACCGCATCTCATAAGCCAGGATCTATTTCTATATGTCAGCTAAGCCTGGTTCCTGTCTGTTGCGAAAGTCCGTGAACTTTGCAGCTCGACAACATGCTATGCTTGGCCGAACGGCCGAGATCGGCCACAAGCGGTCCTACAAGGCAGATGACCACAAGGCCAGCTTCCACACGCCTATTTGTTGTGGCCGGCGGGCTCGTCGCCTGGCACTGGCCGTGGCACGGTGAGCGAGGCGTTAGACGTGCTTTCCGATGACTTGGTGGCGGCCAGGAAGACCGGTGGCGACCACTAGGCCGGACAGCTAGAGACAATAGCCAGCAAATGTTTGTGTACCTGGACAGATACGTTCGCGTACAAACAAACACCGGCCGTGACCGGTGCTATCAGTGCCTGGGCTTCTACATCGGAATCTACTTCTGCTTTACAAGAAAGGCTCTTGTACGTTTCCGCTCATTCTCCAGACTTTGGAGCGCGACATCGACTGTATCCCACTCTTGCAAACCCTGTAGTATCGCGCCGACCATGAGTTGATCGGCTCTGTCTTGGCTAGCATACGAATCGATGTTGGTTACCCTATATCCATACTCAGTAGTAGCGATGCCCGTATCTAGATCCTTCACTGAAAGAGCTGCCCAACCGATAGATTTGTTTTGCATAACAGTCGATTGCGCGACAATGCGAATTTCAGCATGCGCTTGCTTGAATTTCTCGCACAGCCAATCGTATCGCTCTCCTGTAAATAAATGCTCATTCGGTCCACCATGATATTTTTCGTACTTAGCATGATCGCTCTTATTGAAATCCATTTTTAAGTTGCAGTCAGCATATGCATACGAAATGAACATTGAAAAAAACGATAAGAGTAATAGTTTTTTCATTTATTGTTTGCAGCAAGGCAAGAGATTGCGGTAAAAAGTTCTACGATATCAAAGAAATTACTGTGTGGCAATGTTTTGCGGCTTTGGAAAATCCAAATGCAACAGCTTGCATCCTTAGATGCGTATTGGGACCGCGCTAGCGACTTGGGTGACGCCAGCATGGTCGAGGCGTCGAGATAAGAAAGTGGCGCAGGCTTCGGTAAAGAGGCCTCTACAGAGACCAAAGTTGAGACGAGCACATCGCCGTTTGGCCTGGCCCGAGAGTTCAACGGATACCTTCACGATCGCTTAGTCCGCTTCGGGTCGACAGTTGCCGTACACTGGCCGGCAGCAACCGGCCAGTCGCTTTGGTTGATCTACCGGCTCTGCGAGGAACAGCATGATCGCGGCAGTAGCGACTTTTCGATTGCAACTACGGGCCGTCTCTCCGCCGCGGTCGGTGGGCCATCAGCAGCTGCGATCAGAAACAAGACGGGCGACGACTATAAGGCGCTCATCAAGATCTACGCCGAGGCCGTGGGCGGCAAGGCAAAGAAGGTGACGGCGCGGAAGGATTCGATCCTGGATGAGATCCTGGAAGGCGTTTCCGACCCAGTGCTGCGGACCCGAATCGGAATCCTCCTTGCCGAACTTGAATCAGCTCGTGGCCAGGTAACAGCGCTACGGCATCTGGCCGGCGAGACAGCTGTGCTGCACTTGGATGTGCGGGAAGCTGTGCAGCCCGACGTCGTTGTGCCGTCCTCCATCGAGCTTTCCAAACAGGAGCGCAACGCTCTGGAGCGCGCCATCGCGCCGGCGACGTTGGAGCACTGGGGATGGATGGCAGAAACCAATGGTCGGGTGAAGACAGACGCTGGCCAGGTTGTCTATCCAGCGGGCTATCTTACGGCAATTCAGAAGGTGCTCGGGCAGTGAACGCCAAATTCGGCTCTGTTCAAATATCATAGTCATAACCTAGCAAGGCTTGTTGCGTGGTGCTTGTGACATACGGAGTGCATAATTATAAAGAGCTTGGCCAAATATAGCGGGGCAACGAAGAAGGCAGGGCCCCAATAATCAAGGTAATCTCCGCCTTCGGCGTTAGATCAATACGACTTGGATCTCCAAAATATTCTGTTGCAATAGAGGCGTTAGGGCCCTGCACAAAAGCACGGACCGGCCTATTGATCTCAGCTAATGTCGTTTGCGATAGTGGTTGCCCCCAGACAGAGAAAAAGTCGCCCAAATTAAATGTCTTTGTCCTATCACTTTCGATGTGAATGATTCCGGAACGATCATGTGTATGCAGCTCATACGCGCATCCCTGGAGTCCGATATCAGCAGGTACGGAAAGAAAAATCCCATCGACAATTACTGTCAGGTGCACATGTTGGTGATAATTTTCATTGAGTGCACACCGTACATTAGTAAATGCCTGCCCGTGTCCTCCAATTACTGTACTCCCGTCCGGCCAGTGGGACTCACCAATCTTTTCCCCTTGTGTCAGGTTATGGGGATTAGCCGATAAGGGAGGAATCATAGCAGAGGTTTCGGGGCTACTTTTTTCTTCACCACTACTACCTCCGCCGCATCCCGCGATAAGGCAAGAAAATACTATCGCACATCCAAACGATCTAATTCTTAACATCATATTCTGTACGACGCCATTTCAAGTAGATATTTAACAATTCTAGTTCAGCGGCCGCGGCCACGAGATTAGACATATAAGCAACGAACTCAGTAATTTCCTCATTAATTAGAAAACGATGTGAATATTTAATGAACCGCTCCCGGTCACGATAAATTAAAAAAGCGAGCGGAAGGTCGTGCCCGCTCCACAACCCAGTATGATTCAACGCCTTCGATAACAGAGACCGGGCCGCCCTGCCATTGCCATCTTTAAATGGATGAATACCAGCGAAGATCCCGAAGCCGATAATTAGCGGGAAAATTCTTTTACGCGAAACTTCCTTAGACAGGTATGATCTCAACGCACTCAACGCGGGGCTGATATGAGTAAATTCTAAGTAACAAATTGACTTCTTTTTCGCAGTGGTGTAGCCAAACACCGGACTTCGTCGAATAAAACGACTTTCCGGAATATAACTGTCCTCGCGCGCCAGAATGCTGACAGGAGTAAGAAGCCATTCCAGAACGAATCGATGCTGGGGTTTATATAGAAACTCTTTGAGTGAAAGCGAAATAATTCTGTTATTGGAAATTTCGCAATCAAATGACTTAACAAGTGGAAGTGAGTTAATATCCCAATTGCCAGGAAAGTCGTTCTTGTAAAACGACAGTTTTCGTAAATGCACCTCAACGCTCTCATCCTCATAATGGGATGAGCTGTCTTTTAATATTGATGCCACATGTTTTAACTCTACTTTGTCTTTCATCTTCGTTGTAAACTGCAAGATTTATTGAGCTCGAATCACGTCGATAATAATTTCTCCAGGCCCCTTCGCAGCGGCCCAAACTTTAAGTTTGTGCAAACTATTAACCTCTTTTTCGAGATTTTTAACGGTAAACTCGTAACGAAAAATAAATATACGGTAAGTCGGCGTAGTATCACAACGAATCGGGGGCGATTGTGGTAGTTTCATTAAGGTCTGCGCGTTCTCGATGACATAATAGTAGCAGCGGAAATTTCGAATCCCCAGCCCGAGAAGCCGATCGCCCGCTTCATTAAAGACTACGCCTAGCTTCTCATCGCAGCTTTGAATCCGGCAAGTGTCATAAACCTGATTTCTATCAAAATTTTCAGATTGATTGGGCCCCATGAATGTCGTTACGACATCAGAAACTAGAATATTTGGCATGTAGCTATCTATTCGACTTCCCTCAAATATCCTTTTGCTTTCAGAGGTTATTAATTTTCGAGCATTCTTCTCATCAAGACTTTGTGCGTTCGATTGAGAAAACACAAAGAGAAAAAAAATTATAAATATATTTCGCATTTCAACTAACAAGCACTCGTAAGAGTGCTTGTCTCCATAAGTCAGCAAACTGGAAGTTTGCCATTATTCAAGGCAGACTGAAGATAATCAGCTTCAAGGTTCCGCCTAGGCCCATAATCGTCACCAAAATTCCTAAGTTCCGCTATGGCAGCTCCCCAATCTTTGTGTATCACATCATTCCAGAAATTAGGCGTAGCGATCGCAAGGCTTCCGTATTGAAACGAGACACTTGCTATGATTGTTTGGGCTGCCCCTGGCAACTTATAGAATGCTCCATAACCAACAGCGTTGTCATACGCGACAATCAAGTTCACTGCCTTATCCGAATGTACTTGAGCGTTTATTAGCATTTCTTCGCTTTGAGTTATGTGAAGTCCTACCTGACTGAGCTTATCAACAGCGAGTTGGCCTTTTAAAGTAGCGAACGGCAATAGTCGAGCAGTTAGATCGGCGCCTAGGTTCAGGTCTCTAATTTCCTGAGCGCTATGTTGGCCGATATCAAATCCAGAGCCAATAGTCACGCCGGATTTGCCGAGTGGCACACCATCCTTCGACGGCACGTTTCCGTCGAGATTGTGGCCTTCTCTGGCTTCAATAAACGCCCAATCAATCACTTGACTGAGAAAGCAATTACCTGAGCCTGGCGGAGGCGTACTTCCTGATGCCCCGCCATCGAGTAGGTAGCTATATTCTGCATCATTCATGTAGTAATCTGGGAAATTCCAAAAACTAGGAATCTTATGACCGATTACCTCAACTTGTTGTATACCATAGCTTGGAAGATTGGAGCCAAAAGCATCGAAGTAGTAGTTATCAGTAGGCTCCCATCCCCACCACCCTTGTTCAGGGCCGGTAGTTGATGACATTGTTGTCGGGGGATCATCAGGGCGCAATTTTATATTGCCGTTATCTTGCAGTGCGCTCTTTGTCATAAAACCGACAAGGCCAAACTGTTGAGACTCTTTAATTTGAGGGGAACTTAAAACGAAATCGTGTAAATAACTGTTCTGACTTACATTTTTCGAGTTCTCTAGGCTATGGGCTTCAATATAAGAATTCCCATTGTGGACTGGCAATACTCCACTCGGCTCAGCTAAATATGCATCATGCATTTCCACAGTTCTCTCCCTCCGTTGAAGAAGAGACTTATTCTGTCATACGATGTTGCTTTGATTATATCGAATTGTCACAGGTTCTAAGAAATCTAGACTCAAATGTGATAGTTATAAGCCGGCAAGGTTTGTGGGGCAGTGCTTATGATATGAAGCACTTACAAGACCGGAGCTCAACCACGTCCGCCCATATCTTCAAGTGTCGCAAAAGAGGCTTGAAGAGATGTTCACCAACGTCCTCTAAGGCAGAGTCTGCATCACAACGCCAGTATCGCAACCAGCAGCCATACGGTTGCGATCGCTAAGTGAAATCCCGTCAACTTCTCATGGACCAGAAGTGCACGGAGTTATAAAATTGCACACACGAAATCTGCAATGGAAGACTTGGACCTAAATCCAATGGATATTGACGTCACACTGGACACACATCAGTCGGTCTACCGTGAGCGACTCCTCGAGCATCTTCTCATCGGAGATTTGTTGAAATACTCCTGGCTACATGCCGGTGCGACGCTGGAGGTTTCGCAGCCTTCGATCGACCGCTCAGGGCACGACGTAGTGTTAGAGGCGAATGGGGTGACGCGTCATGTGCAGTTGAAATCCTCGTCACGCGCTGCAACGACCCCGGCTCAGAAGGTGCATCTCCGCCTTGCCAGTAAGCCATCTGGATGCGTGGTATGGACACGCTTTGACCGATCCACTATGGAACTCGGCCCATTTCTCTTCTTTGGGGCCGAACCAGGACTACCGCTTCCGCCGCTAGACGCCTTCAACATGGCAAAGCACACAAAAGGCGACAAGAATGGGGTAAAAAAGGACCGACCGAACCTGCGCATTGTCCGAAAGTCGCAGTTCTGCGAAATCGCTGACATTCCAGCACTCTACAAGGTCTTGTTTGGCACAGATGTTGTCGACTTTGCTTCTGCCACGTTACGTCAGCAAGCTTCATAACCGAGAAATAGACGACATGGCCTTTATCCGAGATTACGCTGCAAAACCAGCGTGCGAGTTTAGTGCCGAGCTGAGGCAAGCCTGCGACGACTATCGGTATTTTATTCGGCATATTCTTAAGCCAGTTAGAGACGATCTACAGGCGAAGGTTAGGCAGAACACCGTTACGCTTCACGCGGCGTTCGGAGGCAATCTAATTGCCGCGCACAGCGTTGACTACCTTTTAGCGGTGAGAAATGCTGCTGGCATATCAGGAGACCGTAAGGACCTGATCGTTACCTTTGACGAGAAGTTTGTTGTCGCCGGAGCCTATATCCGTAACCGCAAGATGGAACTGATAGACGCGATCAACAATGGGCTTAAGCACATCCGCCTGCGTCCCAAACAGTATAGAGAGATTATCGAGCGCTATGGGCAGATTTCCGCCCGTAGCCTGAATGAGCACGACGGTCGTATCATGTGTCATCTCGCCCAGTATCGCTTTGATTACTGTCGCGTAGTGCTTATGCCAGCATTGACGGCATTGTCGAGCTGGGAGTTCCATGCTGACGGGGATGTCTTGGACTTCGCGAAAGGAGATCTCGATGTCGCTGCCAACCACACGTCACTGGATGTCTACGACCCGAGCGACCCATCTACAGCCATTGATCAGATGATCGAGCTGTGCGCCTCCCCATGTGCGAACTGCCAAGAAGGTCCTGACGACTGTGACTGCGCAGAGTATGTTTTTGCTGGGGAACAAGGACAGTATGAGCCGCTCCATGCAGCCTCGCCTGGCGAGCTCGATGCACTCCTGGCCCTGATATCTCCCTCATACCGCACTTCCTAGGAAAACCGTATGCAAAAGTTCGTGGCAAGTTTCCGGCTCGATAACCGACGCGACGACTACCAGCAAGCTGTCGACGCAATCGAGGTGAGCTTAGCAAAACACATGCTTGAGCCCGTTCGCATCTCGGTCTGGCAGCATCTGACTACGCTCTACCATATAACCGACTCCGACGGCCCAAAAGTAGCGCAGCTGGTTGCCTGTCTCTTCGACGATGGCTCGCTCGTCTACGCAGGACCAATGTGAGCAATAGGCAAAAGAAAACGCGGCGCCCGTGTTTCACGGTCGCGAAACTGAAGTACCGCGCCGAATGGCGCCCCAGCTGGCCGGCGCACGCATAAGGAAAGAATTATGGAAGAATGGTTGAAGGCGGGACGGAAGGCAGCCGAAGATATTGCAAATGGCGAGAAGGTCATCCGCGCCTGGGAAGTAGTGCTGAAATTCATATGGGAACACCAGTATGCAGGAGCGTGTCATGACACATCGGCCGTTCTTTACATGCTGCTCACTGAACTTGGTTTGTCGCCTTCTCTGAACATCGGCGAAGTACGGTCCCAGGTTGGCATCTTCGATCATTCATGGGTAGAGGTTGACGGATTGATTTTCGATGCTGCCGTGTGCCTTCCTCACCCAAACGGGCGTCAAGTCGGAGGGCCGGTCTTCGCGTCTATAGACCTGACTACGAATCGAAGGACGCAGCTAATCTACGGGGTCGAAAGCGGTGAGGGGTTTGGCCAGGATGCATTAGTCCCAGCATCAACCTCGTTACGCGAGTATGCCGCCATTCAGCCGCCACTCAATATCTGGGTATTGGTAGTGGCGTTTGCCGGCCGTATAGGCATGGACTTGACCTTTGCCGGTGTCGAGGACAAATTTGGCTCGGTAAGGCGGACCGTACGTAAGGCCGGTTAGGTTAAAGGAAACCGAATGCGAGCGATGAAAATCACATCTCTGAATTTATGTTACAGACGTGCCCGGCTGCAAAAAGCTACTACCCTTGCAAAAGGTTTCTCGTTCTTCGCTTTGGCCATTACGGCGACGACTGGGCATGCAGATGCAAGTGGGGCAAATTACGACCAGCTTGGCCAAGCTGTTGTGGCAAGTTTTGAATGCGCTACGCTTGCCGCCCACGCAAAGTACCGCGACGAGGAAGTTCGCTTAACTAGGTATGGGCTCTCAACTGGGAGAGCTTTTGTCGAAGCATACAATGCCGGGCGAGTCCCTGCTGCAGATTTCAATCGTGTCGACTTAATTTTGCCTATGGTGTTACGGGCTTGGTCTATCCACCAAAAAATGGATGTACCGGTAGATTTCTCTGTCGGAGGTATCTATGAAGAGATATGGAGCAGGACAACTTCTGACCTTGGCGAAAGAACCCGAAAAATGAAGGACCGTCGATCTGACTACAGTGTCTGGGCTAAGGAGGATTTCAGACAGAAAAATTGTAGCTTCGTTGGCAAGTGATAGATCGGAAAACTGAACGTATGCAGCCTATGATAACCGGCACAATGAATGTCACACTAGAGGGCGTGTCTATCAAACCTCCCGGCCCGCCTGATACTTACATTGGAACGGCAAGAAATTTCCTTGTCGGAGTGCTGGAGTTAGCGAACACGCCAAATTGTGCCTTTGCTCTTGCCTTTCTCGCTGCCCAAGCCGCCGAGTGCGGATTGAAAGCATATCTCTCCCGTAGCGGTAACGATATTCGTCTCAAGCAGAATCCGATTCGCCACGATTTATCGGCACTTTGGACCCTAGCTGCACATGAAGGTTTAGGTGTGGCAGCCACCCCACCGAATTGGCTATCGAATCTTAGCCAGCTCCACGGGGCGCCGTACTACCTCCGTTGCTCGATAGGGGTTCACGGAGTAGTGTTGCCTGCCACTGAGCCCATGGTGTCCGAGTTATCGGCACTCATCGAAAACATATCAGGGCGGCTCTACTGAACGGAAAACCTGGCGCCCGCACGGCGCCCTGTACACGGCCGGTAGCCGCGAATTTAAAGACATCATGAGCAACACTACTGGTTTGACCGGCGTGGAATTGGAGGCGATGGCGGTCCGCGAATTGGCGCAATTCCATATCGACTGCTCAAAGTATTCGCTATCCAAGGTCGAGCACGACGAAGGTAGCAGCACTCTTCTGACGATCTGCTGGCTTATCGATGGCTTCACTGACACGACGCCGAGACAGTCCTGAGACGCGGGCAGTTGCGAAAAAATGCTTACCGCTCTCATCATTCTGACGGCCCTACCGATGTGGTTTTTCGCAGGACTATTTTTGTCCGGCTTCTTGAGCGATCACATGGGGGCCGGCGAAAAGACTTCTCGGATCGTCGGCTGGGCTGCGCCGCTTTTGCTATTTTTTTCCTGGGTAGCTTCCGGGCGCTGATTAAGGAAAGGAGCGTCAATGGATTTCGAAAAGATTGTCGTTCCACTTGCAACCGCTGTGCTGGGGTTCCTTAGTGGATTAGCGGCGCCGTGGATCAAGTCACGCGTAGATGAAGCAACTGAGCGTAGGACGCACCGCCGCAGTTTGATCGCAGCGTGGCGCGCAAAATTGGCCGAGGTTGACGAGGTTCCTCCAAACTTCGGCGACACCCATGAGTACGCGTCTCTGCGAGCACATATGCAGACGGAAGTCGTCAAGAAATTCGAAGCGCCTCGCACCGTCTATTTTCCCGGCGGTCGTGGAATGGACGTGAGGAAGCAAATGCTCGTTGATGAGATTGCCCGGATAGAGAAAGCCTGGGGCCTACTGTAAAGGAAGATAGCTATGAATGAAGCTGATGAAGTGCTGGTGCCACGAACTCAAGAAGTGAAGGTTTTCTTGAACTCTAAGAACGATGTGGTTCTGGTGCGCGAACTGGAGGAATACGAACGGCAAACTGCTAGCAGTGCAGACACCGACGTGCACATCGTGATCCCTAAGCACTATATTCCTGCGCTAATCGAGCGTCTTAAGCAGCTCTTGGCTGAAGCAAACTGACCGGAAAATCTATCGATGAAGCGTTACGTTTTGCCGCTGTTTGTTCTACTTGTTGCTTGTATAGCTGCCAGCATTTGGCTAGAACATGTTTTTGGCGAAGCTTGCGTCAATCGACGCCTTATGTTTCAACGGTCTGGCGCCCTGGTTGTTTTGCTTGGCATAGCTTACGGTTTTGTCGACGCTGCACGGTATGCGAAAGTCGGAGAATTTCACAGCCCGGAAGAGGTCGAAAGAACAACTTGCACAACCGTGTCTGGGGATCATGTACGGACCCCAGCCCGACTGCCGTCAGGTCGTTATACCTTCCCTAACAACCAATTCGGCTCGAAGGTAGCCTGCCCACTTCAGCAAAAAGAAATTGAGGACGGGCGGGTCAGCTTGGGAGTCATCACGGTGTCGCACCCACACCTCGTGCCCATAATCGAGGCGTATTTACACGCCCTACACGTTAAACTTCACAATGGCCGTTTGCCGGACCTAAGCCTGCAGATTGGGTAAATAGCCTGCCCGACAAAAAGGAACGGGAAAATGAGGGTGCAAAGTGCGTTGACGCTGCGGAGGTGGCGGCAGCGGCAGTCAATCCGCACCCACACTATTGATTGGCCACAAAAATCAGTTTGAACGGCCCAGTGGGCAGCATGGTGGGTAGCCTTTGAAAAATGTCTCCATTTTCATAGACAAACTACTGCTGACACCGCTTCCGCCAAGCATACGAACAAAAGCCCCATCAACCGGGGCTTTTGTCCATCAGCACCTAGCAACAATCAGGACTTGGCAGCACAAGCCTTCCCATGCTCCCCATGAAAGCCCTTGGCCTTGGCATCCGCCTCAGTCATGTACTCGCCTTTCTTGGTCTTGCCATAGTACTTGTCACCCTCGCAGTGATAAACCTTGCTGGACGTATTCACCCAAACCTTCCCGTCGCCACCACCGGGTGCCTGTTCCATCGGCGCAGCCTTGGCCTTGGTGTTTTTTTCAGCAGCCTTGGTGGCCTTCTCATGCGTCTCGTGTGCCTTGGCAGGCGCCGCCTGGCTGCTCGTGCTCGACGGTGCAACCGGATTCGGTACGGTGGTCTGGGCAAATGCGGCGCTTGCCGCAAACATGACCAGGCCGGCCAGCAGTGAGAGTTGTTTCATGATGTCTTCCTTCGAGCAGACACGAACATACGTGCGTGTTCAAATAACGTAGCCCGGCTGCGACGGTTGACCGCAGCCTGCATTCAAATGTGTCCAAATGTTTTCGACTCTGGCAATACAATGTGATATCGAAACGATAACTGGAGCGACAAAATGCCAAAGCAGCCCAAGCCGCAGCCCCGCCAGGTCCAATGGCTCGACGATGCGATCGACGATGACTATTCCGCGGCAGCGCACTACCTGTCGCTGCTCGACGTCCAGAAAAACGTGGATAAAGCCGTCGCAGAAATGCGATCCGCAGCGATCACCGAGTTCAAGGCGGCGGATCTGCTCCGTGCCGCTCAGCTCATCGTGCCGAAAGCGGACGACCGTCCAACCCGCGAACAGATCAAGAAAATCAAGAATGGCGAAGCGATTTCGCCGGTGCTGCTGATGCGCGCGAGTGCGCTGAAGAAGGTGATTATCGCGGACGGATTTCATCGGGTGTGTGCAGCATACCGGATCGATCCGGATGTGGTCCTGCACTGCAAGCTCGTTGGGGTATGAGAATAAGCGACAGTAAAAATAAAGGCGCTGTTCGCGCTAAGTGTTGAACCTGCCCAGCGCCGCTCTCAAAAAGGCGTCGGGGCTGGCGATCCGCCGCCCATCCAGCGCCCAGCGCCAGCCGAAGTAATGGCCCAGGTAACGGCTGGCGACGCCGCGGAAAGGCAGCAGCCAGGCGCGCATCCGGCTGTGATACGCGTTGACGTTCTGGATGTGCAGCGCACCGCGCCGTCTTTCGCCGGCGCTCGCGTTGATGGCTTCATGTGAAATCCCGACCTCCCGCGCGAATGCCGGGTACGCCGCATGGCTGTCGGTCACCAGCA
>Ga0308169_10002624_pt1 | contig 18387 bp, 23 predicted proteins | sample PhyBR1_2_FD_202139 | JGI IMG/M metagenome (GOLD analysis project Ga0308169, IMG submission 202139) | Phyllosphere microbial communities from UC Gill Tract Community Farm, Albany, California, United States - DLSLSB.R1 | ecosystem: Host-associated > Plants > Phyllosphere > Unclassified | place...
AAGGCAGTCTATGGCGGGTGTATGCGGGAAGCTCGAGATCGTGCATACTATACGTGCAGTTGACAAGAGCGTCAGTCAGCGGATATACGATGAGGAGGGCAACGCAAACCGGTAACGCAAACCCAAAGGGCGGTGTACGTAAAGCTGTTCCGCTTGATGACGAGTATCACTCGTAAGCGTGCGGAGCGGCTTATCTTTTGGCGGCAGCTGTGCATCGCCTGCACTGGTCGACGAGGGGGCGACAAGTCTGCTCATGCTCCCTTTATGTATGCCAAGCGTCGAGCCGGCGGACGACCACAGCCTCTCAAATGATGGGGGAGTCGGTCTCGAGTACGTGGCTGCAGCCTCATGCTGTGTAGCAATTCTCGGTACATGTATGCGCTTCCACTGGTTACTTGTTCAGGAATCTGTCCAAGCCGGCCTGACGCTTGAGGACACGGGCCCATGCGCCGCTCTCACACATTCCCCTACCCGGCGTGTATGTAAGATCCCACAGCAGGCCTCCGCGGGATAGGTCCCTCCAGCTCTGCAAGCGGTGTTGCGGATACTAACGATCCGATCAAGGCCCCGGGAGCCGGGTATGAGAACCTCTCGTTACTAGCTACCTTGTGCTGGTGTATGTCCGCCATCTGAGATCCATACACGCTTGGTTACGTTGGATCTGTGCTTCGAGAGCGCCATGACATCGCACCTTGAGCCGCTGACGGACGAGATCTCTGCCGACGTGCGACTCGACATGGACTGCCTCTGCACTGCGGGTGTTCTGACGAGGATTACTTATATGGTGTGGGTAAGGCGCTGTCTCTCTAGCAGGTCCTCGGTCCTGCCCCCACACAGCACAGGATCGCAGCTAGCACTTACCATCCCGCACGACCGCCCTTGACACACTGAGGCTAATTGGCCCTATACAAAGTCCTACACCGTTCAGCCGCAACTGGAACCGTCAAATCCGCCCCGCCATGGTCGGTTCCATCCCGTGCAACGCCGGCAACCAGACCGCCGGCCTTTGCAACGAAGTCGTCGGATCCGTCAGCCTGATAACCGGCAACGTCGAATACTCAAACTATGGTTACATCGTCGCCAAGTGGTCCGTTCACGTGTGAGTCGCCCCGTGAGCGCCCTGCAGTGCTGTCAGCTGATAGGGTACTAGCTTCATGGGTGTCTTCGGGATAGCAGCAGGTGAGTGCCCTCAGCCTTCAGCTCGCGCCCGAGGACTGCAAGCTGAGACACAGTGGCGCACACCGCCATCGCTCTCAGAACGAGGCACTGGTGGGTCATATGGACGCTCGGCTTCGGGAGTGTGCGTGAGTACCTGCTCATACCCCGGACCTGAAGGTGTCTGCTAGCTGACGCTTGCTCAGTGGAAACTGTCGGAGTAAGTTCAGCCCCGTCCTCTGGGGCGTGCTTCTGATGCTACAGTGGGTCGGACGAGCCATATCGTACGACAGTTTGGTGTGGGATGAGGGTCTTGGGGGTTATTACCTGTACGACCGCAACGGGTACCTCATGCAGTGAGTCTTCCCACCCAGATCTGGAGGGGCATTCATGACTGGGTGGGGGTCTGATACGCCCAAGTCAGAACTGATGACAAGGATTGTCTGCACGATCATTGCGCCGACGTTCTACTCTGCCGCCAATTATTTGATCCTCGGCAAGTACGTTGTCCTGCCGTCCTCCTGATTCACTCAGTATAGCCCTAGCTGACTGGCAGATTGATCAACGCCACAGGGTACGTCTCTGGCCAGACCTGGCGCATCGCGAGCCTGCCGCAGCTGCTGACCCTGTACCAGCGGCGGGTACTGCTGGCTTACCCCGAGGTCCTTCGCCACTTGGTGCATCTTCTTCGACTTTCTCTGTCTCGTCATCCAGGGCATCGGGGGTGGATACGCGGGGACGGCGGACACAGTGGACCAAGGTGACAGGGGCGCGTACATCATGACGGGCGGCGTGATCCTCCAACGTGAGTCGGGACACCCCCGGGTGGGCATTGCTGAATGAGCCGTACAGTCGTCGTTACTGTCCTGTTCCTCGTCCTTCTCGTCGACTTCATCCGGCGCTTCCGGATGGGACGAGCGGTCACTCGGCAGTACCATCCGCTGCCCGACAGGGGGTTCTTCGCTCGTGATCGCGGCCTCCGCGGACGCCTCCTGGCCGCGTCGACCACTCATAGTGACCCCAGCCTTACGTCCCACACAGTCCAGCTGCAGCAATCTCCTGACCTTCGAGTCGATGCGAGCAAGATTGAAGACGGTTTCAGCACGACTCCGCCACTCGGTGCCTCCGGCCCGATTCTCGACGGCGACCAGCGGATCATGTCCCGAAAGGGCGTCTGCGTCGTCGTTATGATGCTCCTCTCGACCACCCTGCTCATCGTCATTCGGTGCGTGGCGCCGGACCTCTCGGCTCTTACCACCGGCGAATGAGAGAATACCGTGTCTGACCTGTAGATCGGTCTACCGCTCCGTGGAGTTGATGGACGGGTGGTCGGGAGCCATTGCCGTTAACCAGTGGCTTTTCCTCGGTCTTGATGCGATTTTGATGGTGCGCAGACGGATCCCGCGTGAGGTTGCAAGAAGAGTACGCTGAACCGCAGGCTCTACTCGCTTTGTCGTATGCTGTTATCAGCCCCGCCTTCTTCCTGCCTCGACAGAAGCTGTAGGCCGATGAGGAACCCTCGCTTTGGATCCGTCACCACTGCGGGTAAAGCGAGATCAATGAGTATGTAGTCCGCTGTAGTCCCCTGCAGGCCCCTGTAGTATCCTGCGCTCCCCTTGTTTCCCACAAGATATTGTTTCGTCTCTGCATGTACAGTATGCAATATGTGGCTCGGGCGGACGTCGACATGGATCACCCCTCACGAGCGGCAAGCTCGCTCTCCAGCCGACGGACAGGTCGACTTAACCGGTTTCGACGTTCACCATGTCATCATAACCCCATATCGTGTACTATACCCCTCATACATCATACATTCGTACATGATTGTCCCCAGTAGAGCGGCTACAGGATGGACGTCCCGTCCCCATCAGTCAAGATAGACATTCCGGCACAGCAGCACCCCGTACACCCATTATCGCCCTCATCACAGCCCACCCCTCGTCGCGCGACATCCTTCACGACAGCCTCAAGCGTCCCCGGGTACTTCGACAACGCCCACATTGCCTACGGGCAGGGTCCGCCCCAGGCGCAGAGGCGACAACACGCGTCGAGCGTCTCGTCCGTGCGGCACCATGCAAAGCGTGCATCGCAAGCGGATCTGCTGGGCGTTGGCCCCTCGCGGCGACCACGATCAATGATCGATACGCTGCCCGAAGATCCCGACACCACCAATCCTGGCGACAGCTCGCAGTCGCTCAAGTCGGCCAGAACGAGGAGGAGGTCAAGGAGCACCGGGCGCGCATCGCTGTTGCGGCACGACAACGCCGATAGCAGCTACGCGCTGGACGGGCTGTCGAACGAGGAGAAAGCGGTGGTCGAGATGCGCTTTGACCTGATGTCGGATGAAGAGCTGGGAATATACCTCTCCACGCTGTTTCCCCTGCCCCCACCGCCGGACTTCTCAAACACCTCGTCTTCGGCCACGTCTCCGTCGGTACCGAGCGAGAATGAGGATCCCGGCGCGCCGACGACACCCGCGACACCGGCGACGCCCCGCGCTTCTAACCGGAGACGACTGGTCAAGATGCCGTCGGAGGATGATGGCTTGACGCCGTTGTTCCCACCGTCTCCGCCTGCCAACCACACGCACGTACAGGTCGATCATCCCCTGCGAATACTCGCCCGGGCGGTGCTCGAATTGCGGGACAATGTGGAGAGGCTGCAGGAGGAGAACGAGGGGCTGCGAGCGCAGGTAGAGCTAGCGCGGCCAAGGAAGAGCAGGGACAAGGCTGCCGACGAGGTGGGTGCGAGACTCGCAGGATGCCGGTGCTGATGTCAGGCGTCGATACATGATGGCCTCACCGAGGCACTGTCGACCTCGCTCACAACACCGAACTCGTTCCCATCGGCCGCGAACTCGCTACAACCGACGATATCGAGGACATCTCACGTTGATCCTATACAACGGCCTCTATCTCCCTCGTCTTCTGTCTCCGTACCCTTTGCGCCCTCGCCCAACCTGCCCTCGACGGCCTCGATGCATGAGGCGACACCCGTATCTTCCACGCCGCCTGCTCCGCGCCGAGCGGCCGACAACGCAAACAGAGCGACGTGGACATCGAGCCTGTGGGTCTGGAACAAGAAAGCACGGCGGAAAGGGAGTGTCGGATCTCTGGCGAGCTTCGCGAGTGCAGTGCCTGGGTCGTCTGGCCTGGCACAGGTGAGGAATAACAGTGAAGAGGAAGAGGATGAAGCGTGGAGGAAAGGCGATGGAGAGAGTCCGCCATCGTTCAAAGCAATCTTCCTCGCTACGGTGAGGTCCTCGTGCGATCTTCACTTGCTGAGCCGTTTGACTGAGACGCAGCGTATCATCACCCCCGATCCGTCTTCCATCCTGGTATCGAGCTCAACGGCGCCCAACTCGCTCGTCGCGTATCTTGCTCACTCGCTCGTCAGCAATGCCCGCGACGAGGGTATCACTATCCGCGAGACGGTCCGGCGCAACTCGAGATCACGTGCGACATCGGTCATCAGCACCGACTCGCCGTTCAACAAGTCCAGCGGATCCGATACGCCAGCCAAGGATGCCAAAGCGGGATACGGGTACGGCGATACTGCCTTGGCTATGGGCAAGAGTCTGTTATCCACGGTGTCGGGTGCGACGCTACGCGGATCCAAGTCTACCGCATCGGATGACCACCATCGACCGTCATTGCTCAGCAGGGTGTCGTCGACGAGACCATTCCCTACCACGGCGGTATCGCCGCCGATGGCTGAACATCGCGCGGGGTCGGCGATGGTGTCGCCTACGGAGGAAACACCGCCGCCGTCTGTTGAGCTCGCTTCGATAGTCCCCGACGAGGCCAGGCCGCCAACGGTTCTGCTTAGCCGGCAGAATCTGGGCAACTTCTTCTTGTCCACGCACAAAGCCAAGCTCAGCACCGCGACGAGGTTCAAGAGCGACGCGCCGCCTCTCACCGATCGGTACGGTTTCATTTGTGAGCCTACTGCCATCATGCTGTCAAACACGCTGACCGCAGACGATATACAGCACGCGGGCATGCTGAAAGACGCCAGCGCGGCGGGGACCCCAGCACCCGCCTCTTTGACTGGAACGCTGCCCATCCCGTCTATCCAGCGACCTGAGCGGGATGAAGGCGAGGGATGGATCGAGAAGCGGAGGAAATCGCAGGACCAGGTGAAAGCGCTCGACTCGCCTCGGCGTTCGTTCGACTCGGGCCGCTCAAACTCGAAGGACTCGGTCGACAGACTCGGTACCTTACCCAGAGCCAACACTCCAGATAGCATGACTCCCCCTGTTTCGCGTGATGACCAAGTGCCTTCTGCATCGACAACGGCGACAGCGGGCGCAAGCACAGGAAAGAGCAACCGGCATCGAGATCGAGCGCCTTCCGTCGTCCCGGGCCTATCCGGCCTGAACCCGTCGCCTGCAAAGCCCGTAACGGGTAAAGACCACCTCACCGTCTCTGCCCGCGGCGCATCTTCCCTCGTCCCCAGTATCACTGCACCCCTGACGACCGACGCCATATCCTCGACTACCACGGCGGCCTCGCCGCTCTCGGCGTCCCTGGCGCGTATGCCCGAATCGGACGCAGTCTGCGAGGTGAACGCCTCCCGCGCGACCGTCTCGAGCCTCCTCGACCAGCTGACGGAGATCCACGATCGTCAGCAATCCGACCGGAAGCTCGAGTGGGATGCGTTTTTGCGCAAGAGGCAGAAAGCGCTCGCGGAGGGGAAGAAGGCGAAGGGCAAGGGGCATGCTCATGGGCATGGCCATGGAATGGGCGAGGAGGAAGGTGGATGGGGGAGTGGCGTGGTGGGCTTGATTGGGTTCGCGCAGCTGGGCAGGAGTGGGAAAGAAGAGGAGAGGAAGATGTTTGGGCGCCTTGTGAGGGGTGGTATCCCCTTGGCTTACCGGAGCGATATCTGGGCAGGTGAGTTGTGTTCCGGTTAAGCTCGGCAGTGATGCGAAAACGCGACCGGAGACCATCCGGCCAGGCGACCTCTTGGAGCACTCTCTGTCGAGGGCCTCCTCCCCGATCGCCCATGGGAGTCGGTGCTCTTGCCGATATGGGCTATTAAGCCAGGCGCCGAGAGCCCTCCGTGAATGATGCAGGGGCTGACCACAGAATGCTCCGGCGCCAAGGACCTATTCGTACCTGGCGAGTACATGGAGATACTGGAGAAGCACTCGGACGAGGACAGTCCCGTTGCGAAAGAGATTGAGAAGGACGTGAGCCGGACCTTCCCCGGAAATGTCTTCTTCGGTATGTGATGTCGCCGGAATCGTTCGCGTGTATCGCTGAAGGTGCAGGAGGTGATGGACCGGGTGTTGCCAAACTGCGCAGAGTGCTGGTCGCTTACTCGTGGTACGCACAGAGTCTAGCAGGCTGACTGCGGGCAGCTGACTCCAGGCACAACCCCTCGGTCGGGTATTGTCAGGGCATGAACATGCTCGCCGCGACGCTATTGTTGACGCACACGGACGAGGGTGAGTGCGACACCGCAGCGCCGCTGCCTGAGGCCCGGCTGTCTTGTTCGTCTGGTCGGGCTCGGCTCATCGCAGAACAAGCGTACTGGACCCTCCTTGCCATTGTCGAGCGCCTCCTCCCGCCCACGTTCTTCTCGCCCACACTCCTCGCGTCGCGGGCAGACCAGGCGGTGCTTGCCGAGCTGGTCAAGCAGCTCCTGCCCAAAGTGCACGACAAGCTCGCGAATCTGGGTGTCGACCTCGCGAGCGTGACGTTTGGGTGGTTCTTGAGCCTGTTCACGGACTGTCTGCCCGTCGAGGTAAGTCGAGCCCCGAACGAGCGTATGTGCGCCCACGCGGTCGTACTCTGGGCATACTTGGCCGTATTCGGTCGCGCGGCATACAGCCAGATCGGGACCGAGGCAGAGTAGAGTGTATGTCAAGTATCCGGCGCTGATGGCAGACGCTCTTCCGCGTATGGGATGTGTTCTTCGCGGAGGGGCGGGACGTCCTCTTCCGCGTGGCGCTATCGATCCTCAAGCTGAACGAGCCGGATATACTGGGCGCCGAGGGCGTGGGCGACTTGTTCGCGGTCGTGGGCGGGATGACCTCACGTCTGTGGTCCGCCGACAAGCTCATCACGGTGCGTGCCCATACACCTCGACGTCGCACTGCACCGCGCACCGGGCTGACGGGCAGATGCAGCACGGGTACAAGACGCTCGTCCGGCACAGAGACGTCGAGGGGCGGTTCGAGCGGCATCTGCGGGAGCTGCAGGAGGCGGAGGGTGGATGAGGGTCATGCGCGCGCGCGGTGCCTTGCCGCTCGTAGGGTGTGTCGCATGCAGCGTAGCATCACCGACGAACCTCTGGCGCTCGAATCTGCACGATATGCGAGCGCGTGACTAAATGGTGGCTGATGCATGCGGGACCGGAAATGCAAAGACAACAACAAAACGTGACACCGGCCGTGGCGTACCGCACCCTCTTCCCCATGCAAAATGATCTTCTTCCCGAGTCATCGGACAACCTGACTGCCCGCGGCAATCCCCCGCGGTCCCGTCGGGTCTTGACACCCGACCTAGCTCCTCCCGCGCCGTGCGGCCTTGAGACATTGCTCCTCGAGCCCCCTCACCCGCTCGACCCTCACTCCGCCCTTCTCCAGTATCTCCACCCCCTCGCACTTGACGAAATCGAGCGGTTCCTCCACACCCAGGTACACCCGCCTCACCTTGGCTCTGACGAGCTCCAGCGCGCAGCTCGGCCCGCCGGACGTGCGGATCGAGCATGGCTCCATCGTCGCATAACAGTCCGCCCCAGCCAGGACGTCCTCTATCGCCGGCAGAGCAACCGCGGACTCGACCGCTTGATCCGACGTCGGGCCCACGACCGGCGCCACGCCGTCCGCGGTCGACACCGACGCAGCGATCGTGGTCGAGGGCATGGGACTGTCCGAGCTGACACTGCTCGCGCTGCTTGCGGAGCTTGTCGCAGAATGCCCGTTCTCAGCCGCGAGGCGCTTGGCCAGCTCCGCGTATCTCGTCCGGAAGTTGGCGAGCGCGTTGGCCTCGGCATGCGTGTTGCCGGGTATCTGCCGGCTCCACCCGTCCGCAAGGATCAGACCTGCCGGGTCGGGGTCGCGCGGTGGGAAGGACGGGAAGTGCGCCCTGAGCGTGCGGAAGTGTTCGGATGTATCCGGTAAGAAGAGGGTCGAGCCGACGCAGAATGCCGTCTGGGAGACGGGACATTGCAGCGTGAGCTGCAGGCAGTGCATCATGATCTGCTGGTGCAGGGGTTCTGCCATAAGCACCTGCTGTCCAGAGGGAGGGCACAAGGGCCGTGCTTTGCAACTCACCATGGCACGCTGCCGGGACCACGGCCGGCACAAGGGCCTCCTTCTCCTGGTCCTTCTCGACCGCCTTGACGGCGACCGAGATCGTCTCATCCGTGTTCTTACGATCGTGGATGGTCATCACCTCGTTGACCTCGCCTCGGCCCCTGCTAGCGGCATCGCCGCCAAAGGCCGCCGGGACAAGCTCGAGGCAGACCCGTGTTTTCTGATTCGGGCCAAGGGTGACCGTCAACGTCCTAACCGTCGCCGGCTTCTCGGGCGATGTGCCCAAAATCCCCAAGCCGTTCGTGCAGTCACCGACGGGTGTCCCGACTACGCTGCCAGGGCCGCTCTCCCCTCCAGCTCCAGCGCCGCTCTCGCTATCCTGCGACGCGGCATCCGCTGTCGGCTTGACGATTCCAAGCTCCTTCAGCCTCGCCTCGTACTTGGCGATCTTGTCCGTCTTGCCCTTCCGCCGAGCGATCTTCAGCTTCTGGAGCATCGTCTCCACTTCCTCCTCTTCTCCCTTACTCAGCGCCATTCCGCCGCTCTTCTCGTCGGTTGAGAGCGACACCCCTGCAAAGGCAGTGGTGTCGCCAGCATTGCCAGTCCCGGCAATGTCACCCTCGACCGGCTTGACGTTGACCACGAACGTCCGCTCGTGCTTGGACACGTTCGTGATGACCACACCCAGCTCCGTCTTCTTCTTGCCGCCGAGCTTGGCGACATCGACCTCGCCAAAGTCCACCGCGGTCGTGTCAACCGTGACCACCGCCGCTTTGCGCACGACGGCCTTGACGCCGATCTTGATCTCGTTGAACCCATCCAGCACGTTTTCGACGGTGAGGTTCTCCTGGTAGTTGCCCGTCAGGCTCGGCGTGAAGCTGAATTGCTCGACTTCTTTGCGTCCAAACGCGGCAATGACGCCGTATCGTCCCTGACCGAGCTTGAGATCTCCGGACGCGATCGACCCGGATGTGCGAAGGCGGAACATGCCGATGCAGTCCGATTTGTTCTGGCGTCAGCAGTGCGTTTCACAAGCTACACCTTCCCTAGAGGATAGAAGGCGACAAGAACATGAAATGAAGGGGATACTAAGTCGAATCAAACGCTCACCTGCACCACGATCGTCTTGGACTTGACCTCGCCCTTCTCACAACTGCCAAAGTTGATACTGGTCTGTCCCACTTCCAACACGCTCCGCACGCAGCTGCTCCGGATGACCAAGTCTCGCACAGGCAAGTCGCCTAGGTCGGCCGTAGCCGCGCCATTGGCCGCTCCGCCTCCGTTCAGCAGGCTTCGATCGAAATCGCCCAGCTTGATGAAGATCCGACTGTCGGCTCGCTTCGCTTTCGTGCTGACGTGCGGCCGGGTCGAGCCATTGGGCGTCATGATGACGATAAGCTTGCAGCTTCCCTTCGGGCCGATACTGAGCGTCCGGGCCGGGACGAGTTGCGCGGTCGAGATGAGATTTTGCAGTTCCTTGCGCAGCGTCATGGCTTTGCGGACGTACGCCTCCTCTTCGTCCAGCGTCGCGTGGGTGATGGAGGTCTTCTGCGAGTCTTGGCGTTCGATCGCGATGAGCAGCTCGTCGACCGTCATCTTCGAGACATCGCCGCCCACTTCTTTAGGGTCCACGCGCTTGGCCGTGAGTGCAGGTGACTTCGATGCGTGGTCTGTGAGGCTGGCGATGGCCGTCATGACGCTAGCGAGGCTTGGAACGGGGGTGTCCGGCGGGATGGGAACCGCTGCCGTCGATGATGGTCCGGGCGTGGCCGCCATTGGAGGCCTAGGCGAGGTGGGAATCTCCGCAGCTGGCGTCGAAGACTTCTTCTTCGGCTTCGAGTCCTTCTTGAGCAACCCGGTGGCCTTCGCACTCGCGGCAAAATCCAGCTTGGGTATCTTCGGATGCTGACCCGACAGCTTCGTCTTGTCCTCGAGCTCGATGGAGTCCAAGAGTTGCGTCCTCTTCGACCGTGGACTCGACCGGTGCGCGGCGACGGGCGGTCCAGCAGCAAGGTCGAGGTACTCGTGATCCTCCAGCAGACTGCGGTCCTTGTACACGACGGCATTGCCGTACAGCTGGACCGGCTTGCCTCGCGAGCCCTTCTTCAGCGCAGCGACCATGACGGCTCCTATGCTCTTCGCTGGCCCGCCGTTCTCCTCATGGTTGGCAGCCTTTGACCGGGCATCCGATTTCTCCCGCACCTTCTCCTTCGTCTTCTTCGACTTGGCCTTGGACTCGCCCTTGTCGGCCTTGTCGCTTAGCTCCCGCATGGTCTCCATGAAGCGCTCCTTCAACTCGCCTCCGGCGGTGGGCGGGCTCGTAACGCGCTCGATCATGCCGGACGTGGCTGCGGGATACTTGCCCAGGGGAGCAGTGATATTCCGCTTGGGCGCATCTTCAGCTTTGAGGAAAAGCTCGACGTCTTCGGGCTGAGAAGCCATCAGGTCGAGCAGGAGCGGCGAGTTGGTGAGATTGTCAAACTGCACGACCCGGATGGTCGGCGAGTTGATGATCACCGAGCCGAAGTCGAGGAAGTTCGAGCCAGATGGGGTCAGGATGCGGTACAGGTGCGAGTGAATCGTGAGATTGTACACTTTTCGTCAGCGCGAATCATCAAATGGCGGCGTCCCACAGGACTCACCATCGACATTCTTCGACCGGATCTCGAGTAGTTGGTCATTGGCCCGATTCAACAGGTTCCGCACGAAGATCTGCTTCTCATACTTCTCATTGATCCTCCTCGGGAAGAACTCGATGCGCTCCTCCACGCTCTCCATCGGCGGAATGACGATCACATTCCGGTTCGCACTCAGCACCTTGCTGATCGCAGCAATTTCTACGCGCGCGGACAGTGCCGACAGATTCTGGATCGTGATCGTCGCCGTCTTGCTCGCTCCGACAGTGACTTCGCCGAAGTCAATCTTCCCGCCCGACGCGATGGTGATGAGCGATGTGCACGAGCGAGACGAGCATTTGAGCGTCCGGCGGGTATTGGAGGACGGTCTGGACGAACTCGAGTCGAGGTACACCTTAAAGGCGTGCTCGCGGAGCTGACCCGCGGAGGCTGAATCGCCCGAAAGAACCGCTGAACGGTAGAGCAGCAAGACTCGATACTCGGTTCCCGGCCGCATCGTCAGCTCCTCGATCAAATTGGGCATGGCCTTCTCCGCGATCGCCTCGGTGAGACCGCCCGAACCACTCCGATGCACCGGGTGATGATCCGTCGGCGAAGTGCCGAGACTCTCAGTGCCAGTTGCAGTGGACAAGAAGCCCGCATCGTATTCGTCCTCCTCTTCCGATTCGGCGGAAGTGTTTCGGAGGTAGCTTGACGTGCGCGAGGTAACGCGTGACAAACCGCGTGATGGAGGCTGAGAAGGTTCCCTCGCGCTGTGATTCGACCGATCGCTCGACAGAACGCTTCGGGCGGGCCCTCCGCCATCGAGTGCCGAGAGATGCCGCGTCAGGTCCGCGCTGATCTGGTGAGCCGGGAGGTAAGGCGAGTCGTCCCCTCCTAGACTAGATGACTCGTGGCCCACCGAAGAAGAAGGCGATCCACCCCGACTCGACTTGCGCGAGACTGACTTGTCCCTCGGCCGTCCGCGCCTGTTTTCCGATGTCGCACTAGCGCTTCGCTTGTCGCTCCCGCTCGTCCCGCTGATGACGCTTCCACTGGCGGTCGTCCCTCTGATGGCCCGCTTCGGCACATCCTCGTCCATATCGTCCCCGGCCACTCCAGCCAGTCTGAAGCAAATATCCACACCTGGGTCCGCCGAGAACTTGACGTCCAAAGCTTTGTCGCCGGTGTTCTTCAAGCTCACGACTCTCTTGGTCCAGACACCATCACAGATCTGCCCAAAGTCGATGTTTGTTTCACTCAAGATCTTGAGTGTTTTCTCGCCAACATCGGCCACTCCGCTTCCGACCGCATGGCAAGTTACGACATTGCCGGGCTGATTGACATTGGAGATCAGGAAATCAAAGTCGAAGTCCGTGATGGGTGATCGCACGCGCAGCTCGAGCCGGAGATGCCGCGAGGACAGGGGAGGTAGAGGAACTGGCTGGGAGGAGGTATCGACTCCGAATACGTTCTCCGAGTCGAGGTCCCGTAGCGAGAACCATACGGCGTCCTTGTGCTGAGCATTGACGACAGCCGTGCTCCATACCAGCTCGATCTCGGATCTATTGACGAGTAAGATGTCTCGGTGGTATGATCCGCCGATGACCGAATCCGGGCCGAAGTCGAGCTCGAGCTTGCCCGAGGACAGTTGCGATCCGCTCGTCCGGCCTGAGTCTGGGTCGATGAGCGCCGCAGTGAACAACGAGCGGCAGACCGTGGCGAATAGGGGTATGTTGAGGGTTTGGCGGGACAGCAAGGCAGTAGGGCCGGTGGGTGACTGGTTCTCGGGGTTCAGGGCGACTTCGAGCATGGTCGATGCCCGGATGGTGATCAAGCCGTGGATGGAAAAGGCTCGCTGGATGGGTTCTTGTTTCCGGCCTCCTGTCGATGTGGACTTGAACGAAGAAGGCATAGATGGAGCGGAGCTGTCGGAAGTCCCACTGCGGGACAAGCCGGAGATTGAGGGCGGTGGGGAGATGAGGTTATCGCTTGATTTCGGTTGAGCAGCGGCTACTCGTGGTGTGGCGTCCACCTCGGGGAGCGACTGAGCAGCAGAGGGAGGCTTCTGATCGGTGGGCTGAAACGCGAGGTAGACCGTCGTGGCTGAGTGAGGAGGAAGGGTGGTGGTGATAGCCGCGGAAGGGTTGGAAGAGGTGGAAGATGCTGAGCTGTTGCCGGAGTCCATCGCTGTCGTCAGCTATGCATAGAGCTGGTTCACACGCGACTGCTCACGTTCATCATCCCCAATCCAGAATGTGACTTGATCTCGCATGTCGCTTCCCACTTCCACCCGCACCTCGCTTCCGACCAGATTCCTTAGTCCGAAGCTTTTGATCACCCGCCCCGATCCATTTCCCCCTTCGTCCAGGTACGCCGCGGGTATGTGGATCCATCCGGATGCGACATCTGTCGTCTCGACAAGGTTATCCGTTGGCGGAAGCGAGTGTCCCAACAGGCATGAGGCGGTCGAAGTGGGGACGGAATGAGCCGAGACTTCTGAAACCGAGTCGATGGGTCTGGTCGAGCCATCCTCGGACGCTGCGTCGTGCGCCGGGGGTGGGGACGTAAGAGGATGGGGTGTATGACCCGTTTCATCGGGACTGATATATCCCTCGGCCATGTCCATGAGGCCTTTGACGCCCGCACCCACCATCTCCCCCACGCTCTGCACTATGTTCGCCATCCTCGCTCAGGGCGTCCGCCGGTCCACACAGACGATTTGGGTAGTAGCGGGGCAGCCGGCGGTGTGACGGTGTCGGAGCGTAGGAGCGATGCCGAGACCGTGAACCTTGACCGAGGGTCCGAGGATCGCGAGGAGGTTAATAATTCATCTTAGAACGCGAACGAGGATGGGGGGTGGGGTTCAGCGAACGTGCCGTCGCTGTCGGTCGGTTGTTCGTGCGAGTGCTGGATGGATCGACGGTGCTGACGACTCGTGGATCGAGCTCGATCAAGTGGACGGTCGTGTGACTGTGATTGTCACTGTCGACTGCCGTGTACCTGGCCAAAGGACCCCCGGTGAGGTTGCGTCGATATGAGTCACACGAGCGTGTGACAGCCTCGTGAACGAATCAGAAGCGGTCTTGGGCGATCTTGCACTTGCTTCTCCCGACAGACTCGCGCGAGGTCGTCGTACCAGTTACAAGGGCGAGAGAGTAGTCTGCTCGGCGTGGCGTGATGATGCCAAGGTGATGCGTGATGAGTCGACTAGACGAGGGCGGGGACGGGTCGTCGTTCACACGGGTACGAGCCCAAAGACGGGAGTTTGGGCCAAATTCGAGGGTGATCGTGTGTGGTTGCGCCGTATGAGGGACGAGCGGGACAGTGTTTGAAAGCTGTGATGGACGCGGGCGGAGTATGAACACAGATACAAAGGCGCCCTAGGCCTTGTGGGCTGTTGGGCGAGCTGAGTTGTTGATGATGAAAAGAGGTGCCGGCTCGAGGTGGACAAAGGTCATGGCATCCATCCTTCGGGCACACGCGCCCAGGATGAATAATGATGAATGGGTGCACACGAAGCCTCGGCATCGGCCACCCGGCTTTATTTGTGGCACAAAATTCAACACCCAGACCAAAGTCAATCACCCCCGTCTGCAATCGCATTGCACGAGCAACCGCAGGATACCAGGAGACAAGCATGCATACGCCGCCGACGGCACGAGTACCGAGTACCGCGGGTGGGTCAAATCCTTCCCGGCTCAGATCACACCCGATCAAACAGCCGGATTTCCTGTTCTACCCCGGCAACGAGCGACCACTCAGGGATTGGTCGGGTCATAGTTGCGTCCTTCGACCGCCGCAGCCACGATGGCCTGAGCTAGCTCCGGGTTCTGCATCGAGTGCTGCATGTCAGCCACATTGCGTACCATCGGATCGTCGCGATGCACGTACAAAGTGAGAGGCATTGGTGATCTTCAGCAGGGTAAAGTCACGGCCCGGGTTGACGACCTCGCCCTCACCCGCCGCGCCCGGGGCGAATGACGTCCAGTTGGAAGCTCGGAACGATGCATTGTCGGGGCCGTTGGTGCGCAGCATCTGGTATGTTCAGTCACACATTGGACGCTGCGGCGGTAGTGCTCACCCAAGAGTACGATCCCTGCCACGGGCAGACGGTATCGGCGTCCCCGCTCGCGACCAGGATCCTCGTACCGGCAGCCAGGCCACTCTCGTACTTCTTGAACGCGCTGTTTTGCATGTTGTCGTGCTCGTTGTAGAAGTTGAGGGCCGAGCTGTTGACATACCAGTAGAAGGTATCGGGGTTTCGAACGTTGAGCTGCGGTCAGCAATGATCGCTCAACATTGCAGCTGCCGCACACGGCCGACGACGGAGACGTACCAAGTCACGCTTGGCGGAGTCGGACCACATAAAGTTCATAAGAGGGTGCATCCACCAGAAGCACGATCCGCCATTGTATTCGTCGCACTGTCGGTCAGCCAAGGCGGACTCAGACAACATCCGATGGATGAGGTATAGCACACTGCTCACTCACAGCGGGCTCGAAGCGGTTGTACGCATTCCTGATCTGCGGCGCCAGCTCCTCGGTTCCCACGCAGTCCTCGAACGCAGTCGTCCTAGTCTCCAGGCTGGGATGTTCATCCGCCCAGAGCAGCGAGTCTTGGCACACAGCCTGCGACTTGGGATATGCATAGTCCAATATCGCACAGGTCGTTTCGTCCCACACGGCTGGCTGCTGGACGCACGACGCCTCGTGTCGCCATCGCAGGTCGGCACCCACGTCACCGAACGGGTTGCCGAGGTAGATCTGGTCGATCTTCTTCTTGATCCGCGTGCCGGACGAGTCATCGTTGTTCCGCTTGACGAGCAGGTCGGAGATGTATGCGGCGAGGAAACCGCCGTAAGACGAGCTGGAGATGATGAGGGGCTGGCTGGCGTCAGCGGGACCGAAACATATACATGACGAATGCCCGAGCGGTGATCGGTCACTCACTCAATATACTCCGGCTTGTCAGTCAAGAGCGCCTGCAAGAACTGGTCAAAGTCCAACGCAGCCGTCTCGGACGTGTTCGGCGCAACCTGGTCCGGGTTATTGTACGACCATCCGGCGCCGATGGGGTAGTCGAGCAGCAGCAGGTTGGCATGCTCGGTCCAGGGGAATGGCGACGGCTCGAGGGTGCCGTTCTCGCCCTTCTTCAGCTGGCATGGCGCGGCGCCTGCGGTCGTCAGCCCCTATCCTTGCTAATCCTCCTCATGATCGACTCACCGATGAGGCCATAATCCCAAGCCGTGGCGCCAGGCCCCCCTCCAAAGTAAATCACCAGCCCTTTGTCCCTGGCCTCCTCCCTCGCATGGAAGAGCGTGAAGAACATGGAGCCCGTATCGAGGTCGAGGTACCCGGCCGTCAACTCATTGGGTCCCGCACCACAATCGAGCGTCGTCTCCGAGGTGATGTCCAGCTTGGCGCCGGCTGGCTTGGTCGCCAGGAGAGGTCCGAGTAAGGCCGCGAGGTATGTCGAAGTCCTCATCTGGTGCAGTGCGTCGCTAAGTGTGTGGAGGAGGGTGAACAGAGCATGGTCGAGGCCGAGTTGACGGCTTATATGCCGCTCAGTCCCCTCCGCAGCGAAGAGGATCGGCGTGTCTGTTCCACACACACCAAACACCAAGATCACCGCGAGACCGACGACCACGCCAGCATTTAGACGCCAGGACATGCTGTGTGTATGTTTGGCTTCTGGCCGGGACGCGATCGAGGGTCGATTCAGCCGCGAGCGATAGGACGAGGTGTCGGCGCCCAGGCGATGGTGGACGCAGGGGAGTACAACCAGATAAGAAGGAGTTTCTGTGACATGTGATGCTCACGGTGCGAGTCATGAATGGCCAGGCGCAGAGATGAATGTGTGGGGGGAGGGGGGGAGGAGTTGGGCGCCTGTTGCCCGCTGGCCAGTGCCCGAATGCACATTTCGGGCAAATCCGTGCCTGAACTTGCCCGCGCTTGTTTCAAGCAGGGCTGGCCGCTTCAGCGTCTTTGCAAGGGCATTGTTCCCCGAGTCACCAGTGGTCTCAGGTGCATGACCAGCGGGCTAAGACGTATGAGGATATGGAGCAGCAGGCTGATCCTCTCGTAGATACATGAGGACAGGTCTCAGATATCCCACGACGCTGTGCGGCGCCATAAGCGATGCTGAGTGGCCAGAGTGGCGAGTCCCTCGATGTCAGTGTTTGCTGGACCACCTAACATTCTTAAGAGCATGAAGGGCACTCCCTTGAACGGGAGGATGATGGTACACGAATGAATGGTCACGCGTGCGGAGAGAAGGAAAGTCCTCGGTGACTCCATTTTCAGATGAAGCAGCATATCGTTGCATTGCTCGCGGTTCCGAAGGCATGCCATTTCCAGACCAAATCTGCGCGGGGAAGAACTGTCACGAGGAGGTAACGAAGGAGCCAAGCGCAACGGATGTGAGCCCGGCCGTACACTAGGACCCCTCACACGTTTGTCAAAACATCGGAAGAGCAACGGAAGGGCCCAAGGCTTCGCGACGAGTTACCACCAGAACCAACGGGATTCCCTCGCTTCCTACTTTACTTGCACGGACTGTTTCACCGAAGGCACGAGTCCAAGCCACCGCAGCCCATGTAACAGTACCCACGCCCGTGCTCCGCGACCTCTCCCAACAAAAGGTGTGAGCCCCGGATACCGGGGTTTCCTCTCCACTCACGATTCTTGGGGGTTCTGCATTCCGTTACCACCCGTTCGCGTCTGTCAAAGACTCGCACAAGGTTTTACCACGTACATGACATGAGATTGCCCCCGTCTCCGCTCCAACACATCAGTCTCTGTCGTCATAGGCTACGAACTCGATTTCTACATCGGTTCCTCCCGCCGGGAGCTCAGCGACCCCGATGCAGGATCTCGCTGGCTTTGGCTCAGGCATGACCATTTTCCATACCTGTGATTTCAGTGCGACCCTCCGGCGCTTTCGAAATCTTCATATCACTCACGGCGTTAACGGCCTCGATGTCCCTCGACAGGTCGGAAAGGTAGATTGTCGCCTTGATCACGTTCTGCAGGCCCAGCCCCTCACTCTGCAAGACGCTCTCAGCATTCTGGTGATCAGTGTGTGTAGGTGTTGGGGCAGGGAAGACTCGCCGACACGATCTGACGCACGCGGGCCTTTATCTGACGTCAGAACTCTGCAAAGACTGTAGACAGGTGTACGCGCATCGCCCGCAATCATGTAATTACCATCTGCCGTTTCACCAACACACCCGCTGGTGTATATGAATCGACCTGCTCTTACCGCTTGCGAGAACTGTGTCTAGTGAGCAAGGGAAACTCTTCGATGTGACTCACGCATCCTAGAACGGGCGGTGGGGCGGTGGGACTG
>Ga0308169_10002626_pt1 | contig 18381 bp, 15 predicted proteins | sample PhyBR1_2_FD_202139 | JGI IMG/M metagenome (GOLD analysis project Ga0308169, IMG submission 202139) | Phyllosphere microbial communities from UC Gill Tract Community Farm, Albany, California, United States - DLSLSB.R1 | ecosystem: Host-associated > Plants > Phyllosphere > Unclassified | place...
GTGGGAGAATTACGCGGACAAGTCGAAGCAACTGAAGGCGATCACTGATCTCGCCAAGGTCGCCGACCGCTTGATCCTCGCGACCGATCCGGATCGCGAGGGTGAAGCGATCTCGTGGCACGTCCGCGAGGTGCTGCGCGCGCGGAAGGCGCTGCCCAAGGAGGTCGAGCGCGTCACGTTCAACGCGATCACCAAGGCGACCGTCACCGAGGCGATGAAGAACCCGCGCGAGCTCGACGACGATCTGATCGACGCGTACCGGGCGCGTCGCGCACTCGATTATCTCGTCGGCTTCACGCTCTCGCCAGTGCTGTGGCGTAAGCTGCCCGGCGCCAAGTCCGCCGGTCGCGTCCAGTCGGTGTCGCTCCGCCTGATCGTCCAGCGCGAGCGTGAGATCGACGTCTTCAAACCGCAGGAATACTGGTCCGTCACCGCCGAGATGGAGCATGACGGCACCGCCTTCACCTCGCGCCTGACGCAGTTCGAGGGCAACAAGCTCGACCGCCTCTCGATCGGCAACGAAGGCGATGCCCTGCGCGCCAAGCAGGCCGTGCTCGACGGCAATTTCTCCGTCCAGTCGGTCGAGACCAAGCCCGCCGGTCGCAACCCGCCACCGCCTTTCACGACCTCGACGTTGCAGCAGGAAGCCTCGCGCAAACTCGGTTTCTCGGCGGATCACACGATGCGGATCGCGCAGGGCCTCTACGAGGACGGCACGATCACCTACATGCGTACCGACGGCGTGCAGATGGATTCGAGCGCGATCAGCGCCGCGCGCCTCGCCGTCGCGAACCGCTTCGACGCGAGCTACGTCCCCGACAAGCCGCGCCAGTACCAGTCGAAGGCAAAGAACGCGCAGGAAGCGCACGAGGCGATCCGCCCGACCGACTTCGGCAAGGACAAGGCCGGTGGCGGCGATCACGCGCGCCTCTACGACCTGATCTTCAAGCGCGCGCTGGCCAGCCAGATGGCGTCCGCGCGGATGGAGCGCACCACGGTCGAGATGGCCGACGGCACCGGCCGCAACATCCTGCGCGCCACCGGCCAGGTCGTGCTCTTCCCCGGCTATCTCGCCTTGTACGAGGAAGGGTCGGATGACTCGGCCGATGAGGACGCCCGCCGCCTGCCGCGGATGCGCGAAGGCGATGCGCCCGCCAAGAAGAAGGTCGACGCCGAGCAGCACTTCACCCAGCCGCCGCCGCGCTTTTCCGAAGCCTCGCTGGTCAAGCGGATGGAAGAACTCGGCATCGGCCGCCCGTCCACCTACGCGTCGATCATCAAGACGCTGAAGGACCGCGCCTATGTCCGGATCGAGAAGAACCGCTTCTTCGCCGAGGAGAGCGGGCGGCTGGTGACGGCGTTCCTCGAACGCTTCTTCGAGAAATATGTCGGCTACGACTATACCGCCGAACTCGAGGAAGAACTCGACGACGTCTCCGGTGGCCGCGCGCAGTGGCAGTCGGTGCTCGACGCGTTCTGGCGCGACTTCAAGCCGCGCACCAACGAGGTGATGGAGCAGCAGCCGTCGGCGATCACCGCCGAACTCGACACCTTCCTCGCGCCCTACCTGTTCCCGGCAAAGGCGGACGGCAGCGATCCGCGGCTTTGCCCGAACTGCGGCGAGGGCCAACTCGCGCTGCGTGGCGGCAAATTCGGCGCGTTCATCGCCTGCTCGAACTACCCCGAGTGCAAATACACGCGCCGCTTCGCGCAGCCCGGCGGCGACGCCGAGGCGGATGCCGGTCCGTCGACGCTCGGCACGCATCCCGACACCGGCCAGCCGATCGAGCGCAAGTCGGGACGCTTCGGCCCGTATTTGCAGATCGGCGAAGGCGAAGACCGCAAGATGGCGTCGATCCCGAAGGACATCGGCGAGCTGAACCTCGAATGGGCGGTCAAGCTGCTGTCCTTGCCACGCACGGTCGGCAACCATCCCGAGACCGGCGAACCGATCATCTCGACGATCGGCAAGTTCGGCCCGTATTTGAAGCACGCGGGCAAATACGCCCGCCTCCAGACCACGGCCGACGTGTTCGAGACGGGGATGAACGCCGCGGTGGTGAAGCTCGCCGAAGCGGCAGCGGGCGGCGGACGCACGGCACGCGGGGCTCAGGCGCCGCTCAAGATCCTCGGCAACCATCCGCGCACCGAGTCGGAGATCAAGCTGATGGAGGGGCGTTACGGCCCTTACGTCACCGACGGCACGACCAATGCGACGTTGCCCAAGTCGATCGAGAAGGACCAGCTGACACTCGAGGAAGCCGCCTCGCTGATCGACGCGCGTGCGGCAGCGGCACCGGCAACGAAGAAGAAGAAAGCGCCCGCCAAGAAGCCGGCGGCAAAGAAGGCCCCGGCCAAGACGGCAGTGGCCAAGGACGCGGCTGAGGCGAAAGCTCCAGCGAAGAAGGCACCGGCGAAAAAGGCCCCCGCCAAGAAAGCCGCGCCAAAGAAGAAAGTCGAAGCCTAATCCTCCCCTGCAAGGGGAGGGGGACCATCCAAAGGATGGTGGAGGGGGGCTTCCCCAAAAGCACCGCTGCGTAAGGTAAGCCCCGCAAACGCTACGCTCGCGGCACTCCCCCTCCACCCTTCGCCAAGCGGCGAACGGTCCCCCCCCCCGTTCCGGGGAGGATTAAGCAGCCCGGCGCTGCGTCAGCTGCATCCAGTCGCGTGCCGCACGCTGCGCCACCGAGATCTCGCGCGCGGTCATGTCCTCGGCGATTTCCGCGCGGCATTCCTGCGCGGCGATGTTCCCCGACACCGCCGCGAGGTTGAACCATTTGTGCGCCTCGATCAGGTCGAGCACGACGCCCGACGTCCCCGTCGAATATACCATCCCGAGTTCGTAGCACGCCCGGTCGTCGCCGCGCGCCGCATCCGCCAGTCGGCGTTCGATCAGAAAATTCGCGTTCTTGAGACTGCTGCCCATGGTCTTGCCCCCAATGTTCTTGAAGGCATCCTGCGGTGATTCGGGCTTCTAAATGGTTAATGGGTTAACAGTCGTTCCTTACAAGTCGCTGGGGCGGTCGATCGCGATGTTGTCGATCAGCCGCGTCGCGCCCATCCGCGCTGCCGCCAGCAGCCGCCACGGACGATCCGCCGCCGGGTTTTCCGCCAGCGTCTCGGCATCCGCCAGCGCGACGTAATCGATCGTGAACCCCGCACCGACCAACGCCGTCCGCGCATCGTCGAGCACGGAGTCGACGTCCTCGCCCTTCGCGATCGCCCGCGCGGCGACACCCAGCGCGCGCGGCAGGGCCACCGCCTGCTTGCGCTGCTCGTCGTCGAGATAGATGTTGCGCGACGACATCGCCAAGCCGTCGTCGTCGCGCTGCGTCGGCACCCCGACGATATCGATCGCGAAGTCGAGATCGGCGACGAACCGCCGGACGACCGCCAACTGCTGGTAATCCTTCTCGCCGAAATAGGCCGCGTCGGGCCCGACCTGGTTGAACAGCTTCGACACGACCGTCGCGACGCCGTCGAAATGGCCGGGTCGCGAGGCGCCATCGAACCCGTCGCTGACACCCGAGACGCGCACCGACGTCGCGAAACCCTCGGGATACATCGTCTCGACCGACGGCAGCCAAAGCAGGTCGCACCCGGCTTCGTTGAGCATCCGGATATCGGCCATCTCCCGCCGCGGATAGCGCGACAGATCCTCGTTCGGGCCGAACTGCGTCGGGTTGACGAAGATCGACGCGACGACCTTGGTCCCCGGCCGCTTCGCCGCCTCGATCAGCGCGACATGGCCCGCGTGCAGCGCCCCCATCGTCGGGACGAGCGCCACGCGCTGCCCTGCCTCGCGAAAGGCAGCGACGCTTTCGCGCAACGCATTCAGGTCCCGGACGATGTCCACGTGAAACTCCTACTCGATAAGTGCGGTCGCGGCTTCTATGAAGGGTGACTGTTACGATCAATAAGGAAACGCGCGTTGGCCACGGGCCCGGATTCTCCTCAAAGCGCAACGCACGCCCCCGCCCCCCAATCGACGGGCGCGGCATCGACGCACGTCATCGTGTTCGCCAACGAGAAGGGCGGCACGGGCAAGTCGACGACGGCGGTGCACGTCGCGATCGCGCTGGCCGCCAAGGGTGCGCGCGTCGCGTGTCTCGATTTGGATCACCGCCAGCGTACCGTCGGCCGTTATCTCGACAACCGCGCCGAGACGATGAAGCGCAACGGCTCGTCCCTGCCGATGCCGCGCCACGCAACGCTGTCCGACCAGAGCGAGGACCAGTTCGAGGATCTGTGGCACTCGCTGTGCGAGGGCTCGGACTTCCTCGTCGTCGACACGCCGGGCCGCGACGATCCGTTCGCGCGCACCGCCGCGGCGCTGTCGAACACGCTGGTCACGCCGATGAACGACAGCTTCGTCGACTTCGACCTGATCGGCCAGGTCGATCCCGAGACCTACCAGGTGACCCGCCCGAGCTTCTATTCCGAGCTGATCTGGGATGCGCGGAAACAGCGCGCGCGCGCCGACGGCACGACGATCGACTGGGTCGTGCTGCGCAACCGCCTCCAGCATATCGAGGCGCGCAACATGCGCCGCGTGTCCGACGCGCTCGCGCAACTGGCCAAGCGCGTCGGCTTCCGGATCATCCCGGGGCTCGGCGAGCGCGTGATCTACCGCGAGATGTTCCCCGCCGGCCTGACGATGATCGATGCGAAGGCGTTCGGCAGCATGGGCCTCGCCCACGTCGCCGCGCGCCAGGAACTGCGCGAGATGATGGCGGCGTTGCAGCTGCCCGAGGTTATCGAGCAAGCGCCGGACGTTGCTGCGTGAAGTGGATTATCGCCGCACTGTTTATCTGGGCGGCGTGGCACTATCTCCGCCCAAAACCGAAGCAGCGCGTGGTCACGGATGAAGCGGAGGCCCGCTCGATCCTCGGCATCGACAGCAGCGCGAATGCCGACGCGATCCGCAGTGCGCACCGGCGGCTGATCGCCTCGGTCCACCCCGACCGCGGCGGCTCGACCGACCTGACCCGCCGGGTGAATGCGGCGCGCGACCTGTTGCTGAAGCGAGCCCGCTGAACCGTTCGCCTGCGAACGCAGGAGCCCAGGATTACGAACGCTATCGCTGCTAGCTCCTGAGCCCCCGGTTTCGCGGGGGAACCGCCGTGAGATGTAATCGTCGAGAGGCCCATGACCCACCAGTTCGACCCGACCTCGCTCCGCGAGTACGACATCCGCGGAATCGTCGGCAAGGCGCTCGGCCCCGCCGACGCCGTGGCGATCGGCCGAGGCTTCGCCACCCGCATCCGCGCCGCTGGCGGCCACCGCGTCGCGGTCGGTTATGACGGCCGCAACTCCTCGCCAGACCTCGAAGCCGCGCTCGTGTCCGGCCTAGTTGCAGGCGGCGTCGACGTCGTCCGCATCGGCCTCAGCACCTCGCCGATGCTGTATTACGCGGAAGCGACGCTAGAGGTGGATGGCGGCATCCAGGTAACCGGCAGCCACAATCCCCCCGAGTATAACGGCTTCAAGATGGTGCATGCCCACGCGCCATTTTTCGGCGATGACATCCAGGACCTCGCCGCGCTCGCCGCGTCGGGTGCGTGGAGCGAAGGCGCGGGCGAGGTCACGACCGCAGACGTGCTCGACGCCTATGTCGGCCGGCTGATGGCGGGCTATGCGGGCGGGGCGTACCGGATCGGCTGGGACACCGGCAACGGCGCCGCCGGCCCGGTGATCGAGAAGCTCGTGCAGCTCCTGCCGGGTGAGCATCATGTGATCTTCGCCGATGTCGACGGCAATTTTCCCAACCATCATCCCGATCCTACCGAAGAGTCGAACCTCGTAGATCTCAAACGCCTGGTCGCGGAGAAGAAGCTCGATTTCGGACTGGCGTTCGATGGCGACGGCGACCGGATCGGCGCGGTCGACGGGTTGGGACGCGTGATCTGGGGCGACCAGATTCTCTCCATATTGGTCGAACCTGCGCTGCGCGAGCACCCCGGTGCGCCGATCGTCGCCGACGTGAAATCCTCGCAGGCATTGTTCGACCGAATCGCGGAACTGGGCGGCGAGCCGATCATGGCCCCGACCGGCCACAGCCTGATGAAGACCGCGATGACCCGCACCGGAGCGCCGATCGGCGGCGAGTTGAGCGGCCACTTGTTCTTCGCCGGCGACTATTACGGGTTCGACGACGCGCACTACGCGGCGGTGCGGCTGATCCGCGCGGTGCATCTGTCGGGGCGGTCGCTCACCGAACTGCGCGACGCGATGCCGGCGCTGGTGGCGACGCCCGACCTGCGCTTCCCGGTCGAGGACGCGCGGAAATTCGCGGTGATCGACGAAGTGATTGCGCGGCTGAAGTCTGGGGGCGCGGAGATGGACCTCACCGATGGCGCGCGGGTCACAACCGCGAGAGGCTGGTGGCTGCTGCGAGCCTCGAACACGCAGGCGATGCTGACGGTCCGCGCTGAGGCGACGGACCAGGCGGCGCTCGATACGCTGCTAACCGAGGTGGATGCGCACCTGTCCGCAAGCGGTGTAACGCGACGCTAACCGCGAGCATTGCACCATCCCGGCGAAGGCCGGGGCCCAATTGGAAAGGTGGATATAACGAAGCACTCCGCTCCGTTAGCAACGTCCCCCAACTGGACCCCGGCCTCCGCCGGGGAGGTGCAGGTGGCGAAGGCGCTCCCAGATTTAGACGAGCACCCCGCGCGAGCAGCGCAGTGCCGCCCCCTCCCCCGTCATTCCCGCGGAGGCGGGAACCCAGACTGGCTGGCCTCGCAAGAGAATCTCAACCGTCTGGATAATATGGATCCCCGCCTTCGCGGGAATGACGACGACGTGGCGAGTGGCGGCATTAGACGGACCGCAGCCATATGATTGACACGCCACCACCCCAGCCTACCGTCCCGCCACCATCCCAAGGAGTCCCCCCGTGGAGCGCCCAGTCGACGAATTCCGCTCCAGCACGCGCCGCTGGCTGCTCGGCAGCTTTGCCGGTTGGGGCACGCTGCTCACCTGCCTCGCCGGCGTGGGCTTCGTCCTCATCGGCGTCCGCTGGCTCAAGAACCGCAGCGCTTCCTACGAGATCACCGACCAGCGCCTGATCATCAAGCGCGGCATCCTGTTCAAGACGATCGACGAGATCGAGCTCTACCGGATCAAGGACGTCCGGCTCGGCTATTCGCTGCTCAACCAGATGACCGACATCGGCACGATCACGCTCACCTCGAGCGATCGCACGACCAGCGGCGGCGAGTTCACCCTCCGCGATATCCCGATGGCGCGCGACCGCCGCGAAGGCCTGCGCAAGCTGGTCGACCGCGCCCGCCAGCGCCGCGGCGTCCGCGAACTCGACGTCGAGGACTCATACGCGCTGGATTAAGCGCGCTTTTGTCCCCACATGGCGGGCATGGCGCCCCCCTACCCCAAGCCCAAACCGCAACCCCAGATGATCCGGGTCGTCGACCTCGAGACCACCGGCTCGGCCCCGCCCGCGCACGGCGTCTGCGAGATCGGCTGGCAGGATGTCGCGCTCGCCGAGGACGGACGCTGGGAGATCTACGGCGAAGGCGGCAGCCTGCTCGTCAATCCTGGTCGACTGATCCCGCCGATCACCCAGGCGATCCACCACATTCTCGACGAGCATGTCGCCGACGCGCCATATTGGCATGATTGCGCGCGCCAGGTGCTCGATCCTTGGCCACGCCGGCTCGCGCTTGCCGCGCACCGGGCGGATTTCGAGCAGAAATTCTGCACCCCCGCGCTGACCCGCGACGCCGAGTGGATCTGCACGTGGAAATGCGCGCTGCGGCTCTGGCCGGATTCACCGAGCTTCTCCAATCAGGTGCTCCGCTACTGGCGCAAGCCGCACGGCATGGAGCATGAACGCGGTCTCCCCGCGCACCGCGCGTTCCCCGATGCGTACGTCACCGCGTTCCACCTCCGCGACATGCTCAACGAGGCGAGTCTTGCGCAACTGCTCGAATGGTCGCGTGACCCGGGACTCATCCCGCGCGTCCGCTACGGCCCCGACCGCGGCAAGGAATGGTCCGAGCTCGATCACGAGACGCTGATGGCATTCATGAACGACCGCGATCCCGATATCCGCTTCACCGCCAACCACGAGATGGACCGGCGCAGCGGTGGCGGTCGCGTCGGCAAGGCGAGTGCGCAGGACCTGCTGCTCTAGATCAATATCGTCGTTACCACGTCGGGGCAGTATCGCTGGCGTAACGACTTCGGCCAGCCTACACCGCCCCGCTATGGTCCGCGTACGTTTGAAATTGCCGTCGTCCGAGGGGCGCGTCGCACGCTGGCTGGTCGCGTTCATGACGCTCGGCTTCATCGCGCTGGCGGCAGCGGCGATCGCGATCGGCTGGATCACCGTCCGCAACCGCACCTACACCGCCGAGATCCTCCACACGCAAGACGTCCGCCAGGCGGTCGCCACGGTCCAGATCCTGATGGAGCAATCCGAGACCGCGCGGCGCGGCTATATCCTCGCCGGCAAGCCGCTGTTCGCCGCCGCCTATGCGCGCACCGCGGGCAACCTCGTCCCGTCGATCCGCACGCTGCGCCATCTGACGCATGACAACCCCAACCAGATCGCACGCCTCGCACTGATCGAGCCGCGCTTCATCCAGTTGCGCGCGTTCCGGACGCAGTCGATGACCCTGGTTGCCTCTGGCCGGATCGCCGAGGCGCAGCGCCGGTTCGCGGTCGATGCCAGCGTGCCGTTGATGCGCGGCATCCGCTACCGCCTCCAGGCGATGGCCGCCGACGAAGTCCGCCTGCTCGCTATCCGTACCGAGCGCCAGCAACGCACCAGCGCGCTGTTCCTCTCGGTCGCCGGGCTCGCCGCGGCGCTGTTGCTGATCGTCGCGATCCTCGCGGTCCTGCTGATCCGCCGCTACACCGCCGACCTCGCCGCCTCGCGCGACAGCCTGCGCACCCTCAACGAGACGCTCGAGGAGCAGGTCGTGGAACGCACCGCCGACCTCAGCCGCGCGAACGAGGAGATCCAGCGCTTCGCCTATATCGTCAGCCACGATTTGCGCTCGCCCTTGGTCAACGTGATGGGCTTCACCGCCGAACTCGCGACCGCCGCAGGGCCGCTCGCCGAACTGGTCGATCGCGCCGAAGCCGAGGCACCGCACATCCTCACGGAAGACGCACGGCTGGCGGCGCGCGAAGACCTGCCCGAGGCGATCGGCTTCATCCGCACCTCGACGCAGAAGATGGACCGGCTGATCAACGCCATCCTCAAGCTCGCGCGCGAAGGCCGCCGGACGATCGCCCCCGAGCATATCGACCCCGCGCAACTGGTCGACACGATCGTCGGCGCGATGCAGCACATTGTCGACGACCGCGGGGCGGTGGTACGCGTCGAGCGACCGATGCCGGCCATCGTCACCGATCGCCTCGCGCTCGAACAGATCCTGTCGAACCTGATCGAGAACGCGACCAAATATCTGAAGCCCGGCCGCCCCGGAGAAATCGTCGTGAAGGGCCATACCGAACGCGGCCGCGTCATCCTGTCGGTGGTCGACAATGGCCGCGGCATCGATCCGCGCGATCACCAGCGCGTGTTCGACCTGTTCCGCCGCTCGGGCGCGCAGGACCAGCCGGGCGAAGGCATCGGACTCGCGCATGTCCGCGCCCTCGCCTATCGTCTGGGCGGCACGATCGACGTGCAGTCGACGCTCGGCGACGGCGCGACCTTCCGGCTCAACCTGCCGACCCACATGACCATCCAGGACGCAGCATGAACGATCACAAGACCGTCGGTATCGTGATGATCGAGGATGACGAGGGCCATGCCCGCCTCATCGAGAAGAACATCCGCCGCGCCGGGATCCTGAACGATATCCGTCACTTCACCGACGGCACCACCGCGCTCGACTTCCTGTTCAACGCCGCCGATGGCCCCGCGAAAAGCGGCCCGGCGATGATCCTGCTCGATCTAAACCTGCCCGACATGAGCGGCACCGATATCCTCGCCCGGATCAAGGCGGAGGGCAGCCCGCTGCGCCGCACGCCGGTCGTCGTGCTCACCACCACCGACGACAGGGTCGAGATCGAACGCTGCTACGACCTCGGCTGCAACGTCTACATCACCAAGCCGGTCAACTATGAGAGCTTCGCGCAGGCGATCCGCCAGCTCGGGCTGTTCCTGTCGGTGATCCAGGTTCCCGAAGCCGAGTGAGCGAAACGCGCGTCCTCTACATCGACGACGACGCCGGGATCCGGCGGCTGGCAGCGCGTGCGCTCGAACGCCGCGGCTACCGGATGACGGTCGCCGAAACCGGGTCCGAAGGCGTCGTGAAGGCCGCTGCCCAGCGCTTCGACCTGATCGCGGTCGACCATTACATGCCCGGCATGGACGGTCTCGAAACGCTCGAAGCGCTCCGCCGCCTGCCCGATCCGCCCCCCGTCGTGTACGTCACCGGCTCCGAGGAAGGCCGCATCGCGGTCGCCGCGCTAAAGGCCGGTGCCGCCGATTACGTCGTGAAGACGGTCGGCGAGGACTTTTTCGACCTGCTCGCCGCCTCGTTCGAACAGGTCCGCGCCCGGGCGTTGCTGGAGCACGAAAAGGCCGCCGCCGAAGCCGATCTCCGCGCCAGCAACGCACGGCTCGAAGCGCTGCTCGGCGAGGTCAACCACCGCGTCGCCAACTCGCTGCAACTCGTTTCCGCAATGGTCCGTCTCCAGGCGACCGCGCTGACCGACCCGTCCGCGCGTGAGGCGCTGGAGGATACGCAGCGCCGCATCCAGGCGATCGCGCAGGTCCACCGCCGGCTCTACACCAGCAACGACGTCGAGAGCGTCGACATGCAGGAATATCTCGGCGCATTGGTCGACGAACTCGCCGAGACTTGGTCGACCGAGGCGCTCCCCCGCGCGCTCAGCCTTGCCGCCGAACCGATCCGCCTACCCACCGACCGCGCGGTGTCGCTCGGCGTGATCGTCACCGAACTCGTCACCAACGCATGCAAATACGCCTATCCCAACAGCGGCGGCGAAGTCCGCGTCGCGCTGCGCCGGATCGACGACGACGTCTTCCTGCTCGCGGTCGAAGACGATGGCTGCGGCATTCCCGAGGACGCCGTCCCACGCGGCACCGGCCTCGGCACCAAGCTGATCCGTGCGATGGCACAGAGCCTGCAGTCGATCGTCGAATACGACCCGACCCACGCCGGCGTCCGAGCGACCTTGCGCGCGACGGTGCGGTAACTCCCTACTCCGTTCGTGCTGAGCGAAGTCGAAGCACCCTCGCTTGGGGCATGCCCTTCGACTGCGCTCAGGACGAACGGACGATAGCGCGAACCCTGCTAGTTCGCCGGCTCCGATAACGGCGCGAACCGTGCAACCTGTCGCCCGACCAGACGCAACTGCTCGACCACCGCAGGATCGCTCGCCCCGCCCTCGTCGTCGAACTTCGTCACCTGCGTATTGATCGCGGCTGCGAACGGCGTCGGCCACCCCCGCAGCGCGTGGACGATCGAGCGCAACGCGGCGATCGTGCTCCCCGTCGCCTGCCAGCCATAGGCGGTGGCGATCAGCCCGACCGGCATGTCCGCCAGATACGGCCGCTCGTCGCGCGACGTCTCCTCGAGCAGGTCGAGCGCGTTCTTCACCACCCCCGAGATGCTGCCGTGATAGCCCGGGCTCGCGATGATCACCGCCGAAGCACCGCGTACGGCCTCGACGAACGCGCGTTCGTCCGCAGTCCGCGTCGTCGCCTTGGGATCGTAGAGCGGCAGCCGCGCCATGTCGGCCCCGCCGAACATCTGCGTGCGATAGCCCTGCTTCTCGACCGCATCGAGCGCGATCCGGAGCGCACGCTCGGTCGACGAGACGCCGCCGATCGTGCCGCCTATGCCGACGACCAGCGGCAGAACGGCGGGAAGAGTGTCGGAAGCGGCCACGGTTTTATCCTGTTCGAACGTCATGCGATGCTCTTTCCCGTTTCGTCGCGCGATGACAACAGCGCTTCGGTCGGTTCACATCACACAGACGTCGTGCCGCTGTCGCTAAGCCCCTGTACACGTTAAGCATGCGCAGGAACGGACCGCGTAAGCACAGACTTGCCCGAGCTGTCATAGAACGATAATACACCTGACGTCCGCCGCTTGGCCGACCCGCTGGAACGACCGATGCGCCCCGATCCCTTCGACACCAACCGTTCCAGCCCAAGCGGCGATCGCGAGCCCTACGCCTATGAGCGCGAGCGGCTGATCAACGAGCGCGAGCGCCTGCGCCAGAAATACGAAGCCGAGCGGGACGGCGAAGATCCCGCCCCGTATGATCGCGACTTCGGCGCGGCCTACGCCACCCCCAGCGCGCCACGACGCAAGCGCCCGATCGGTCGCTGGATCCTGCGCGGAGCGGGGATCGGCATCGTCCTGCTAGTGATCGCGATCATCTGGCTTGCGATCACCGCACCGCTGTCGAAGTCGCTCCAGCCGCCGACCCCGCCCTCGATCACGCTGACCGCGGACGACGGCACGCCGATCGCGCGGCGCGGCGCGATCATCGGCAAGTCGGTCGACGCCTCGAAGCTCCCACCGCACGTCACGCAGGCGTTCCTCGCGATCGAGGACCGGCGCTTCTATTCGCACTGGGGCGTCGACCCGCGCGGCATCGCGCGCGCGGCATGGGCGAACATGGGCTCGGGCGGCGTGCGCCAGGGCGGCTCGACGATCACGCAACAGCTCGCGAAGAACGCGTTCCTCGATTCGGACCGCACCGCGACGCGGAAAATCCGCGAGGCGATGATCGCCTTCTGGCTCGAAGCATGGCTGTCGAAGAACGAGATTCTCTCGCGCTATCTCTCCAACGTCTATTTCGGCGACAACACCTACGGGATCAGCGCGGCCGCCAAGCATTATTTCGGCCGCACCCCCGACAAGCTCAACGTCGGCCAGGCGGCAATGCTCGCCGGCTTGGTCAAGGCACCCTCGCGCCTCGCCCCCACCTCCAACCTCGAAGGCGCGCGCAAGCGGGAGGCCGTCGTCGTCGGCGCGATGGTCGACGCGGGCTTCCTCACCAAGGCGGAGGGCGACGCGGTCCAGCCGCAGCGCGTGCTCGGCAGCCGCCCGTCGCAGCTCCCCAACGGCACCTATTTCGCCGACTGGATCCTCCCCGAAGCGCGCGACCAGGCGGGCGAGATCAAGACCGAGGCAACCGTCCAGACGACACTCGACCCGCGGTTACAGCGCGCGGCAGAACGCACCGTAGCGCGCGCGGGTCTGCGGCAGGCACAAGTCGCGCTGGTCGCGATGCGCCCCGATGGTCGCGTCGTCGCCATGATCGGCGGCAAGAACTACGCGAAAAGCCCGTTCAACCGCGCGACGCAGGCCCGCCGCCAGCCCGGCTCCACCTTCAAGCTGTTCGTCTACCTCGCCGCGATGCGCTCGGGCCTCACCCCCGATTCGACGATCGAGGACCGCCCGGTGACGATCGGCGACTGGACCCCGAAGAACAGCGACGGCCGCTATCAGGGCACGATCACGCTGCGCCAGGCGTTCGCGCGCTCGTCCAACGTCGCTGCGGCCCGGCTCACGCAACAGGTCGGCGTCAAGGCGGTGATCAAGGCGGCACGCGATCTCGGCATCTCGACGCCGATCCCCAGCGAGGCGACGATCGGCCTCGGCACCTCGACCGTGTCGCTCCTCGAACTGACCGCCGCCTATGCCGCGATCGCGCGCGAGCAATATCCGGTCCAGCCGCGCGGTCTCGCCGATGTCCGCGAGAAGGGCTGGTATCAGTCGCTGACCGGCGGCGCGACCGAGATGCCGAGCAAGATCCACGACGAGATGCTCGACCTGCTGGCGGCCTCGATCCGCACCGGCACCGGACGCGGTGCGAACCTGACGGTCGACGCGTTCGGCAAGACCGGCACGACCTCGGACAACAAGGACGCGCTGTTCGTCGGCTTCGCGCGCGATCTGGTGGTCGGCGTGTGGGTCGGCAACGACGACAATTCGTCGAACCCCGGCCTGTCGGGCGGCGGTATCCCCGCACGGATCTGGCGCGACTTCATGCAGTCCGCGCTGGGCATCGCACCGATCGCCGCCCCTGCTCCCGCGGTCGAGGAAGTCGATCCCGACGCGTTGCCGGCAGACGAGCAGGACAATTCGATCCTGCCGCTAGGCGGGGAGATCGAAGGAATGGGCTTCAACCTGAAGATGGGCGAGGACGGCACCATCTCCGTCGGCCCCTCCCGCCGCGACCGTCAGGAAGGCCCGCCCCCTCGCGACGATCGCCGGCCGCCGGAGGAAGAGCCGGGACCTGACGAGGGGCAGTAGGACTCCACCCGCAGAACAGCTTGTTTCCCCGCGAAGGCGGGGACCCAGACTGGGCTCCCGCCTTCGCGGGAGAACAAGAAAGCGGTCGCCAACGTCCGAGCGGCGACACCCCCGTTGACCTCACCACCGCATCGCAGCATGTCTCCCCCATGCGCTTCTTCTCCGACAACGCCGCCACGATCCACCCGCACGTCATGGCCGCGATCGCCGCCGCAGACACGCTCGACACCGCCTATGCCGGCGACGCGTGGAGCCAGCAGCTCGACGGTCGTTTGTCCGAGCTGTTCGAAACCGACGTCGCCGTCTTGTGGGTCCCGACGGGCACCGCCGCGAACTGCCTCGCGCTCGCCGCGCTCTGCCCGCCCCACGGCGGCATCGTCTGCCACCGCGACGCGCATATCCAGAACGACGAGGGCGGCGCGCCCGAATTCTACACCCACGGCGCCAAGCTGTTCCTCGCGGACGGCGACGGCGCGAAGATGACACCGGACACGATCCGCACCGTCATCGATGCGATCGCCGACGACGTCCACCGCGTCCAGCCGCACGCGATCTCGATCACCAACGCCACCGAATATGGCCGCGTCTATCAACCGCACGAAGTCGCAGAGATCGGCGCGCTGGCCAAGGACCGTGGGCTCGGCTTCCACATGGACGGCGCGCGGTTCGCCAACGCCATGGCACGCGTCGGCTGCTCGCCCGCCGACATGACGTGGCGCGCCGGCGTCGACGCGCTCAGCTTCGGCTTCGTCAAGAACGGCGCGATGAGCGCGGAGGCGCTGGTGTTTTTCAAGCCCAACTTCGCCGCCGTCACGCAATACCGCCGCAAGCGCGCCGGCCTGCTCCTGTCGAAGGGGCGGTATCTCGCCGCGCAGATCCTCGCGATGCTCGACGACGATCTCTGGCTCGCCAACGCCAAGGCCGCGAACGACGCCGCCGCCAAGCTCGCCGCAGCCGCCGGCGACCGGCTCGTCCACCCGGTCGAGGCAAACGAAGTTTTCCTCCGAGCTACCCCCGAGGAAGCCGCTGCCCTCCGCGCGAAGGGCTTCGACTTCTACGACTGGGCCGCCGGCGAAATCCGCCTCGTCACCGCCTGGGACAGCCCGGCGGACGCGGTCGCTCTCCTCGCCGATGCGATCCGGGAGTTATGACGCCCGGCCCGACCGATCCTCCCCAGTCGACCCGCGCGGCCGTGCTGATCCCGTTCGGCATCGTCACGCTGATCTGGGGCTCGACCTGGCTCGTCATCCGCGACCAAATCGCGGTCGTGCCGCCAAGCTGGTCGATCAGCTACCGCTTCCTCGTCGCCGGCATCGCGATGGCGATCTACGCGGGGCTCAAGCGCGAGAGCTTCAAATTCGACGCGCGTGGCTACGCATTTGCGGCGGTGATCGGCATCGCGCTGTTCACGTTCAACTTCAACTTCGTCTACCGTGCCGAGCATTACGTCACATCCGGCCTGGTGGCGGTGGTGTTCGCCCTCCTGCTCGTCCCCAACGCGATCTTCGGCCGCATCTTCCTCAAGCAGCGCCTTGGACGGCAGCTCATGGTCGGCTGTGCGGTCGCGATGGCGGGGGTCGCGCTGCTGTTCGTCAACGAAGCACGCGTCGATCCGCACGGGCCGCGCTCGGCGACGATCGGCATCGTCCTGACGCTGTGCGGCGTGATGGCCGCCTCGGTCGCCAACGTCATCCAGGGCAGCGCGTTCGCCAAACGCTATCCGATGGCGCCGACGCTCGCGATGGCGATGCTGATCGGCGCGAGCCTCGACGCGGCGTTCGCCTGGATCACCACCGGGCCGCCGGTGTTCGAGCCGCGCTTCGGCTATGTCGCCGGCATCCTCTATCTCGGCGTGTTCGCGTCGGCCCTCGCCTTCCCGCTGTATTTCAACGTCATCCGCGCGATCGGCCCGGCCAAGGCTGCCTATTCGGGTGTCATCGTGCCGGTGATCGCGATGCTGCTATCGACGATCTTCGAGCGCTATCACTGGGCGACGCTGGCCGTCGCCGGCGCGATCCTGTCGGGCATCGGACTAGTCATCGCACTCAGCGCACGCAGACCCGCGCGGTAATCGGGCCAGGCGGGCGTCCAGCCGAGCACGCGCTTGGCCTTACCGTTCGCCACCCGCCGGTTCTCCGCATAGAAGCCGCGCCCCATCGCGGTCAGCTCCTCGAGCGTCACGAACGGCGGCGCGGGCATCCCGAGCAGCATCGCCGCGAACGCCACGACGTCGTTCTGCGACGCGGGCACGTCGTCCGCGAGGTTGTATGCCCCCGCCGGCGCATCGAACCCGGCGATAACGCCCGAGACGATATCGTCGACATGCGCGCGGCTGAACACCTGGCCGGGTTGCTCGATCCGGTGAGCCTTGCCCTGCCGCACCCGGTCGAGCGGCGAGCGACCCAGACCATAGATCCCCGGCAACCGGAACGTCCGCGCACCAATAGCCAGCCAGTCCGCATCCGCCGCCGCCCGTGCGCTCCGACGACCGCCACCGATCGGTGCCGTCTCGTCCACCCACGCGCCTTGCGCATCGCCGTACACGCCCGTCGACGACAGATACCCGATCCACGCGCGCGTCCGCAGCAACAGCGAACCATAGCGCCCAAGCACAGGATCCGCCTCATGCTCGGGAGGCACCGACGACAGGATATGCGTCGCCGCCGCGATCTCCGCCGTCACCGCGTCCACATCGTCGAACCGGAGCGTATTACCCCGCCCGTCCCGCGTCGTGCCGACGACATGCCAGCCATCCGCCGCAAGCCGCTCGGCAAGCCGCGACGCGGTATAGCCGAGACCGAAGACCAGCAGCCGGCTCATTTGCCCACCGCCGCGCCAGCCATCGGCCCCTTGTAGAGCGTCCCGAAATAGTCGCCCGCATTCCACACCGGCCGCTGTGCGCCATCGGCAATCTCGCGCGCGATCCGATAGTTCGCATCGACGAACCGCACGCCCTGATCCCACAGAATCGGCTGCGTCAGGTCGTCCGATGGCTTGTGATAATTGTTCGCCATGAAATACGCGACCGCGGCCTTGCCCGGCCCCTTCTGACCCGGCCACAGGAACACCGACGGAATGCCCTTCTGGACGAAGCGGAAGTGATCCGAGCGGACGAAGATGCCCTCCTCCGGCATCGGATCGGGCGACAGGCCGACGCCGATCGCCGCCACCGCCTTCTGCACGATCGGCCCGATGGTGGAGCGCTCGGCACCGAACACCACCATGTCCTCGAACTTGTAGGTGAGGATCGGCATGTCGAGGTTTACATCCGCGACGATCGAGGTCAGCGGCACGGTCGGGTGATTGGTAAAGTAGTCGCTGCCGACCAGCCCCTTCTCCTCACCGGTGACCGCCAGGAACATGATCGTACGCTTGGGCGCCTGCCCGCTGGCCGTGAAGCGCTTGGCCTCCTCGATCAGGCTGGCGATACCGATCGCGTTGTCGAGCGCGCCGTTGTTGAGCGCGTCGCCCTTCACGGGCTTGGTGATGCCGATGTGATCGAGATGCGCGGAGAGCACGACGACCTCCTTGCCGACCACCGGATCGCTGCCGGGGATCATCCCGACGACGTTGCTGCTCGCGGCAGGCACGAAGCTCGTATTTGTCGCGACGGTCAGCGTACCGACCAGCGGCACCGCCTTGAACTTCGCGTTGTCGCCTGCCGCCTGCTTGGCGACCCGGCTCCACGGCGTCTTCGCACCGGCGAACAGCTTGGCCGCGCCGACCATGCTGACCGTGCCGAGCGATGGCGCGCCAGGCGCATCTACCTTGCCGGTGCCGTCGGAGTTCGCCCACGTCATCCGCGGCGTCGCATAGGAATCCGCCAGCTTGGCGAACGTCCGCACCTTGGCCGAGCGCGGGCTCTCCAGCGTGATCACGCCGACCGCGCCCTTGGCCTGCGCGATCGCAGCCTTTGTCCCGCCCGAGCCGAAGAACGCACGCTCCTCGCCACCGAACCGCGCGGGCGAGCCGCCGAAATACGCGACGATCTTGCCGCGCACGTCGACGCCCTTGTAATCGTCCTGACCATATTGCGGCGCGTCGATGCCGTAGCCGACGAACACCACCGGTGCTGAAACGCTGGTCTCCCCCTTCGCGCCGT
>Ga0308169_10002627_pt1 | contig 18379 bp, 18 predicted proteins | sample PhyBR1_2_FD_202139 | JGI IMG/M metagenome (GOLD analysis project Ga0308169, IMG submission 202139) | Phyllosphere microbial communities from UC Gill Tract Community Farm, Albany, California, United States - DLSLSB.R1 | ecosystem: Host-associated > Plants > Phyllosphere > Unclassified | place...
ACCAGGCCGACGATCATGTAGAACGAGGTGGTCTTGCCGGCGCCGTTCGGGCCCAGCAGGCCGACCACTTCGCCGCAGGCGACCTGCAGCGAGACGTCGCGGACCACCAGGCGTTTGCCGTAGCTTTTCTGAAGGCCCTTGACGATGAGGGTGCTGCCGCCGGTCTGGATGGCGGCGGCGTCTGCGCGTAGTTCCATTATTGCTTTCCTGCTGCGGGTGCGGGGGTGGCCGCCGGTGCGGGCTGCGCGGTCCGGCGCGGGGCCAGGATCAGCGTGTTGCGGCTTTGCCCGGTCTTGTTCTCGCCATTGGCGCCGTTGCGCACGTTGGCTTCTTCGGTGCGGTTGTCGTAGGAGATGAAGGCGCCGTTGACTTCGCTCGACAGGCGGCCGTTCTCGAGCTGCCTGACGGTGGCGTTCGAGAACAGCTTGACCAGTTCGGTGCGCTCGTCGTATTCGATGCGCTGGGCCTGGCCCTCGACCCACAGGTCGGGACCGCCGTCGCGCTTCTGGCGGAAGGTGGCGAGCTTGCCCGGCGCCGCCGTCAGCGTCAGGACTATGTAGCCCTCGGGCGATTCCTTGAGCACCGCCTTGTCCGACTTGACCGTGAGCGTGCCGCGGGTCAGCACCACCCGGCCGGTCAGCGTGCGGGTCTGGGTGACCTCGTCGATGTGGGCCTGGTCGAATTCGATGGCGGCCTGCTTGAGTGAATCGGCGCGCTCCGCCACGGCGGTCAGGGTCGCCAGCGAGAGCGCGAAGACGGCGATGGTTTTTTTCATTGGATGCGGGTCCTTGTAAATATCAGCGTGCGGCAGCCGCGGGCGCGCTCGCGGCGCTCTTGTGCGCCGGTACGTAGATCATGGTGCCGCGGCCCTTGCCGGGCACGCTGGCGCCGCTCGGATCGTTGTGCCCGACCAGCACCTGCTTGCGGCTGTCGTAGGCGATGTATTCGCTGTCCATTTCCTGGGCCACGGCCGGGCCTTCGGTCTGCCGGATGACAGCCTTGGAAAACAGCTTCACCAGTTCGGCGCGCTCGTCGTATTCGATGCGCTCGGCCTGGCCCTCGAACCACAGGTCCGGACCGCCGTCGCGCTTCTGGCGGAAGGTCGCCAGCTTGCCCGGTTTGGCCGTCAGCGTCAGGTAGCTGTAGCCATCCGGCGACTCCTTGACCACCGCATCGTCCGAGGTGACCTTCAGCGTGCCGCGCGTGACCACCACGGTGCCGGTGAAGGTACGGGTCTGGGTCGCTTCGTCGAAATGGGCGTCGCCGAACTGGATCGCGGTATTCTTGAGCGAATCCGCCTTTTCGGCCGAAGCGCCAGGGCTGGCCAGGAACAGGGGCAAGGACAGGGCGATGAAGGCAAGCTTGTTTTTCATTGATGCGGTTTCCTCATGCGTGGCGATCAGCGTGCGTTGCGTGGCGGGAAGACGATCTTCCCGCGCCCGCCCAGCTCCACCTGCTGCGTGGCGTTGTTGGCGACCATGCCGACGCCGGTGGCGGTGGAGGCGCCCACGTGCATCTCGACCGCCTTGTCGGTTTTGGCGATATCCTCGTCCGGCAGGAAGGTCAGCGCCTCGGTGCGCAGCCGCATCGGCTTGGCGGTGGCGCTGCCCGGACGCCGGATGTCGACGTTGCCGGTCAGGTCGACCTGGCTCTGGTTCTGGCTCACCAGCGCGCGCTCGGCGGTGGTGGTCATCGGCGGATGCGCCGTGTTCAGGCCCTGCAGCACCGGCTTCTCGATCACCGAGCTGTTGTCGGCCGGGCGGTGGGTCAGGCGCTCGCCCGAGATCACGTAGCGCGGCTTGCCGGTGTCGGCCATGCGCACGAAGCTGAAATTCTCGACGATGTAGTCGGGATCGTTGCCCACGTTGACCGGCCCGCCGTTGTCGTTGCCGCCCATGATCTGCGCCAGCCAGAAACTGCCGAAGGTGAAGAAGACGCCGACCAGCATCAGGGCCAGCAGCTTGCCCCGGTGCGCGGTACGCTTGTAGGTTGCCGGTGCCATGGCGCTTATCCCTTGTCCATTATCCGAAATACGGCGCGAGCGCCTGGTCGTAGGTGCCCTGGGCGCGCATCACCATGTCGCATACTTCGCGCACGGCGCCGCGGCCGCCCGGGTTCTTCGTCACGTAGTGCGCGCGGTGCTGCACTTCCGGATGCCCGCTCGGCACCGTGACGGCGAAGCCGACCCGCGTGAGCAGCGGCAGGTCGATCACGTCGTCGCCGATGTAGCCGCACGCCTCGGCCGTGACGCCGGTTTTTTCGAGCAGCTCGGCAAAGGCGATGCGCTTGTCGTGCTGGCCCTGGAACACGTGGGTGATCCCGAGGTCCGCCGCCCGGCGATCCACGATCGGCGAACGCCGCGCGCTGATGATGGCCGTGCGCACGCCGGTGCGGTTCAGCATCTGGATGCCGAGGCCGTCCAGCACGAAGAAGGTCTTGGTGGCCTCGCCTTCGGCGTTTTAGGTGATGCTGCCGTCGGTCAGCACGCCGTCGACGTCGAAGATCATGACTTTTACGCGCGCCGCGCGTTCCATATGGGCCAAAGGCGTGACCATCAGATCACCTTGGCGCGGGTCAGGTCGTGGATGTGCAGCGCCCCCACGAGTTTGTCGTCGGCGTCGACCACCAGCATCTGGTTGATGCGGAACTCTTCCATGACGGCGACGGCGTCCACCGCCAGCTGTTCCGGATGGATGCGGCGCGGATCGGCGTGCATGACGTCGCGGATCACGACCTTGCTGAAGTCCTGGACCTGTGCGATCAGGCGGCGCAGGTCGCCGTCGGTGAACACGCCGGCCGGGCGGCCCTCGCCGTCGACGATGGCGGTCATGCCCATGCCCTTGTTCGAGATTTCCAGCAGCGCATCGACCAGCAGCGCGTCCGGGCCGACCTTCGGCACCGCGTCGCCGCTGCGCATCACGTCGGCGACGCGCGTCAGCAGGCGCCGTCCGAGCGCGCCGCCCGGGTGCGACAGCGCGAAGTCTTCCGACTTGAAGCCGCGCAGCTCGAGCAGCGCCACGGCCAGGGCGTCGCCCAGCGCCAGGGTGACGGTGGTGCTGGCGGTCGGCGCCAGGTTCAGCGGGCAGGCTTCCTTCTCGACCGAGACGTCCAGGTGCACGTCCGCCGCCTGCGCCAGGCGCGATTCAGGCTTGCCGGTCATGGCGATCACGGGCACGCCCATGCGCTTGACGGCCGGGATCACGACCGCCAGCTCGCTGCTTTCGCCGGAGTAGGAAATCGCGATCAGGACGTCCCGGGCGGTCACCATGCCGAGGTCGCCGTGGGCGGCTTCGGCCGGGTGCAGGAACAGCGCCGGGGTGCCGGTCGAGGCCAGCGTCGCGGCGATCTTGCGGGCAATGTGACCGGACTTGCCGATGCCGGAGACGACCACGCGGCCCTGGCAGGCTTCCATCAGGGCTACCGCGCGCGGCACGCTGTCGTCGCGGCCGAGGCGTTCGTTCAGCTTGCGGATCGCTTCGCCCTCGATGTCCAGGGCGGTGCGGGCCAGATCCAGCGCGCGCCGGGCCTTGGCCGCGTCAAAACTTGTCAACATTATTTTTTCATGGGTTACACTCATACGGAAAGTATATCCGAATTGGGAAAGCAAAAAACTTGCCAGACGTAACAAACTACAACATCTGTACTGACAAGGCCCGAGAAAGCGCCGCCGCACCGCATGACATCCGGACTTGAACTCACCCTCCTCCTGCTGGGCAGCGCCGTGCTCGGCGTCGTCGCCTTCCGTATGTTGCACCTGCCCCCGATGCTGGGTTACCTGGCGGTGGGTGTCCTGATCGGGCCGCATGCCCTGAACCTGGCCGACGACGGTCCCGCCACCCACGGCCTGGCCGAATTCGGCGTGGTGTTCCTGATGTTCTCGATCGGCCTCGAATTCTCGCTGGCCCAATTGCGCGCGATGCGGCGCATCGTGTTCGGGCTCGGGCTGGCCCAGGTCACGCTGACGATCCTGGTCACGGTACTGGGCGCGCTGGCGCTGCAGTATCTGCCGCTCCCGGTGAAAATCGGCTGGCAGGCCGCGCTGGCCCTGGGCGGGGCGCTGGCGATGTCGTCCACCGCGATCGTCTCCAAACTGCTGACCGAGCGCCTGGAGCTGGAAAGCCAGCACGGGCGGCGCATCATCGGCATCCTGCTGTTCCAGGACCTGGCCGTGGTGCCGCTCCTGATCCTGATCCCCTCGCTGGCGAGACCGCCCGAGGAACTGGCCATGACCCTGGCCTGGGCCGCGCTCAAGGCGGCGGCCGTGCTGGCGCTGCTGCTGTTCTTCGGCCAGAAGCTGATGCGCAACTGGTTCACGGTGGTGGTCAAGCGCCGCTCGCAGGAGCTGTTCATGCTCAACCTGCTGCTGGTGACGCTGGGCGCGGCCTGGATCACCGAGCACGCCGGCCTGTCGATGGCGCTCGGCGCCTTCGTGGCCGGCATGCTGATCTCCGAAACGCCCTATAAACACCAGGTGGAGGAAGACATCAAGCCCTTCCGCGACGTGCTGCTCGGGCTGTTCTTCATCACCATCGGCATGCTGCTCGACCTGCACGTGGTGCTGCGGCACTGGTACGTCGTGCTGCTGTTGCTGGTGCTGCCGGTGCTGCTGAAGTTCGGCCTGATCGCGCTGCTGGCGCGCGCCTTCGGCTCCTCGGACGGCGTGGCGATGCGCACCGGCCTGGCGCTGGCGCAGGCCGGCGAATTCGGCTTCGTGCTGCTGAACCTGGCGTCCGGCTCGAAACTGATCGACCCGTTCCTGATCCAGCTGGTGCTGGCCTCGATGGTGCTGTCGATGCTGGCCGCGCCCTTCGTCATCGCCAACATGGACAAGATCGCCATGAAGGTGGCCAGCAACGAATGGATGCTGCAGTCGCTGCAGCTGACGCAGCTGGCCAGCCGCACGATGGCGGCGCAGAAGCACGTGATCATCGCCGGCTTCGGACGCAGCGGCCAGAGCCTGGCCACGCTGCTGTCCGAGGAAAAGCTGCCGTGGTACGCGCTCGACCTCGACCCGGAACGGGTGCAGGAAGCGCGCAGCGCCGGCATCAACGTCTCCTACGGCGACTGTACCCGGCGCGAAAGCCTGATCGCGGCCGGCGTCAACCGCGCCAGCGCGCTGGTGATCACCTTCGCCGACACCCGCCTGGCGCTGAAGGTGCTGCACCTGGTGCACGAGCTGGCGCCGAAGCTGCCGGTGATCGTGCGCGCCCATGACGACACCGAACTCGACGTGCTGAAAAAGGCCGGCGCCACCGAGGTGGTGCCGGAAGCGCTCGAATCGAGCCTGATGCTGGCCTCGCACGCGCTGGTGGTGATGGGCGTGCCGCTGCGGCGCGTGGTGCACCGGGTGCAGGCCGCGCGCGACGAGCGCTACGCCTCGCTGCGCGGCTTCTTCCACGGCGCCGGGGACGTGTCGGACGACCCGGAGCACAGCTGGGTGCGCCTGCACTCGGTAACCCTGAAGGACGGCGCCGGCGCGGTCGGGCGCTGCATCGCCGAGCTGCAGCTGGACGAGGTCGGCGCCGAGGTGACGGCGGTGCGGCGCGGGATTGAACGCATCGAGCCGGGGCCGGACACGGAGCTGCGCGCCGGCGACGTGGTGGTGTTGCGCGGGACCGGCTCGGCGGTGACGCGGGCGGAAGGCCGCTTGTTGCGGTAATGACGGTAATGACGGTAATCGCTGTGGCGAACGCTTATCCGTACGCGACCACGCGATTGCGGCCGTTTTCCTTGGCGGCATACAAGGCCTGGTCGGCCTGCGCCACCAGCTGCTGCGCCACGCCCTCGATCGGGTGATCGCGTTCGAAATCGTCGAGCGTCGCCACCCCGATCGAGACCGACACCGACAGCATGTGCCCGTCCGCCAGCATGAAGAGCTGGTCGGCCACGCCGGCGCGGATGCGCTGGGCGACCATGCAGGCGCTGTCCAGGTCGGCGTCGATCAGGAGCACCACGAATTCCTCGCCGCCGAAGCGGCCCAGCGCGTCCGACATGCGCAGCTCGGCCTTGATGCGGGCCGCGACTTCGCGCAGCACGTCGTCGCCGGCCTGGTGGCCCCAGGTATCGTTGACCTGCTTGAAATAATCGACGTCGATGTACATGCACGACAGGCGGTAGGCCTGGCGCCGCGCGCGCGCGATTTCCTCGACCAGGCGCCGGTCCATGTAGCGCCGGTTGTAGACACCGGTGAGCGCATCGGTCAGGCCGATGTACTTCAGCATCTCGTTGCTGATCACGTTCTCCAGGCAGATCGCGATGATCGAACCCATGTGCTCGACGAAGTCGGTGCCGAGCAGCGGCGTGAAGCGGCCGGGATCGCGGCTGCCCAAGTTCAGGCTGCCCAGCAGGCGCTTGTTGCGCAGCAGCGGCACCAGCGCGACGCTGGCCAGCCCGGCGGGCGGCTGCGGAAAGGCCATGTTGTGGCGCGCCGGGTCGTAGGGCCCCAGGCGCGGCCTGGGCACAACGTCGTCCGCCGCCTCGTAGCCGAGCGCGTCCTGGTCTTCGTGGAACAGCAGCTGTGGCAGCGCCTCGAAATCCACGCCCAGCTTGTGCATCACGGTGTAGATGTCGGCGCCGCTGTCGACCAGCGACAGGGTCACGATGTCGAGGTCGGAGACGATCGGCAGCTGGCGGAAGATGGTCTCGACCAGTTGCTGGAAGCTGGCCGCGCCCACGATGTCGAGATCGAAGGCCTGGTGCCGCATCATGATGGCGTGGTTGTTCTCGGCCTGTTCGAGCAGGCTGGAGAGCTGCCGGCGCAAGGCCTCGTTCTCGGCGATCAGTTCGCGCACGCTGGCGCCCCGCTCATGCATTGATTCGTTCCTCTTCAGCAATAGGTTCCCACATTACGCTAACTCGGGCGCATTGGAAATCAAAAATACGCAATGGCCCGGCAAGCGTTGCCGTAACGTCATTTTGGCACGCATCCGGACGGCGCCACCGGTTGCGGCATCGCATACATGGTATCCGCGACCGCGCACGCGGCGGCGTCCAGCAGCGCCGGCGACAGCATGTGCACCGTGCGCGGCAGCAGCTCGAGCCGGACCGCGGCCCCGAGCTCGGCCAGGCGCGCCGCCGCGCGCCGGCTGTGATCGGCCGGCACGACGCCGTCCATCGTGCCGTGCACCAGGCTGACCGCGGTCGGGTGCGGCCATTGCGCCGGCAGCGGCGCGAAGCGGCCGGCGATGGCGACCACGTGGCGCGCCAGCCAGGCCGCCCGGCAGCCGGCCAGCGCCATGATCGCGCCCTGCGAGAAGCCGGCCAGCACGGTGTCGTCCGGCTCCGCCCCGTGCGCGTGCTGTACGGCCCGGATGGCGTCGACGAAGGCGCCGAGCGCGGCCCGGATGCGTCCCGGGCGGTTCTCTTCCGTGATGCCGTCCACCGAAAACCACTGGAAGCCCTGCCGGCCAAGATCATAAGGCAAGGCGGCCGGCACCGCGGCGATGCGGGCGCCGGGCAGCGTGGCCGCGATGCGTTCGGCCAGCGGTGCCATGTCGTCCGGCGCCTGGCCGACGCCATGCAGCAGGATGACAAGAGAATGCGCCAGCGGCCGCCGCATCGTCAGAACGCCAGTTCGCCGTCCAGGTCCTGGCCGACGCGCAGTTCGGCGCCGTCGCCGCGGACCACGATGCAGTTCATGCCCATGCACACCGCACCCTCCATGCGGGCATTGGCGCGGTAACGCTGCAGGATGTCGAGCGGGTCCGGCCCGGGAATGCCGGTGGCCTGGTCGATCGCCGGGATCGGGCAGCGCGCGCACGGTTTCACGGGGCGGATCGCAACATCGTCCGTACGCAGCGTTTCCAGGTAATCCTCTTCGAAAGCGTCCAGCCCGCCGACCACCAGGTTGGGACGGAAGCGGTCCATCGGCAGCGGCGCGCGGCCGGCCGCCGCCAGGCGCGCGTTCAGGTCGTCGAGCGAGGCCTGGCCGATCAACAGCAGCGGATAACCGTCGGCGAAGCGGGTCCGGGCCGGCACGCCGCCGGTCCACTTGACGCTGGTCGGGCGCACCACGTCATGGCGGAAGCGCACCAGCCGGCAAGGCGTGCCCAGCGCCTGCGCGAACCAGGCGGCCGCGCCGTCGCCGCAGTCGGCGGCGTCGACCACGTCGTCCCAGATGCGCACCTGGCGCGCCCGGGCGGCGCCGTCCCAGGCCAGCGGCAGCATCAGGTCGGCCTGGCCCGGCATGCTCACGCACAGCTGCCCGCCTTCCGGACGCGGCCGGACCAGCGCCATGCGCGGGACTTCGCGCTGGGTCAGGAACTGGCCGTCATCCGTCACCAGCATCCATTCGCGGTCGTGCACACCCCGGGCGGACAGGCCGGATTCGAGCACGATGGCGGCTTCCACGGCCATGCCGGCGCAGGACTTGATCGGATACAGGATGAGCTGGGTGAGCGTGGGCATGATGTGCGGGTCGGATCTCTGCGGGCGGACAGTATCGCATGCGCCGCGCCGCCGGCGGAAGCGGCAATGCGGTTTCAGGGCCCGCTGCCAAGCCGTTGCCAACCCCGCAAAACCCACGTACACTCCGCTCGTCGTCTTCATTCTTCATGAAGCGACGACAACGCTAGGGGTCCTGCGCCATCAACCGCGCGGGTGAGACATACCCTTCGAACCTGATCTGGATAATGCCAGCGAAGGGAAGCTACAGAGTCCGCGTGCGCCTACCTGCACGCCTGCTCCGCACTCCTCACGCTGGATCGCCGATCCCCAGTGACCAAAGGAGTGCACTTGAACGCCGATCCGAAATTCCTCTCCGCCAGCGCCACGGTCGATGCCGCGGCCGTTGCCCCCTTGCCGAACTCGCGCAAGGTCCACGTCGCCGGCAGCCGCCCCGACATCCGGGTGCCGATGCGCGAGATCCGCCAGTCCGACACCCCCGCGTCCTTCGGCCACGAGCCGAACCCGCCGCTGTGGGTCTACGACACCTCCGGGCCGTACACCGACCCGGACACCCGCATCGACATCCGTTCCGGCCTGGCGGCGCTGCGCGCCGGCTGGATCGCCGAGCGCGGCGACACCGCCGAACTGCCCGGCCCGACGTCGGGCTACGGCATCGAACGCCTGAACGACCCCAAGCTGGCCGAGCTGCGCTTCCACCTGCAGCGCAAGCCGCGGCGCGCGCTGGCCGGCCGCAACGTCACCCAGATGCACTATGCGCGCCAGGGCATCGTCACGCCCGAGATGGAATTCGTCGCCATCCGCGAAAACCTGCGGCGCCAGGAATATCTCGCCACGCTGGCGGCGGCCGGGCCCACCGGCCAGCGCATGGCCCAGGTGATCGGGCGCCAGCATCCGGGGCAGTCGTTCGGCGCCAGCATCCCGCGCGAGATCACCCCGGAATTCGTGCGCGACGAGATCGCCCGCGGCCGCGCCATCCTGCCGGCCAACATCAACCACCCGGAATCCGAGCCGATGATCATCGGCCGCAACTTCCTGGTAAAAATCAACGCCAACATCGGCAACTCGGCCGTGACCTCCTCGATCGGCGAGGAAGTGGAAAAGATGACCTGGGCGATCCGCTGGGGCGGCGACACCGTGATGGACCTCTCCACCGGCAAGCACATCCACGAGACGCGCGAATGGATCCTGCGTAACAGCCCGGTCCCGATCGGCACCGTGCCGCTGTACCAGGCGCTGGAAAAGGTGAACGGCAAGGCCGAGGACCTCACCTGGGACATCTACCGCGACACCCTGATCGAACAGGCCGAGCAAGGGGTCGACTATTTCACGATCCACGCCGGCGTGCGCCTGCCCTTCGTGCCGATGACGGCGAATCGCCTGACCGGCATCGTCTCGCGCGGCGGCTCGATCATGGCCAAGTGGTGCCTGGCGCACCACAAGGAATCCTTCCTGTACACGCATTTCGAAGAGATCTGCGAGATCATGAAGGCCTACGACGTCGCCTTCAGCCTGGGCGACGGCCTGCGCCCCGGCTCGATCTACGATGCCAACGACGAAGCGCAACTGGCCGAGCTGCGCACCCTCGGCGAACTCACCCAGGTCGCCTGGCGGCACGACGTGCAGACCATGATCGAGGGACCGGGCCACGTGCCGCTGCATCTGATCAAGGAAAACATGGACCTGCAGCTCGAGCAGTGCCACGAAGCGCCCTTCTACACCCTGGGCCCGCTGACCACCGACATCGCGCCCGGCTACGACCACATCACCTCCGGCATCGGCGCCGCCAACATCGGCTGGTACGGGACCGCCATGCTGTGCTACGTGACGCCCAAGGAACACCTCGGCCTGCCCGACAAGGACGACGTCAAGGACGGCATCATCACTTATAAGATCGCGGCGCACGCGGCCGACCTGGCCAAGGGCCACCCGGGCGCCCAGATCCGCGACAACGCGCTCTCGAAAGCGCGCTTCGAATTCCGCTGGGAAGACCAGTTCAACATCGGCCTCGATCCGGACAAGGCCAAGGCCTTCCACGACGAGACGCTGCCCAAGGAGTCGAGCAAGGTCGCCCACTTCTGCTCGATGTGCGGGCCGCACTTCTGCTCGATGAAGATCACGCAGGAGGTGCGCGACTACGCGGCGCAGGGCATGCAGGTGAAGGCGGTCGAGTTCATGCGCGGCGGCGCGGAACTGTACAGCAAGGCCTGACCATGCCCGGGACCGACATCGACATCGAATTGAACGGCGCCGCGCACGCGCTGCCCGACGGCGCCAGCCTGCACGACCTGGTGGCGTCGCTCGGCCTTGCCGGCCAGGCGCTGGCGCTGGCCGTGAACCGCAGCGTGGTGCCGCGCGAACGCTGGGCCGCCACCACGCTGGCGCCGCGCGACAAGGTCGACGTGGTGCGTGCCATCGGCGGCGGCTGAATCCTTATCCGGAGACTATTCACATGAACCAAGCAATGCGCCAAGACCGGCCTATCGACAAGCCACTGAGCATCGCCGGCAAGACCTACCGCTCGCGCCTGCTGGTCGGCAGCGGCAAATACCGCGACCTGGACCAGACCCGCGCCGCCACCGAGGCGGCCGAAGCCGACATCATCACCGTGGCGATCCGCCGCGTGAACATCGGCCAGGATCCGAACGCGCCCAACCTGCTGGACGCGGTCCCGCCGTCGCGCTACACCATCCTGCCCAACACGGCCGGCTGCTACACGGCGCAGGATGCCGTCTACACGCTGCAGCTGGCGCGCGAACTGCTGGGCGGGCACACGCTGGTGAAGCTCGAAGTGCTGGGCGACGAAAGAACCCTGTTCCCCAACATGCCGGAGACCCTGCGCGCCGCCGAGACCCTGGTGCGCGACGGCTTCGACGTCATGGTCTACTGCAGCGACGATCCGATCCAGGCGAAGATGCTGGAGGAGATCGGCTGCGTGGCCGTGATGCCGCTGGCCTCGCTGATCGGCTCGGGCATGGGCATCCTCAACCCCTGGAACCTGTCCCTGATCATCGAGCAGGCGAAGGTGCCGGTGCTGGTCGATGCCGGCGTCGGCACCGCGTCCGACGCGGCGCTGGCGATGGAGCTGGGCTGTGACGGCGTGCTGATGAACAGCGCCATCGCGCTGGCGCAGGACCCGGTGCGCATGGCGCGCGCGATGCGCCTGGCGGTGGAAGCCGGGCGCGAAGCCTACCTCGCCGGTCGCATGGCGCGGCGCTTCGCGGCGTCGCCCTCGTCGCCGATGGCGGGACGGGTGTGATGCCGTCACCGGTAGCGGAACCCCTTCGTCCCTGCGTGCTGGTGTTCGCCGGCCTGGACCCGTCCGGCGGCGCCGGCATCCAGGCCGACATCGAGGCGATTGCCGCCCAGGGCGCGCACGCGCTGCCCATCGTCACCGCCCTCACCGTGCAGGACAACAACCGCGTGAGGGAAGTGGTGCCGGTGGACGCCGGGCTGCTGGTGCGCCAGGCGTCGCTGCTGCTCGAGCGCATGCCGGTGCGCGCGCTCAAGGTCGGCATCCCGGGCAGCCTGGCGAATGCCGAAGCCATCGCCGGCGTCGTCCAGATGCTGCGCGTGCGCCGGCCGGCATTGCCGCTGGTGCTCGACCCGGTGCTGGCCAGCGGCCACGGCGACCCGCTGGCGCGCGGCGACGCGCTGGCGGCCTTGTCACCGCTGCTGGCGCTGGCCACGGTGCTGGTGCCGAACGGGCCGGAAGCGGCGGCCATCGGCGCCGTCGCCTGCCCCAATGTGCTGGTGACCGGCGGCCATGGCGAGGGCGACGAGGTCGTCAATCGCTGGACCGGCGAAGACGGCACACGCGCGTGGCGCTGGCCGCGCCTGCCCGGCGCATTCCACGGCAGCGGCTGCACGCTGGCCTCCAGCATCGCGGCGCGGCTGGCGCTGGGCGAGCCGATGGCGCAGGCGCTGGAAAACGCCCAGCGCTACTGCAACCAGAGCCTGGCCGATTCGTACGTGATCGCGCCGGGCCAGCGTATCCCACGCAGGGTTGGACAATGAGTCAACATCAAGGAGAACGATTCATGCGAGGACTTTATCTGGTGACGCCCGACTGGTTCGATACCGAACGGCTGCTGGACGCCACGCGCCAGGCGCTGGACGCCGGCGCGACCCTGGTCCAGTACCGCAACAAGACGGCCTCCGAAGCGCTGCGCGCGGAACAGGCGGGCGCCCTGCTCGCGCTGTGCCGCCATTACGATCGGCCGCTGGTCGTCAACGACCACCTGGATTTATGCACGCGGCTGGATGCCGACGGCGTCCACGTCGGTGGCCTCGACGCGCCGCTGGCCGCCGTGCGCGCGGCGCTGGGCCCGGACAAGATCGTCGGCGCCTCGTGCTACGGACAGTTCGCACTGGCCGAGGCGGCGCAGGCGGCTGGCGCCAGCTACGTGGCCTTCGGCGGCTTCTATCCGTCGCGCGTGAAAGTGTACGAGGTGAGCACGCCCCTGGACATCGTGGCGCGGGCGAAGGCGGCGTTGCAGGTGCCGGTGGTAGTGATCGGCGGGATGACGGCGGAGAATGCGCGGCCGCTGGTGACGCGCGGGGCGGACATGGTGGCGGCGATCAGCAGTGTGTGCGGGGCGCCGGATCCGTACGGGGCGGCACGTGAATTCGCGGGGTTGTTTTAAGCGCCGTCCGTCCCGGCATTGCCGGAAACGACTCCCGCCGCGCCAAGCACGTCGTCCCCGCGAAGGCGGGGACCCATACCGCACTCCCGAAGCCCGTATTCCTGAAACACCGTGGTGCTGCCTGCATACCGCATTCCGTTAGTCAGCATGGGTCCCCGCCTGCGCGGGGACGACGCTCTATTGACGCAACTTACCCTTACGCCTTGCCCAGCTTGAACTGGCTCAGGTCCGCGGTCAGGTAGCCCACCGCCGCGCCGAACTTGTCCTTGTAGTTGGCCTTGATCATCGGGTCCAGCGTCGCCTTGATGCCGGCGTGGATGCCGCCCCAGTCGCCCGGGTGCTGGAAGTTGCTCATGATGTAAGTCCAGCCGTTGATGTCGTCCACCGCGTGCAGGCCGGTCGATTCGGCGCCGGCCGGCGTCGACAGGATGCGGGTCAGCTGCTTGGTGTCGATGTTGTAGGCCCACAGGAAGTTGTTGACGTGGTTGCCGCTGTCCTCGCCGATGAACAGGGTGCGCATCTTTTCCGAGAACTTGATGTTGTCCGGGCTGGCGATCTTGTCCGGGTTCGCGGTATTGCCCAGCGCGTCGGCGGCGATGTCCTCGCCGGTCAGCAGCGCCTTGGTATCGACCGGCATCCACTCGCTGTTGATCGCATTGCCGGCGGTGTCCTTCTGGCCGCCCTTCAGGTTCAGCGCCATCACCGCGCCGGCGGTCAGCGCCTTCGGGATCGAGATGCCGTTGCCCGGCACGTTCAGCGCGTTGCCTGCGACCATCGACGAATTGCAGTTGGCCAGCGCCGAGTAGGCGACCTTGTCCTTCAGGTTGACGGTCGTGCCTTCCATCTTGGTGAAGCCCATCGAACCGCCGACCAGCGCGGCGTAGCGGTGGGTTTCCAGGAAAGCGGCGGCCTTTTCCATGCCCGGCTTGAGCTTGAGCCATTCGACGCGGCCGTTGGCGGCGACCTTGGTGTAGGTGGCATCCTGCGGGTCGGTGGTCTTGACGTCCATGATGTCGGTCGGCTTGATCGACGCCGCCAGCGAACGGATTTCGGCGCTGGTGGCCGAGCCGAGCTTGATCCAGGTGAGCGGCGCCGCGACGGCGCTCGGGTCCAGCGAGAAGCCGGCGCCGACCTTGGCCACGTACAGCGTGCCCGAGGACAGGTCTTTTTCCTTGTCGGCCACGAACACGAAGTAGCCGCTGTTGGTGGCGTCGTCGCCCATCAGCACGGTGCGGTTGTCGCCCATCACCTGCACCAGCTCGTGCGAGATGCGGCCCATGCAGTAATGTTTTTTAATACTGCCGCTGCCGTCGGCGTTGACGGTGATCTCCGGCAGGTGGCCGTAGTTGTACGGATTGGCCTTGGTTTCGTCGCCGTACACGTTCTTGCTGAAGCCCTTGAACTGGGCGTCGGTGGCGGCGGTGAAGGCGTTCGGCTCGTATTCCTCGCTCGACAGGTGGGTGCCCCACGGCGACAGGCTGGCGCCGCAGGTGATCCACAGGCCGTTGACGCTGGAGGTGTCGACGTTGTGGTACTTCACCAGCGTCAGCTTGCCGTTGGTCTTGTCCTGGTCCAGGGTCAGCACGGCGATCGGCGACGGCAGCTTGCCGTACATGTCGGTCTTGCCGTCCTGGGCCAGCGAGGTGTACTCGAACTGCACCACGGCGAACACGGTGTTGCCCTTGACGCCGGCGACGCTGGCGTTCGGCACGGTGAGCAGCGAGGTGCCGTCCGGCGAATCCGAGAAGAACTGGCGCTCCTTGCCGGCGACGGTAGCGTCGACGATCGGCTTGTTGTTGATGTCGTAGTAGCCGCCGGCCACGATGGTGCCGCCGCTGCCGTTCGGGACAGCATCGCCGGTGATGAAGAACGGTTGATACGACAGCTTGAAATCGAGCTTGCTGCTGTCGCTGAAATTGACCGTCATGGTCGAACCGACCGTGGTGGTCGCCATCGCCGGGGCATTCGCCAGCGACGGCGCCGGCATCGCGTTGAACGACACGCCGGACAGGGTGGCGGTCGGCGTGGTCTGGGCCGGCGGGGTGGTCACCGGCGCGGCCGGGCTGTCGTCGCCACCGCCGCAGCCAGCCAGCATGGCGGCCACGGAACCTGCCCCGATCGGCAGCATCGGGGTGGCGCCGAAGAGGCGCAGCAGGCGGCGGCGGGACAGATCGGTATTCGCGTTCATTCGTCAATACTCCTGGATTCGGTTCGGTGGCCGCGCGGCGGGGCGCGGAATCCGGAAGAGCTTAGAGGACGCATATGTCAATTTCATGACAGGAATTTAACCATTGTGTGACATCGCGAATTCGCGGCGTATCGGCCGCCTGTTGTAAATACCTCAGCCTTCATGCCCGACACCCTTGATTTATCACAACTATTCACGGGTTGCAGGGCTGTGGAATTCCTTGTGGATTATTTTTTAAAGGTAATCAGAACGCATTCCGCGACTAGCGCTTTCATCATGAGGAGGCAGCATGGCAAGCTATTCCGACCGCACCCCGTCCCACGGCTACCCGGCACCGGGGCCGCAACATCCGAGCGCCAGCCAGGTCATCGGCAGCGCCTATTGCACCGGCTGGCAGCAGATGCAGGCGACGCGCTACGACGTCATCGTCATCGGCACCGGGCCCGCCGGCGTCGCCTTCATCGAGCGCACGCTGGCGCGCAACCCGCAGGCCGCGATCCTGGTGCTCGAGCGCGGCGGCTACTGGCTGCCGGTGCACGTGCAGACGCTGCCGGCGGCCTTCCGCGCGATGGCCGGCGACGCCCCGGTCACCTATCCCTGGACGCGCAGCGCGGCGATGGCCACGACCGGCGCCCGCTTCGCGCAGGCCGGCATGATCCCGATGCTGGGCGGCCGCTCCACCTGCTGGAGCGGCTGGTGCCCGGCGCCGCAACCGGCGCAGCTGCGCGGCTGGCCGCAAGCCCTGGTCGACCTCACCCGACAGCCCGGCTTCTGGGACGACGCCCGCGCCTTTCTACATGTGACGGATGCCGACCGCATCGACGACAGCGTCTACGGCGGCCTGCAGCGCCAGCTCGACACCCGCCTGCGCGAACACTTCCGGCGCTGCGTGCCCTCGGCCGTGGATGCGCACGCGGCACCGCTGGCGGTGACGCATGAGGAACGGCCCGGCGCCGGCTTCCACAAATTCTGCACCGTCGGCACCCTGCTCGGCCTGCAGCAGCGCCAGAAGGCGCTGGCCGCGCAGGGCCAGGGCCGCGAACTGCACCTCGTCGACCGCTGCGTGGTCGAACTGCTGCTGCACGACGGCGACGGCAAGGTCACGACGCTGGAGACCAGCGGCGGCGCGATCAGCGTCGGCGATGCCAAACTGGTGCTGGCGATGGGGACGATTCCGCCGGCGACGCTGCTCATGAATTCCTTCGGCGCCCTGCTGCCGAACGCCGGCAAGCGTTACACGGGACACGTCACCTCGCGCTTCACGGCGCGCGTGCGGCGCTCGGCCTTCCGCGACCTGGCGGCGCTGGAACTGGGCGCGCACGTGCTGCACGGGCGGGCGGACAACGGCTTGCAGTACCAGGTGCAGGTAAGCGCATTCGCTTCGGCCTGCCCGGCGCGCGATGCGGCGACCATGGCCGCCGAAGCGCCGGACGCGGGCGCGCTGCCCTCGCCGGCCCAGCTGCAGGGCTCCGAGGATTGGGTGCTGTTCGCCTGCACGGCGCTGGGCGAGATTGGAGAAATGAGCGGCGAAACGAACGCCGACAACGGCATGCGCCTGGACGGCGGCGCCGATCCGACCACCAACCTCACCCTGCATCTGCAGCCCGGCCCCGCCGAGCTGGCGCTGTGGGACGTGATGGACGACGCGGCTTGCCGCACGATCGAGGCGCTGGCCAGCCGCGACGCGGATTCGGCGCCCGCCATCGAATACTGGATCGACGAGGGCGCGTCGGGGTGCTGGCACGGCGGCCGGCCGCCGCGCCGCCAGGTGCGCTCGGCGCGCGTCGTGGACGAGGCGTCGGCGTTGTGGATGGGCGAGGATCCGGCCACCTCGGTGGTCGGGCTGGATTACCGGCCGCATGGGGTAAGCAACGTGTACGTGACCGGGGCGGCGCTGTTCCCGACGGCGGGGGCGTGGAATCCGACCTTGACCGCTTGCGGGTTGGCGCAGGACCTGGCGGATCGGCTCAATTAAAAAGCCCCGCCGCCGTTCAGGCGTGCGGGGCTTTGCAGGTGCAGGTGCGAGCCGGTCAGACGTTGAACAGGAAGTTCAACACATCCCCATCCTTGACGATGTATTCCTTGCCCTCAGCGCGCATCTTGCCCGCTTCCTTCGCGCCACTCTCGCCCTTGTAGGCGATGAAGTCATCGAACGAAATGGTCTGCGCACGGATGAAGCCGCGCTCGAAGTCGGTGTGGATCACACCGGCCGCCTGCGGGGCGGTGGCACCGATGGCCACGGTCCAGGCGCGCACTTCCTTCACGCCGGCGGTGAAATAGGTCTGCAGGCCGAGCAGGTTGAAGGCGGCGCGGATCAGGCGGTCCAAGCCCGGTTCGTTCATGCCCATGTCGGCCAGGAATTCCTGCTTATCGGCGTCGTCCAGGTTGGCGATCTCGGCTTCGATGGCGGCGGAAATGGCGACGATCGGCGCATTCTGCTTGTTGGCGAACTCGGTCAGCTGGTCCAGCAGCGGGTTGTCGGTGAAGCCGCTTTCCGACACGTTGGCCACGAACATCGCCGGTTTCGCGGTGATCAGGTGCAGCGGGTAAATCAGCGCCATCTGCTCGGCGTCCAGGCCCAGGGTGCGGACCGGCAGGCCTTCGTTCAGGTGCGGCAGCACTTTTTCCAGCAGCGCCACCAGCTTGGCGGCATCCTTGTCGCCCGAGCGCGCCTTCTTGTTCTCGCGGTGGATGGCTTTCTCGACGGTGCCGAGGTCGGCCAGCGCCAGTTCGGTCTGGATCACGACGATGTCGTCGATCGGGCTGACTTTACCCGCCACGTGGATCACGTTCGGGTCTTCGAAGCAGCGCACCACGTTGACGATGGCGTCGGTTTCGCGGATGTGCGACAGGAACTGGTTGCCCAGGCCCTCGCCTTTCGATGCGCCGGCCACCAGGCCCGCGATGTCGACGAACTCGACGATCGCTTTCACGATGCGCTCGGGCTTGACGATCTCGGCCAGTTGATCGATGCGCGGATCCGGCACCTCGACCACGCCGACGTTCGGCTCGATCGTGCAGAACGGGTAGTTTTCAGCCGGGATGCCGGCCTTGGTCAGGGCGTTGAACAGGGTGGACTTGCCGACGTTGGGCAGGCCGACGATGCCGCATTTGAGGCTCATGGGGAACTTTCTGGGTCGAA
>Ga0308169_10002628_pt1 | contig 18379 bp, 32 predicted proteins | sample PhyBR1_2_FD_202139 | JGI IMG/M metagenome (GOLD analysis project Ga0308169, IMG submission 202139) | Phyllosphere microbial communities from UC Gill Tract Community Farm, Albany, California, United States - DLSLSB.R1 | ecosystem: Host-associated > Plants > Phyllosphere > Unclassified | place...
TCCCCATGACTGTGCCATCACCGTGATGGTAAAATCGCCCTCCAATCAACGGAGGGACCCCATGAAATCCATATGCGCTTTTATTTTGCTTTCAGCCGTCATCGCCACGCCCGTATTGGCGGCGAAGAAGCCTGCGGAGACCCGTTGGGCAAAGGAGCCTGACAGTTTCATGGGGCTGCGCTTTGACCAGAAAGTAGATGCGGCCCTGCCTGCCTGTCCTCCCGGTGTCGGCATCCAAAAACAAATGTGCCACGAGCCACCCTACACGAATCTGTACACGGTTCGCGGTGGCCCACCTGTAGGCTTCGGCTACTCTCTCTCTGTTTTTGCTGGCGGGGCTGGAGTCGAGTCTTTTTATCTGACCACCAACAGCGATAACTTTTCGCAGCTAGCGGCGCTATTCACCACTAAATACGGCGCCCCGCTGAGCAGTACCAGCGAGATCGTCAAAACTAAAGGAGGCGCCTCTTTCACCAATGAAACACTTTCGTGGCGCGGATCGAAGGTCAGCATCACGATCCAGAAGTTCGCGGGAGACATCAACACTTCTGCTGCCACGATCAGCGACATCGCTGCTACCGAGAAAAAAGCCGCAGAGCGAGAGGCAAAAACTAACAGCGCCGCGAGCAAGCTCTGACCTTCAAAGATCGAAACTTGATTTCGAAACCCGCCATCTGCGGGTTTTTTTACGCCTGTAAAAAAATAAAGGTAAACCTGTTGACTCAAAATAAAGGCTACCCTATATTTCATCCATCGAGACGCCACAGCGACTCGCCAGGGCCTCAACAGACCCACCGCTCTTTAACAACTCAGGATCCTCGCCATCGACTACCCCGGGTTTCATCCGGTAAGTGCGAGCAACAAATAGTCGATGCCATGCCAGCTCTGGAACTGGCCGTGCTCACCAGATGTGAGTACGCGAAACCACGCAAGCCGATCTGCGAAGAACACCGGTCACGAAATGTGTGACGCAGATTAGAGATATGAATCGGGCGATGCGCGTGGTGGAGATGAAACACCCACAGATTTACTGATGCCGCTTCTATGAGGCGGCATTGGAAATCAGCGGAGGGCAAGACGATGAGCAAGGACCAACACAAAGAACAGCAGTTCATGTGCCGCCTGACGGCTGGAGCAGCAAAGCGCCAGGGCATGAAGAGCTTGAGGCGAGAAGCGGTGAAAGCCGCGCTGCTGCATCGGCGCCTGGCACGGAAAGCAGCATGACGGAAATTTTCACTGATGCATCTGGTGACGGGTGCATTGGGAAAACAACCGGAGAAACGGAAATGCAGAAATTCGGATGCTCCAACAATCAGGAAGCAGCGGACAAGGAATGTCGCAGACAGTGCCGACTGGCAAAGCAGAACGGCAGCACGGTTCCTTACAGCCTGTCGCGGATGATTGAAGCAAAGGTGCCGCTATCGACGATCCGTGCTGTGTCCCGATAAGCAGCATGACGGACCTTTTCACCGATGCCCATCCAGAGTGGTGGGCATCTGGAAAACAACCGGGAGTCACAGCGATGAACCTGACAGACAGCAAGCAGGACGAACGCATCAGACAAGCTCTACGCAGCGCAGATAGCAAGGGTCGCCTCGGTGTAGTAGCGGCCGTTGCTGGGATTGCCGGCGGCGAGAGTGAGCTGCGCCGGATCATGAATAGCACAACTGAGCTGGCGCTCATGGACCGAGCAATGCTCGCCATGCACCTCAACTGAATAACCAGCGCCACGACAGCCTGTCGTTAACTGCCCGATCCCCTGGCGCCGGAAGGCATGTCCAGGCCGTATCGGAGAGCACCTTGACCAATCGCACATGCGATCGGCTGCGAAACCGGCGTGTACCTGGGGCTGCGGGCAAGACAAGGTGCTCTACCGATGCGGACGAAACTGCGGCCTATAACCGCCCACCTGCATCACTGCAGATGAATCGCCACAAGAGACGTAGGCGCTCAGGAAAACCCGAAAGGGATAAACCCGGCAATTGGCAGCCGGGCATCTGCATCAATCTCCACAGGGTTGCGAGTTCGCGGCCGGGAGAGCCCGGGGCCCACTGCACATCCCACCGGGAGGGAGCCGAAAGGTAGCAGCAGCCCGCACATGCGGAACCCCTTCCCCCGCCTCTATTGCGTCAGCACTCACCCCGCGCCCATCGGCAGCGGGAGGAAGGAGTGTTGACGAATACAGGTGAACCAACGACTGAGGAATCAGCAATGTGTACTTGCAAACAAGATACCGAGGCGCGGCTGCTTGAGGCTCTGCCCGCCGATCTACCGGAAGGATTCAAGGGCTTGAGTGCGCGACTGACCGGCTACGCAATGATGTTTGGCGGGCAGAAGGCGCAGTTCAAGCAGGTCATGCCCATTGAAGTGACGTTTCAGGCCCCGACCAAGGCTGGCGTGATGAAGGACAAAAAGAGGTCGATGAGCATGCTGGCTAACTACTGCATGTTCTGCGGTGAGAAATACGACAAGGACGAGTCGGCAGCTGCCGCCTAACCCCAAACACTGGAGGTCGCCATGAGCGATTTCGGATATTGCGAAGGCGACACCTGTCGTCGTAACGGCTGCAAGGGCGCCATTCAAATGCGCAAGGCAGAAAACTGTAGCTGCCACATCAGCCCACCCTGCTCCGCCTGCACCGCGCCGCGCCATTTCTGTGATGCGTGCGAATGGGATGAGGCGGACGACGAGGTGATCAATGACTTCATCGTCAACGTCGACAAGTCCACCGGCAACTATCGGAGCTGGGAGCCTCGGCCGCTCGACCCGACGAAGATCGATTACAGGATCAAGTCGCACACCAATTCGTCTCAAATCTGCGAAGGCGTCTATCCCGAAGGCACGACCATTGATGAGGTGCGAAAGCTGGTGATCGGCACGTTCGGCGGCCGCTTCGAACGTTTCGGCGGCGGCAAATTCAAGTACATCGCCTACACCGATTGACCCGCCACCCTGGAGGCAACAATGACCTTAGCACTGAATATCTGTCAGGCCATGCACGACGCGAAGTTGCCTCCATCGGTGAGCGAAAGCTCTAGGGAGGTTGCGCGGGCTGAGTGGCTGTACAACGCAGTTGAAGACCTGCTCCTGGGCCAGGACGTGAAGTTCCAGCGCCGGATGCGCCAGCCTCAAGGCGTGACCGTGGCGGACCTGGCTCTAGCCGTGGATGAGCATGTGAACGGCCGGCTGGCGGACTGCAAGGTTCACTCCCCTGCCCTGGGCTGGCTGCTGCTCTCCGCTGGCCGGCCAGACAAGAACGCCATCGCCGAATTGCTCGGACCCAGCGACCACCCCTTCGGCAAGCTCGGCGAAATCGCGGAGGGCCTACTTCGACCCCTGGTCGATGACGCCCTGATCGCCCAGGCCGAGGACGGCCTGCTATGAGCCAGCAAGCCACCATGGCCCGCCTGGACCTGGAAGTCGCGAAGATGTCCAGGTCCTGCACTCCGGCGCCCGACCGCACCTTCGTCATGGGCATGATCGAAATGGCCGAGTTCGCCGAGATCATTGATTCACGCACCGCCAACCGTTACCGGGATGCGCTGGACGCCAAGTTCGTTGAGCGCAACGGCCACTTGAAGGGAGCCTTGATATGTCCACTCCTATCGTGAAATCGCTGATCGACGAGCAGATGGATGACATCGAACGTCGAATCGCCATCCTCGGCTTCGGCCTGCCGTTCAATGAAGTGATCGGCCGCAAGCGCGATGACCTGGTCCGCGACCTGAAGGCGCCGCTTTCTGTGACCATGAAGGGCGGTCGAATTGCTGTGAGGATTCGGCCATGAAAGCCCTCTACTGGATCCTCGGCACCGCCGTTCTCCTGGTTATGTTCGACTACATGACTCAGCGCGATGCACGAAGTGCATGTCAGGCGCCTCAGCTATCGCAGGTGCTCCGGTGAGCGCCCGCCAGCGCCAACGCAGGCTCTACGCCTGGCGCGGCTCAGCCATCGTCCTTCTGTTCTGCACCGCCTGGATGCTTGCCAGCGCCTACGCCGGTCACATCACTCAATAAACCAACTCTTCAAGCGCTGCGCACGTCGCGGCAAGGATTCGCTCGTGTCCGCAAATACCGAACTGGCCGTAGTGCCGCCCGCAGAAACCGCCCTGGCCGTCTACAGCAAACCGAACGGGCTTGATCCTTGGCTTGACCAGGTGCGAGCAAAGGTTGACGAGTTCAAGAAGGTGCTGCCAGACCTCAAAACTCGCAAGGGTCGTGAGGCTTACGCATCAATGGCTCATTCGATTGCGAAATCGAAAACTGCACTTGAAGCGGTAGGCAAAGAGATTTCCGCTAAGCAAAAGGAGATCCCGAAGCTGATCGACGCCGAGCGCAAGCGCGTATGGGACACGCTGGAGCTGTGGCAGAAGGAAGTGCGCAAGCCACTGGATGATTGGCAGGCAGCAGAAGACGCCCGGGTCGACAAGCACAACGACGGGGTCGAATCCATTAAGGCTATGGCCCGATTCGAGGAGTCGCCGACCGCTGCGCACGTTGCGCAAATCATTGGCGACCTAGAGCTGCTGGCCCTGGACGATTCGTGGGAAGAGTTCCTGGCTGAAGCCGCCCAGGTGAAAGACCAAACGCTGATCAAGCTGCGAGCCTTGCACGCAGAGCGAGCTCGATACGAGGCCGAGCAGGCCGAACTGGTCCGGCTGCGCGCCAAAGCGGAAGCCCAGGCCCAGCGTGACCGTGACGCAGAGATTGCCCGCGAGGCCACCGAGCGCGCAACCCGCGAAGCAGAGGAGAAGGCTCAGCGTGAGCGTGATGCCGCCGCTCAGCGCGCACGAGAGGAGAAAGCAGCAGCCGAGAAGCGGGAGAACGACCTGAAGCTGGCCGCCGCTGAAGCCGAACGCAAAGCCGAACAGGCCAAGCGCGAGAAGAACGAGTCGGACCAGAAGGCCGAGCGCGACCGCCTGCAAGCAATCGAAGACCAGAAGCAAGCCGTCGAAAAAGCGCGTCTCGATGAGATTGCCCGCCAGAAAGCCGCAGCGGACGAAATTATCCGCCAGGAAAAGCTGCGCGAAGCTGACAAGGCGCACAAGGCCAAGATCAATCGCGCCGCCCTGGAAGCCTTCATCGCCGGCGGCATGACCGAGGAATGCGCAAAGCAGGCAATCACCCTGATCGCTCAGCGCAAGATCCCCGCCATTTCAATTCAGTACTGAGGTTCCCATGAGCCAAGCAGCCATTGCCGAAAGGCAAACCGACGTCCAGCGGGTCGAGACGCCATCGGGCGTGGCGCCGGCCACCGAGTCGGCGATGATGATCCAGATGATTCAGCGCGCAGCAGCTGACCCAACTGTCGACGTGGACAAGATGGAGCGCTTGATGCAGATGCACGAGCGATTCGTGGACCGACAAGCATCGGCGGCATTCAACGCGGCAATGGTAAGGGCGCAGCGCCGAATCAAGCCGGTCGCGAAGAGGGCTTTCAACGCTCAGACCAGCAGCAACTATGCAAAGCTCGAGGATATCGACCAACAAATCAGTCCCGAATACACCGATGAAGGGTTTTCGCTCTCTTTCGGTACCGACGACTCGCCTCTGGCCGGGCATGTCCGCATTGTTTGTGACGTGATGCATGAGCATGGTCACACGAAGCGCTACATGATGGACCTGCCGCTTGACTCCGCCGGCATCGCTGGCAAGGCAAACAAAACCGGCGTGCATGCCCACGGTTCCACCCATAGCTACGGCCGTCGGTACTTGACCATGGATATCTTCAACGTGGTCACAGTGAATGAGGACAACGACGGAAACGCCCCGCCGCCACCTGAGCCAGTCATCACCGCCAGCCAGGCCGCCCAGCTCGACGCCATGCTGAAGAAGTGCAGCCCAGTACTGCAAGACAACTTCGCGGCGAAGTATGGGTGCGCAGCGAATGTCTTCAAATCCGAATTCGATGCAGTGTCAGCACGGATCAGAAAGGCCGCAAGCCGGCCCCAGGAGTGAACCATGCAAGTTATTACCGATATAGCGCAGGGCACTCCTGAATGGCTTGAGCTGCGCCTGGGCATAGTCACCTGCTCTGAGTTGGACTGCTTACTGGTCGACGGCAAGGGCGAGGCTGGCTTTGGTGTCGCCGCCTTCACCTACATGAACACACTGATTGGAGAGCGCATTACCGGGGAGGCGGCCGATCCTTTCACCGGCAACCGCCATACCGAGCGCGGCCATGAGTTGGAAGGCGTCGCCCGCAGGCTGTACTGCGACAGCGAAGAAGTAGAAACGACAGAAGTCGGGATCATTCTCAACCACGGCATAGGCTATTCGCCCGACGCCCTAGTCGGCGACAAGGGTTTGACCGAGATCAAAACCAAACTTCCGAAACTTCAGGTCGACGTGATCCTGGGTGGAACGATACCGAAAGAGCACGTTGCCCAGTGCCAGGGCGGACTGTGGGTGTCGGAGCGAGAGTGGATCGACTTCATCTGCTACTGGCCTGGCATGCCACTCTTCGTAAAGCGCACCCACCGGGACGAAGCGCTGATTCGCAAGCTCTCGGAGCGGGTGAAGACCTTCTACGAAATCCTCGACGAGCGCATGAACAAGGTGTTGGGGATTGCAGCATGATCAGCCTTGAACTCAGCAGCATCCAGCAGAAAGACACGGACCGCGCCTGGCTGGCCCAAGCCATGGACGAGTACCTATCTCGCGACAAGGTGATTGAAGTGGTCCCGATCAGCCGAAGCCTGTTCAACCCGGCCCCGTTCAACAGCGAGCCTATCGCGCCGTCGGCGGCCAGCGAGAAGTCACCAGCCCAGCGCAACTTCGCGATCCGCGCCGCTAAGGACGCCAAGAAGAAGGCCTACGAAGCGGACATAGCCGAGAAGATGCAGGCCTACCGCCACAAAGGCATCTGCGCCGCAGCGAAGGGGCTGAACATCGGCGATCGCACCGCACGTCGCATCGCAGACTCACACGACGTCAAGTTCAACCGGCTATCAGCGAAGGACGGCGAAGCACTGGCCCCAAGGATCAAAGCGATGATTCTTGAGGGCCTAACCCAGGACCAAATGTCAGCCGAGCTGGATATCACTCGCGCAGTGCTCAAGCGTATCGCGGGCCATAACGGCCTCCGGTTCCGCTGCCCATCAGCACTGGCAAGGGATCGCGCCCTGGTCGAGCGCATCAAGGCTATTCGGGATATCGGCTGTACCCGGGCGGCCTGCGCCAGGCAGCTTGAGATCAACGCCAAGGTACTTCTACGGCTGATCGCCGAGTACGAAATAGACTTCCCCATCCAAGGGGAAACCCGGGAGGCAGCATGAGGAACATAACTGCTGATGAAGCTCGAGAGCTTCTGCATTACGAGCCAGAAACCGGGGTTTTCACAAGAAGGGTCAAGACTAGCAGCCGCGCCAAGGCCGGGTCGGCGGCGGGAACCGTCAATGGACGTGGCTATCTCCGCATAAGACTAACAGCCAAGCAATATCTGGCTCATCGTTTGGCTTGGTTGATTATGACAGGTGAGTTTCCTCCTGAGCAGATCGATCACATCAATGGCGTTATAACTGATAACCGTTGGTGCAATCTTCGCTCTGTCACAAGGCAAGAGAACAACAGAAACAGAGCTGTCCGTCGCGATAGTGCATCCGGGATTATGGGAGTTCGTAAGCATCGCCCCACGGGCCCGTGGGTCGCGAGAATTACGGTTGACGGCCGTCGAATAAACCTGGGGTACTTCAAAGATTTGGCTGATGCAATAGCGGCGAGGAAGCTGGCTGAGGCCAAGCATGGATACCATGAGAAAAGCGGTAGGCGCAGCCATGACTAAGCAAATCAAAAAGCGATGCAAACCCCACAACATCAAGGCCAGGATCGAACGCTCCTGCCGCGCCATCCTCAGCACCAACCATGTGTGCGTGGTCAACATCGACCCCAGCGGCCGGCAGTGGATGTTCAACTGGAAGACATCCAGGGTTATCCGCAGCCGACACGTCGTCGATGCGATCTTCGATGTCGCCCACAACTGGACGATCTACATCAGCGGCATGTGCGTCAGGCAGGACGGCAGCGAATACCTTAAGTCCTTGGAGATCGCGCCAAACGGGATGTACCTAGCCAGCCAGCTCACCGAGGTGATCGAGCAGTACTACACCCAGGTTCGCGATAGCTGCAACCCGCAGCACCTGGTGGCCTACGGCTGGATTGCAATTCCAAGTTCGGTATCGCTGGACGAGGCTCAGGCCGCGAAAGTGTTTGCCGCCGCCGGCGCCTGGAATCAGGTCAAGGTAGCAGCGTGAGACGTTTCCGCACCCAGCAACGCAAACGACAGACCTGGTTGGCGCTGCCGGCCAGTGGAATAACGGAGAACGGCCATGGCTGCTGCTCAAAAAGAACGCTCAGCGAAGACCGCGGCGAAGCGAAAGAGCCGCGGCGAAGAGGAAATACGGCTTCACTGCCTGCCCGGTACGCGCCAGGCCTTGGCTGAGCTGATGGCCTGGAGCGGCATCGAGGAACAGGGCGAGGCCATCACGCTGATGATTCACCATCTGCATGGCCTGGGCCCGGGCGGCGCCCTGCCGCTGCTTTCAATCCCGCGACACGAATACGTGATACCTGAAAACGTGTCGCGGAAATTAAAGTTGGCCTTCAACCGTGAAGCCCTTCGTATCTGCACCGACGAATAATCAAAAACGCCGATACCCCGGTGACGGGCCTGGCGTCATCCTGAGGAAAACCCATGAAGCCTGAAATGATTACCCTGAAGCACGGCGACGCCACGATCAAGATGCCGGCCTCCTCCCTCGCAAAGCTGGCGCTCGCGAGTACCTTTGCTGTTGTGTTTCCGCAGGCGGCGAATGTCGAGCCGACCGTAGTCGGTACTGCCCCAGCCCTGGGCGAATACTGGCCCGGCCAGGGCGGCATCAACGGCGGTCTGGTCGCAGCTCGGGGCGATGTCCCGGCCCACTACCTGATCTTCGCCGCAAAGGATGCCGGAAGCTTCGAGTGGGGCCCGCGTAACACTGACCTGCCGGGCACCAGCAAAACGGATGGAAAGCTCAACACCGAGCTGATGTGCTTCGAGGAAAAGAATTACCCGGCGGCCAATGCCTGCGCCGAGTATGAGGCGGACGGACACAACGACTTCTATCTGCCCGCTGCCGCCGAGCTGTACCAGGGCTGGCTGAACTGCCCTCAGGTATTCGCCCAGGACTGCTACTACTGGTCGAGTTCGCAGCGCTCCGCCCACTACGCATTCTTCATGCACTTCGGTGGTGGCCTTCAGGGCAGCTTCGCCAAGCTCAACGAGTTCCGCGTCCGCCCCGTCCGCAGATTCTTTATTTAATCCTTCATCCATTCGTTCTTGATCCGGCACCGGGCGCAGCAGCGCCTTTTTTGTTGCCTTCGAAAAGAGGAAAGACCATGTCCGCAGCAGCTCAAGCAGTACCAGCATTCACCATCCCGGAAATCGGCCAACCGTTCGGCGGCGGCTTCTTCTCCGGCATCACCCGCGACCCGGACACCGGCAAGCGTTACCTGAATATCACCGCCGGCGCCGAGCATGAGCTGGTAGGTGCCTGGGGCAAGTACGGCGAGAAGATCGAAGGCGCCGACAGTTTCACCAACAGCCGGGCCAACACTGAGGCCATGGCCGCCGCCGGCAGCGAACTGGCGCAGAAGGTCCTGAGCCTGGACATCGGCGGCTTCACCGACTGGGCGATACCCGCCCGCGACGTGCAAGAGCTGCAGTATCGCCACTTCAAGCCGACCACCGAAGAGAATTGGCAGTACGGGCGAAGCGGCGATAACCCCAACAGCGAGCCGGTCGGCCTGCTGTACGCCGAAGACTCGCCAACCCAGACCGGTGTCGAAGCCTTCCATGAAGGTGGCCCTGAGGCGTTCCAGGATCGCGCCTACTGGTCGAGTTCGCAGCGCTCCGCCGACAGCGCGTTCTTCATGGGCTTCGGTGGTGGCAGTCAGGACTTCATCGGCAAGGTCTTCGAGTTCCGCGTCCGCCCCGTCCGCAGTCAATTTATTGATTAATTTGCTTATTTAATCCGGCCGCTTGCGGCCGGTGGCCCAAGGAGGGCGCGCCAATGGCGATGCATACGGAGTTGCAAATTTACAAGGTCTCGATGGGCTTGCTCCAGATGGCTACGAGCCTGACCCGAAACATCCCCCGCGACCTGAAGCAGTCCCTCGGGAAGCGCGTCATCGATGAGTGCATCGACGTGCTGATGTTGATTGCCCGGGCCAACTCGACCCGGGACAAGCATCCACACCTGACCTCGCTGGTAGAGAAGGTCCAGGTCATCGAGTTCCTGATGCGGCTTTTCAAGGAAAGCCGTTTCATCAGCGTCCCGCAGCATGCCAAGGCTATCGAGGTCACCACCTCAATTGGCAAACAGGCGAACGCCTGGAAACGCTCCACCCCAACCGCGCCCGCCATCTGAGAGTTACGGCTTTCAGGTCTGTGCGAATTGAATCTGGTCGTGTCGCTGACCTTCGGGTCACCGCCATGCGCACAAGAGATACCGCCGGTCTAAAGCGTCCGTGTAGGTCTTGCGCAGTTTCCTCGCTGATCGGCTCTGCCTTCGGCTTGGCGACGTAGATAGCACGATAGGTCGCAGCGCTCCGCCAACAACGCATTCAACATGAACTTCGATGATGGCAATCAGAACAACAACGACAAGAACAACGAGTTCCGCGTCCGCCCCGTCCGCAGATTCGAACGTTGGTCCCTACCCGTTCAGCGATCTTGTCCAGGCCTATTACGACTGCCGACGCTCCAAGCGCAACAGCGACAGCGCGCTGGCTTTCGAAATGGATATGGAACGGAACCTGATCGAACTGCACAACGACCTGACCGCCGGCACATACCGGCCAGGCCGCTCCATCTGCTTCGTGGTCACCCGACCGAAAGCCCGGGAAGTCTGGGCAGCAGCCTTTCGGGACCGCGTCGTCCACCACCTGCTGTACAACCATGTGGCCCCGCGCTTCTACGCCAGCTTCATAGCGGACAGTTGCGCGTGCATTCCAGGGCGCGGCACGTTGTACGCCGCAAAGCGCCTTGAATCGAAGATCCGCAGCGCCAGTGAGAACTGGTCGAAGCCGATCTTCTACCTGAAGTGCGACCTTGCGAACTTCTTCGTCGCCATCGACAAAGAGGTGCTGCGCCGGCAGTTGGCCGCCAAAATCACCGAACCCTGGTGGCTGGCACTCGCTGAACAGATCCTGATGCATGACCCTCGGGAGGACTATGAGGTGCGCAGCCCGGCCCATCTGTTCAACCGGGTACCGCAGCACAAGCGCCTGACCGCGCAGCCTGCTCGCCTGGGCCTGCCCATCGGCAACCTGTCGTCGCAGTTCTTCGCCAACGTCTACCTCGACGCCCTGGACCAGTTCGCCAAGCACCAGCTCAACGCCAAGCATTACGTCCGCTACGTCGATGACTTCGTGTTCCTGCATGAGTCGCCGCAGCAGCTCAACACATGGCTGGCCCAGGTGCAGGCGTTCCTGCCAAGCCTGGGCGCCAAGCTGAACCCCAGCAAGACCATCTTGCAACCGGTTGACCGGGGCGTGGACTTCGTCGGGCATATCATCAAGCCGTGGCGGCGGACCACCCGTAAGCGATCCCTGGCCCAGGCTTTGAAGCGAACAGCCCAGGCGCCCGCCAAGGATCTTCGCGAGACCGCCAACAGTTACTTCGGCCTGCTGAGCCAGGCCAGCCACAGCGAGAAGGACCGGGCTGCACTGGCTCGGGTCGTGCTGAAGCGCGGCCACACGGTCAACGGCAGCCTGACCAAGACCTACCCGAAGAAGTAACCCCACAAACTCGAATCACGCCAACCGGCGAGGATCCCCATGTTTACAGCAATCGATTTGTTCGCCGGACTCGGCGGATGGTCTACCGGTGCCCGCGATGCCGGCGCACAGGTTCTTTGGGCTGCCAACCATTGGCCGGCCGCGGTGGAATGGCACGCGGCCAACCATCCCGACACCCAACATATTTGCCAGGATCTTCACCAAGCTGACTGGTCGCAGGTGCCGAAGCATGACTTGATGCTGGCCTCTCCCTGCTGCCAAGGCCACACGAAGGCCCGAGGTCGCGACAACGGCAAGGCGAAGCATGACAAATCGCGCTCAACCGCGTGGGCACCAGTCTCGAACGCGGAGGTCAATCGGCCAGAATTCGCCATAATCGAGAACGTACCTGATTTCATGGACTGGGTTCTGTACCCCGCCTGGGCTTACGCAATGCAGCGGCTTGGCTACTCGCTGGCGCCTCATGTTGTGGACTGCGCAGACCTTGGCGTACCACAGCACCGTGTGCGTCTGTTCATGGTTTGCTCACTCAGCAAGGCCCCTCTGCACCTACAGCTGCCCCGCTGCCAGCACGTCCCCGCCCGCGACATCCTGGACTTCGACGCCGGTAACTGGAGCAAGATCGACAAGCCTGGGCGCGCCGAGTCAACGCTGCTGCGTGTGAAGAATGGCCGCGAGCGCTTCGGTGATCGCTTCATCATGCCCTACTATGGATCGGGCTCAGGCCTTACTGGGCGAAGCCTGGATCGGCCCATCGGCACCATCACGACCCTTGATCGCTGGGCCCTGGTGCGCGGCGACGAGATGCGCATGATGTCGGCGGACGAAGCCCTGGCAGCCCAGTCCTTTGGTCCAGACACCAAGCGGCCTGACAACCACCGACTGACGATGCACATGACTGGCAACGCGGTACCGCCGCTGGCCGGGAAGATCGTCATCGAAGAGCTCAAGCGAGCCGCATAACTCCTCACTCCACCGCCCGGGCATGCCCCGGCAAGGACATAGCCATGCCCGCAGAAAACAAACAGGCCGAGCCGGGGCCCAGCTTCAACACGCCAGACGCTGGCCGCGCCTACATCGCCAAACTGTTCGAGACCGTGCTCCGGCGCCACGACTATCGCCAGTACATCAGCGAGCGCCTGGCGGGCGACTTCGCTTGCACCCTGGCGCAGCACTTCGAAGAAATCAAAGCTCGCGAGGCCGCCCTGCAGCTCCTGCTGAACGAGCGCGACGAGCAGGTGCACAGCCTGGAGCAGCGGCGCCAGGCCGAGCAGCAGGCGGGCCAGGCGGCAGAGCGCGAAGCAGTGCGGTATCGCTTCCTGCGAAAAGTAACGCCTTACCGCTTCAAGAAGATGCAAGACGCCGCCGCTACTGATGGTGGGGACGTTATTTATTTCCACGCGGACAGGTTTGACGCTGCTGTCGACGCCGCTGAGGCAAAAAGTCATGACGCATAAATGCTACCGACGCGATCCAGACGTAAAAGCCGTCACCGATCTTGTTAGCGATGAAGAGATGAATGGCTCGTTCCGAAGCACCAACTTCGGCCACGACGACTTTCGCGGCCTTCTGGCCCAAGGCTGTATCAAGGCGCTGGCCGGCTGGCACCAGGGCCACACGCTGACAACAATCCTCGACGAGCTGCGGCTGATCAGCTGGAACAAGCAAACCAGCAAAATCAAGGTCACCGCCAAGGGGCGCCATTACATCTGGCTCGCCTTCAAATGTCGCCCAGGAGTCTAAGCCATGAAGCACGCCCTACGACGAAAGCTCGAGGCCTGGCTGATCCTGCTGGCAGCGGGAATCCTGATGGGTCGCAACGTCCACCGCTCCCCTGTGACATCCCGCCGCGACAACAACGACATGTGGTCCATGGCCGAAAAGCTCGAAGCCATCGCCAAGCGCATCAGCAAGAACTACCCGTAACCCCTCCCCCTTCAAAGTCAGCCGCTATAGCGGCAAGGACGAAGTCATGCCTGAAGAAAATGGAAAAGAAGTGTTCGAATTGAACGGCGGCCAACCTGCACCAGTTCCATTGCTCGCCTTCATGGTCGGCGACTGCGATTGGGTTGCGGCTGTCGATGAGGCAGGCGCACGTCGGGTGCTCGAAGAAATGAACGGCGAAGAGCCAGGCGCCTACGACGACTGGGATGTTGAGCTTGTAAGTGATGAATGGCTCGACAAGCCGTGGTGCGATGAAGATGACCGCACGAAGATCGTCGGCACGTTGCGCGAATGGCTGGCCGCCGCCACGGAGCCGGCATATCTCGCTGGGACGGAGTAAGCCATGACCGCAATCAAAGAACGCCCCATCCTGTTCTCGGCGCCGATGGTGCGCGCCATCCTGGAAGGCCGGAAGACGGTCACGCGGCGCGAGGTGAAGAAACGCGCGGCTCTGGATTGCTTGGCCGCAGGGTTTGAGCCAGCGTTTCTTGCGTTGCCTGGTAATGCTGATCTTTGTCCCTACGGCAAGTCAGGCGACCGGCTGTGGGTGCGCGAGACCACCGAGGCCGACTACGCCAACGGAGCAGTGCTCTCTCGATACGCCGCTGACAAGGAGCCCGTGTTGTACGGCGGCTGCGAAGATCCTGAGTACAACGGCAGCGTAGCTCACTGGAATTACCCGCGAAAGTCCCGACCAAGCATCCACATGCAACGCTGGGCCAGCCGCATCCTGCTGGAGATCACTGACGTACGCGTCGAGCGGTTGCAGGACATCAGCGACGAGCAGGCCCAGGCCGAGGGATGCTTTTTCACCGACTACGGCCGCAAGTGCGGACACGGCGGGAAGGGTTGGACTGATGTCGGTTCATGCCCTGCGCCGGAAGCGCATCACCCCCAGCGTGACGGCTGGATGTGGGACAAGACAACCAGTTCCAGCCAGTGCCTTGGCGCGCCGCGCTGGGCGTTCGCCAACCTATGGAACAAAGTGAATGGGCCAGATGCCTGGGACGCCAACAGCTGGGTCTGGGTCGTCGAGTTCAAGCGGGTGACCCCATGATCCTCAAAGCCGCAGCCATAAGCGCCTGCCTCTGGGGCGCTATCTTCTTCTCTGTTGCAGTGGTGATGTCATGAGCGAACAGATTCGAGAAGAGTTTGAAGCCTGGGCCAGGCATAACGGCATTTCTACTGTTCGGACTCCCAGCGCTCTGATGTTCGCCAATGGTCAGCGCCGCGCCGAGGGGGATTACATAATGGTCGAATCGCTATGCGCATGGGAATCCTGGAAGGCGTCCCGCACCTCCCTGTTAGTGGAGCTGCCCGAAGCCTACGAAAACGACGCCGACGGCCACTGGCTGATACGCCGGGCCGAGGCAAAGCAGATGATCGAGGCCCAGGGCCTGAAGGTGAAGCCATGATCCTCCCCCTGCTCTACATGGCCTGGCTGGTGTATCGAGGGCCCAGGCCATGAATGATCGCGAACTTATGAAGCTGGCGGCAGGGGCAGCTGGATTATACGTCTGCTCCGACCTCGAACACCTCGGCCTGAAGGAATGGGGGCCTGATCTTTGGGTCAAGGAAGACAAGTTCGGGAATTACCGGAAATGGAACCCGCTCGACGACGACGGCGATGCTTTGCGTTTGGCCGTGCAACTGGACCTGCTGATCTACTCGTACTCGGCAGAGCAAAAATGCGTCGCCAAATGGTCCGGGTCGGGCATGTCAGTTGAGTATTGGCACTGGAATGACAACCAGGGCCAGGGCCCCGCAATGCGGCGCGCCATCGTCCGCGCTGCTGCTGAAATCGGCAAAGCAATCCCCTAACCCCAATCCACCTACAGCCTGCCGGTGAACGGCGGGCGAGGTATTCGTATGCCTGATCAAAAATCTTTGCTGCGCGATGTGGCGGTCGATGCGATCTTCGATATCGCCCAGCACTTGCCGCTCGACTGCCAGATGTTCCTGGTGATGTGCCGCCCCGGGGAGGCCGACTTCGACCTGGTGCTGCCTTCGCCCGAGGCAAACCTGAACAATGCGCTCGATGCGCTGCGCCGCCAGGGCCTGAGCATCGACGGCGACAACGCCTACAAGCGCGATCTGCTCGACGCAACCGTGGGCGCACTGGCAATGGGCGCGCAGAACTCCAACCCACCGCCAGCCGGACACTGGGGGCAGCGCTTTTGGGATATCGGTCGAGAAGAGCGCGGACTGCATGAAGAAATGGTCGCGACGCTCCGTGAGTCTCGGCAAGTGCTCGCCATGGCACTCAAGACGGGCGCGCCCGATTGGTTCGACACCGATGAAAAGGTTTCGCTGCACGTCACTGTGCAGCGGATCGACGCAGTCCTGGCCAAGGCCGGCGCATAACCCATCACCACCTTCTGCCGCCACGCGCGGCATGGAGCACACCATGTCTGCAAAAAAACTGTTTGAAGTCCTGATGGGGGCCCTGCTCTACCTGCTGGTCACCCTGCTTTGGTTCGGCTACGCCGTCACTGGAATGCTCGAGCACGACACCGACGTCGCTCTGATCACCGCCGGCTTCGGCACGATGGTCTGGCTCGCTGCAACCGGCTGCATCGCCATCTACATCATTCAGAAAGCGCGCCCGTAGCTGGGCGCCACGTCTTTGCCGCTGATCGCGGCCCGGAGCAGAACCTCTATGGCAAACAAAACTGCCGCCCAGGTAGCGCCAATCCTGCCCCGGTTTATCCGGGCCGGCGATGCCTATGGCTATCTCGGCATGTGCCGGGACGAATTCAACAAAACCGTGCGCCCTAACGTCCGCGAATTTCCGATAGGAAAACAGGGTGTCGGGTTCGATCGGCTGGAACTTGATGCGTGGGCGGACGCCTATGTCGAAAGCAAGTCGATTGAAAAGGCGGCCAATCAGGACAACAATCAGCCCCGCAGCGAGCGCCATGCCGGGGCCACAGGAGCAACGTCATGGCCCAGAAAGCAATTACCGGCCTCCAGAAAATGCCGAACGGCATCTGGAAGATCGACAAAAAATACAGAGGAGAACGAATTCAGGAAAGTACTGGAACTTGTGACCGGGCGGAAGCCGAGCAGTACCTGATTCACATGCTGGAGAAACTGCGCCAGCGAAAGGTCTACGGGGTTCGGCAGGTAAGGACCTGGCGGGAGGCGTCGATTCGCTTCTTGATGGAGGTGCGCAACCAGCCGTCGATCCATATCTCGGCGACCTACATGGCGCAGCTCGATCCATTCATTGGTCACCTGCCTATCACTCATGTGGACGATGACGCGCTGGCCCCATACATCCGGTCGAAGCTTGAGCCGGAGAATGGAAAGCCGGTGACGAACAGAACCGTGAATATCGCGCTGCAACGTGTTATCCGGGTTCTGAATCTGTGTGCAAGGAAATGGCGCGACGAGGAGCGGCGGCCCTGGCTCGACGTCGTGCCAATGATATCGCTGCTGGACGAGAAGACAAACTGCCGCAAGCCCTACCCACTGTCCTGGGAAGAACAATCGATTTTGTTCGCGGAGTTACCAGCTCACCTGCAGACGATGGCCATGTTCAAGGTGAACACCGGTTGCCGAGAGCAGGAGGTTTGTAAACTGCAATGGGATTGGGAGATTGCGGTGCCGGAGTTGGGAACGAGTGTGTTCCTGATACCTGCGGGGTTCGGGGGCCGAAGCGCGAAGGCCGGGGTAAAGAACCGGGACGAGCGCTTGGTAGTGCTGAACGATGTAGCCAAGTCGGTAATAGAGAAGCAGCGCGGCATGCACCCGCTGTTCGTATTTCCTTTTGGCAAACCGGATGGTGAGGGGAAAGAAACGACCGTTCACCGCATGAATGACTCAGCATGGAAGAAGGCCAGAATCAGGGCGGCGAAGAAGTGGCAAGAAAAGTACTTGAGACCAGCGCATGACGGTTTCGCGAGAATTCGCATTCATGATCTCAAGCACTCGTTCGGGAGACGGCTGCGCGCCGCGGGTGTGACCGAGGAAGACCGGAAAGCTTTGCTCGGACACAAGAACGGGAGCATCACCAGCCACTACTCAGCAGCGGAACTGGATCAGCTAATTGCGGCGGCAAATAAGGTATCAGTAACCGACTCGCGCGCACCAGCGCTGACGATTCTGAAGAGGAGACAGATGTGAGCCAAACCCCTAGGGTCACTTGAAAAGTCACTGGGGCAGAAACGACAAAGCCACCAAAAGGCGGCTAAGTCATTGAAAAATATGGTCGGGACGGAGTGATTCGAACACTCGACCCCTAGCACCCCATGCTAGTGCGCTACCGGACTGCGCTACGCCCCGACTAGGCGTGAATCTTGTCCCGCTTCTCAGCGGAACGCTCAGGAATATATCGCAAGCTTTTGAAAACTGGAAGTATTTAAAACAGAAATTTATTTCTTGAGTACCACCAGCACATCTTCAAGCTCGGCGATCATCTGGCGGATCATTTGTTTGTACTGGGTTGTGTCGTCCTTGGCCTCGTCACCGGAGAGGCGCAGGCGTGCGCCGCCGATGGTGAACCCTTGGTCGTACAGCAACGCGCGGATCTGCCGGATCATCAGCACGTCTTGTCGCTGATAATACCGGCGGTTGCCGCGGCGCTTGACCGGGTTGAGTTGAGGAAACTCCTGCTCCCAATAGCGCAGCACGTGCGGTTTTACCGCACACAGCTC
>Ga0308169_10002629_pt1 | contig 18369 bp, 14 predicted proteins | sample PhyBR1_2_FD_202139 | JGI IMG/M metagenome (GOLD analysis project Ga0308169, IMG submission 202139) | Phyllosphere microbial communities from UC Gill Tract Community Farm, Albany, California, United States - DLSLSB.R1 | ecosystem: Host-associated > Plants > Phyllosphere > Unclassified | place...
GCGAACCCGAATGCCCCAACGATGCCATTTCGATGGGCGACGAGTATTACCAGATCAATCCGAACAAGTGCACCGAGTGTGTGGGTCACTTTGAAGAACCGCAGTGCCAACTCCTGTGCCCGGTCGCTTGCATCCCGCTCGACCCGGCCTGGCGCGAATCGCGTGAAGAACTCCTCATCAAGTACGAACGTCTGACGGCCGACAAAGCCGCCGCCTGATCGCCTTTCTGGCCGACGCCTCCCTGTCGGCTTGCTTCTCCCTTACCTCATCGCTTCACCGCCAGCTGGCTTGACCCGCCGGCGGTGTTCGTTCACGTCCCTCAATCGTTCAGCATCCCATTTATCCGCTGCTGTACTACATGGTTAATTTTATCTAGTACTTTCAGTACTAAATTTTGCGACGCCTTTTTTATTACTTATGGTTACTCTATAAATTATAAAAAATGTGAAATTAGTTTAAAGCGTATTAAAAGATGACATAACTACGTTATATTCGTCTAAATTATTCGATCTTCATCTAAATTACTTCCAAAAGTTCTCTATTTCATTATCAATTCAAAATCGCCTAAAAAACAACTTCATCTGTGTATTTCTGCTCTTCTACCAGCTAAAATCTATTATATATAAAAATAATAATTCCATAAAATGTAATTCTATGTGAACTTCGTTAAATCAAGCCACTGAGAAAATCCAGATGACATCGAGTCGCTATCAAAACCATAAGAGTTGGGCATGTGTTGCTGGAATATGAAGCAACAGACGAAAAAAAACGCGGCTACCGTGTCCGGTGCCGCGTTTCAGCGAAGGGAAAAGCAGATCAGCGATAGAGCATCATCAAGCTGATGTCGACGGCGGTGCCGACTTGCTGCGACGTGGGCGCACCGTCAGGTACAGCGCGCGGCCGATGCCAACCAGCAGGGGACGAAAGAACAGGGCAACCCCGCCGAACAGGGCGAGATATACGGACATGCTGAACAACAGGCTGTAAGGCACCGCGCTGGCGGCTTGAACTAGGGTGGCGGTGGAAGACATGATGTACTCGTTCTGTAATTATGGATAACTCTAGTGCATCGCAACATATAAATCTAATTCCCATCGCTGATGGCCCTTATACTGTTTGTGAATGAGTTGAGGTACACTTGTATTCACGACAGTTTTATCCCGAATCCCATGAGCTTTCTGACGCTAGACCTGAATTTGCTGCGCGTATTCGACGCCGTCATGACCGAGCAGAACCTGACGCGCGCCGCCGGCCACCTGGCCATGACCCAGCCTGCTGTCTCGAATGCCATCAAGCGATTGCGCGAAAGCCTGGGTGACGAACTCCTGATCCGCACCGCCTATGGCGTCAAGCCGACGCCGCGCGCCGAAGCGTTGTGGCCCGCCGTGCGCCAGGCGCTGGCAGCGCTCGAAGCAGCCGTGATGCCGGAAACATTCGACGTCTCCAAGGCACAGGCCACATTCCGCATGGCGATGGCCGACGCGACCGCCGCCCTGTGGCTGCCTTCACTGATGCGCTCGATCGAAGGCGAGGCGCCGGGCGTGAACATCCGCATGGTGCCGCTGACCACGCGCGAGCCGCGGCCGATGCTGCTGCGCGGCGATATCGACCTGGCAGTGGGCTTCTTTCCTGGTGTGGCGGCCCAGCTGTCCTACGAAACCGGCTCGCCGATCCGCCACGAACGGCTGTATTCGGGCGTGTACGTGTGCGTGATGCGCAAGGATCACCCGCTGGCCAAGGAAAAGCTCGATCTCGACACCTATTGCAAGGCGAACCACCTGCTGGTGAGCTTCTCGGGCCGCGCCCACGGCCTGGTGGACGAAGCGCTGGGCCAGATGGGCCGCGAACGGCGCATCCTGCTGACGGTGAACCAGTTCTTCACGGCGGGTCGGGTGGTGGCCAATTCGGACCTGATCACCGTATTGCCCAAGCACTTGCTGGTCTCTACCGGCATGGCCGATGTTTTGATCTGGAAAGAGTTGCCGCTCCAGCTGCCGGCGGTCCACCTGGACATGTTGTGGCACGAACGCGATGGTCGCAGTCCGGCGCACCGCTGGTTGCGCAAAAACCTCGAAGGTATGGCTGAAAGCGCGTCCAAGGGCGGCGTGCGCAAGGTCGTCTGAACCGTTGTCATTGGGGATGGCGCAACCGCACCATCCCGTTCTACCTGCTCACTGACCTCCTTGCTTGGTGGCTCTGCCTACCATGCAATTTCCAAATCCATTTTGCGCGAGATCCGTCCCGGGTTTGCGCTAGCTCATCCTGAACGATTCTTCACGTTCCAGAATGGTCATGCGCGGTGCATACCGCATACGCGCATCCATGGAGATAGGGAGATGACAATGCGCCATTTATCGACGGGCCACTACGGGGTGTTTGCGATCGCTGTGCTGCTCATGCTTGCGCTATCCGGCAATGCCGATGCGGCTACGGAGGCCGACGCCACTGAGACCGGGCGCAGTGGTGGCGACATCTACGGCATCGTCAATCTCGCGCCACCAACGAGCTACATCGGTTTTGTCAATGCACGTGGTCAGGCGGCATTCGAGTACCTGGGGCCGGACGATCGCACGCAGGTGCGTTCTTCAATGGCGATCGCATTGTCGATATCAGTCCTCCAGGCAATGAGCGTACGTTTGTCGGCGGCCTGAACGAACAAGGTGAGGTGATTTTCAATGCACGCTTCCTTGACGCGCAAAGTCCCGGCGGCCTGCGCTACCAGCCATTGCGCTGGTCGGCCGCAAGGGGCCGGGTCGTGCTACCGTCGCTCAATGCACGCGAATATGCCTCCCTGGATGCGATCAATGAACATGGCCAGATCGCAGGCCTGTCTGCCACGTCCAGCGACAACAGCAGCGTGCGTGCAGTGCGCTGGACGTCGGCAAATCGCCTGTCATCACTGCCCGGCGTCACCGGGTTCGTTCCAGGCGCTGCCTACGGCATCAACGATCTCGATGCCGTCGTCGGCTCGGGCAGCGCTGTCAATGGCGGCACGACCACGCTGGTCTGGAACGCTGACGGTCGTCCCACGAATCTGGGAACGTTCGGGGCACGCAGTGCGTTCGGTATCCGCATCAATAATCAGGGCGACATTCTCGGTTGGCGCATCGTCGACGCTGCAACCCGGGGCTTCTTCCTGTCGAGCCCTGGAAAGCCCGCAGTCAGCATCAATGCCGCCTACCCTACGACACTCAATGAAGCGGGTGAGGTCATCGGCGCCGTGCGGGGCCCGACCACAAACGAGTTTCGCGCCTTCCGTTATTCGCGTGCGCGCGGCTTTCTCAGCCTGCACCCGGCAGGGATGTTCACGTCCGAGGCCAATGCACTGAACGATGATGGCGTGAGCGTCGGCCTGGTCCGCTCCAGCATGCTCGACGAAGGCCGTGCGTATCGCTGGTCGCGCCCGGGCGTGGCAACCGATCTCAATCTGCATCTGCACAACGCGCCAACAGGATTGGTGGTGACCGAAGGGCTTGGTATTGCGGCCAACGGTGACATCCTGGCCCAGTCGAACGCCGGCCTCGTGTTCCTGCGCCGCAACGGCGGCAGCACCGATGCGCCGGTGCTGGGTCCGATACAAATCCCGCCGCCGCGCGAGAACGAACTTGCCAGGCTCACGCTGTCATTTCGCGACTGTAATGCCAGCGATACCCACACCGCCACCATCGACTGGGGCGATGGCGGCGGGCCGCTGCCGGCGGTCGTGCGCGAGCGCAATGGCGCGGGTACCGTGCAGGCTGAACACACGTACGGTGTTGCCGGGGATTACCGCGCGACCGTGATCGTCACCGATTCGGTGCGCCGGCGTACGACGATGTCTGCGTTGGTCCGGGTCGGCTTCACCGACGGCGTGCAAGTGGTGGGCGAAGGCATGCTGCAATCGGGCGTGGCGCCCGGCAGTGGTGTCAATTCGCCTGCCACCAGAACATTGTTCCGGCTGGCAGCGCCACTCACGCTCAAGACAGGGGGTAGTACGCCGTTCGTGTTTCGGCTGCTGGGCAGCACGTCGTTCAAAGGTACAACCCTTGATCGGATCGCGCTCGATGGCGACCGGGTCCGGCTGGAAGGCACCGGGCAACTGGACAGTCGCCCGGGCTACCGCTTCGTGATCGATGCCGTGGCGGGTGAGGGCGCCGCGTCGGCCAGCGCCAGCAGGATGGCGGTGCGCATCGAGAAAGCGGATGCGGTGGGCGCGCTGCATACAGCAACGTTCGAAGCCGGCCGCGGCGCCGATACGCCGCAAGATCTGACTCAGGCTACCAGTCAGGCCGCGCAGGCGCCGCCGGCCAACCTACTGTACCGCGGCGCGCTACGCCTGACTGGCCAGGTGCGCCAGGCCGGGCAACCGTGATTCAGCGAATCGGCAGCTTGGTGGAATTTTTCACTTCTTCCATCACCGCATAGGTGTGCGTTTCGCGCACACCTTTCTGCAGCAGCGTCTTGCCCAGAAATTCGCGGTAGGCTGCCATGTCTTTTACGCGCGCCTTGACCAGGTAATCGAAGCCGCCGGCCACCATATGGCATTCGAGCACTTCGGGAATCATCTGCACGCTTTGCTTGAAGGCGTCGAACACTTCCGGCGTGGTGCGGTCGAGCACGACTTCGATGAACACCAGCAGCGACACGTCCAGCAACTGCGGGTTGAGCTGGGCGGTGTAGCCCATGATGTAACCCGATTCGTGCAGCTTGCGCACACGTTCGAGACAGGCAGCCGGCGACAAGTTGACGCGCGCCGCCAGTTCGACGTTGCTGATGCGGCCGTCGTTCTGCAATTCGGCCAGAATCTTTTTGCTAATCTTGTCCAGCATGCTACATCTCCTTGTAAATTTTATTTGGTCAGATTGTCGCATCAAAAACTATCTATTGCCAGTATCGGTTAAATCCAGAATAAATCCAGAAGAAATCCTTCTACAATCGAATCATTTCCACCAAGTTCCAATCTGCGCCGGCTGTTGCCAACAGCACGGCGCTTTTGCTGTACGGTGGCCCTCGTTGTGTATTTTTCTTTTGACTAGATAGCCATGCAGATTGCTGCTTCCCCGGCCTCCACCTTCGTGCCGTTCGATGCCCTTCACGCTGAAATCAAGCGCGACCAGACTCCCCTGCGCGCCGCCATCACGGCCGCCTACCGCCGCGATGAAACCGAGGCAGTGCAGTGGCTGCTGGCCCAGGGTTCCGGCGCCAGCCATGACGCCCAGGCCCTGGCACACCGGCTGGTTGCTGCCGTGCGTGAAAAACGCACCCGCTCATCGGGCGTGGACGCCCTGATGCACGAATTCTCGCTGTCATCCGAAGAAGGCGTGGCGTTGATGTGCCTGGCCGAAGCCCTGCTGCGCATTCCGGACAGCGAAACGGCCGACCGCCTCATCGCCGACAAGATCAGCAAGGGCGACTGGCGCAAGCATCTGGGCGAGTCGCCATCGCTGTTCGTCAACGCGGCCACCTGGGGCCTGCTCATCACCGGCAAGCTGGTCTCGACCAATAGCGAGCAAGGCCTGGGCTCGGCGCTCACGCGCATGATCGCCAAGGGCGGCGAACCGCTGATCCGCAAGGGCGTCGACATGGCGATGCGCATGCTGGGCAACCAGTTCGTCACCGGCCAGACCATTGACGAAGCGTTGAAAAACAGCCGCGAGAACGAAACGCGCGGCTACCGCTACTCGTACGACATGCTGGGCGAAGCGGCGCTGACCGAACTCGATGCACAACACTATTACGCGTCGTACGAGCAGGCGATCCATGCGATCGGCAAGGCCTCGAATGGCCGCGGGATCAAGGACGGGCCGGGGATCTCGATCAAGCTCTCGGCACTGCACCCGCGCTACAGCCGCGCACAGTCGGCGCGCGTGATGGGCGAACTGCTGCCGCGCGTGCGCAGCCTCGTGCTGCTGGCCAAGCGCTACGACATCGGCATCAATATCGACGCCGAAGAAGCCGACCGCCTCGAGATCTCGCTCGACATGCTCGAGGTGCTGGCGTTCGATCCCGAGCTGGCCGGCTTCGAAGGCATCGGCCTGGTGGTGCAGGCTTACCAGAAGCGCTGCCCGTACGTGATCGATTATGTGATCGACCTGGCCAAACGCAGTGGCCGCAAGTTCATGGTGCGACTGGTCAAGGGCGCCTATTGGGATGCCGAGATCAAGCGCGCCCAGGTCGACGGCATGCCCGGCTATCCGGTCTATACGCGCAAGGTCCACACCGACGTGTCTTACCTGATCTGCGCGCGCAAGCTGCTCGGCGCGGCCGACATCCTGTACCCGCAGTTCGCCACCCACAACGCGCACACGCTGTCGGTCATCTATACGTGGGCGCGCCTGGGCAACATCAGCAACTACGAATTCCAGTGCCTGCACGGCATGGGCGAGACGCTGTACGACCAGGTCGTGGGCAGCAAGAATCTCGACAAGCCGTGCCGTATTTACGCGCCGGTCGGTTCCCACGAAACGTTGCTGGCCTACCTTGTGCGCCGTCTGCTGGAAAACGGCGCCAACTCGTCGTTCGTGAACCAGATCGTCGACGAGAGCGTTGCCATCAACACCCTGATCACCGATCCGTTCGAAGCCGCCCGCGCCAGCGGCGGCAAGCCGCATCCGGCGATCGCATTGCCGGTGAACATGTTCGGTACTGAGCGCAAGAACTCCGCCGGCATGGACCTGGTCAACGAAGACATCCTGGGCCAGCTGGCGGATGGCCTGTCGCAACAGCGCCGCCACATCGCTGCGCCAATCACTGCCGCGACGGTCGAAGCCGGACCAGTCGCCAATGTGGTCAACCCGGCCCAGTCGGCCGATATCGTCGGTCAGGTGCAGGAAGCCTCGCGCGCCGATGTCGACGCCGCACTGGCAGCGGCCAGCGCCTTTGCCGGCGAATGGGCCGCCACCAGCACGAGCGAGCGCGCCGCGATCCTGGAACGCACCGCCGACCTGTTCGAGCAGCATGGCGTCGAGCTGATGGCCCTGGCCGTGCGCGAAGCCGGAAAATCGCTGCCGAATGCGATTGCCGAACTGCGCGAAGCGGTCGACTTCCTGCGCTATTACGCGGTGCAGATCCGCGCTGTAAAGGATATTCAGTCAAACATGCAGTCGGGCGTCCAGGCACTGGGACCGGTCAGCTGCATCAGCCCATGGAACTTCCCGCTGGCGATCTTCACGGGGCAAGTCGCGGCCGCACTGGCCGCCGGCAACGTCGTGCTGGCCAAGCCAGCTGAGCAAACACCGCTGATCGCCCACCGCGCGGTAGAGCTGTTCCTCGAGGCAGGCACGCCGCGCGCCGCGCTGCAACTGCTGCCGGGCCGCGGCGAAGTCGTCGGCGCCGCGCTGACGGCCGACAGCCGCATCAAGGGTGTGATCTTCACCGGGTCGACCGAAGTCGCGCAACTGATCAACCGCACGCTGGCCAAACGCGCGGAGCAGGAAGGCATCGACATTCCGCTGGTGGCCGAAACGGGTGGCCAGAATGCGCTGATCGTCGACTCGTCGGCGCTGCCGGAGCAGGTGGTGGGCGACGTGTTGAGTTCGGCCTTCGATTCGGCCGGCCAGCGCTGCTCGGCGCTGCGCGTGCTGTTCCTGCAGGAAGACATCGCCGACAAGACCAGCAAGATGCTCAAGGGCGCGATGCAGGAACTGCGCGTGGGCAGCCCGGATCGCCTCGCGACCGATATCGGCCCGGTCATCGATGCAGAAGCGCAGCGCAACCTGCTGGCGCACATCGAACGCACCAAGGCCACGGCGCGCGGCCACTTCGCGCTCGAGCTGCCGACCGCCATCACCAGCTGCGGCACCTTCGTGCCGCCGACGGTGCTCGAGATCGCATCGCTGTCGGAACTCAAGCAAGAGGTGTTCGGCCCGGTCCTGCACATCGTGCGCTACCGCCGCGCCGATCTGCCGAAGGTGATCGCATCGATCAATGCAACAGGTTTCGGCCTGACGCTGGGCGTGCACTCGCGCATCGATGAAACGATCGATTACATCGTCAACCATGCGCATGTCGGCAATATCTACGTCAACCGCAATATCGTCGGCGCCGTCGTCGGCGTGCAGCCGTTCGGTGGCGAGGGCAAGTCCGGCACCGGTCCCAAAGCCGGCGGTCCGTTGTACATCAAGCGCCTGCAGCGCGGCGCGGCACCCTTGATGGATCACGTCCGTCAGCCTGACGTCGCACTGGAAGCGCTGATCGCCTGGCTGCGCATGAGCGAGCAGCAACCCGTCGTAGCGCTGGCCGAAGGCTATGCGCGCACGTCATTGAATGGCGTGTCGATCGACTTGCCGGGGCCGACCGGCGAGCGCAATCGCCTGTCGTTCACGCCGCGCGGCGTCGTACTGTGCGCAGCAGGCACGCCGGCAGGTCTGCTCAATCAAGTGGCAGCCACGCTGGCCACCGGCAACCGCGCTCTGGTGCTGACCACGTCACCAGAGGCGATTCCGGCCAACCTGCCACAAGCGGTCAAGGAGCGCGTGCGCTTCATTGGCAAGGACGAAGTGGATGCGGGTGAATTCGCGATCGCTCTGGTCGAATCGGGCCTGGCCGGCTCGCTGCGCACGCAACTGGCGGCGCGCAGCGGGGCCATCATCGGTGTGGTCGATACTGAACCACTGGCAGCGGTCGACCTGTGGCGCCTGGTCGCCGAACGCGCCGTCTGCGTCAATACGACAGCAGCTGGCGGTAACGCCAGCCTGATGACCCTGGGCCTGTAATTCACACCACATCGGCGACTTCGGTCGCCGATGTGCTTTTTAACCCGTACTAATGTCAGGAGCAGTAACAGCAGTCGCAGGAACCATACCAACAACAAGGAGACTCACCATGCTTGTAGGCGTTCCAACCGAAATCAAGAACAACGAATACCGCGTCGGCCTCACGCCGGCGTCGGTGCATGAACTGGTGGTGCAAGGCCACCAGGTAATCGTCCAGCAGGGGGCCGGCAGCGAGATCGGCTTGCCCGACGCGCAGTACGTGGCGGCCGGCGCCAGCATCGTGGCGAGCGCGCAAGAGGTGTTTGCGCGCGCCGCCATGGTCGTCAAGGTCAAGGAGCCGCAAGCGGCCGAATGCGCGATGCTGCGTGACGACCAGATCCTCTTTACTTACCTGCACCTGGCGCCCGATCCCGAACAAACAGCCGCACTGGTGCGCTCAGGGGCCGCCTGCATCGCCTATGAGACGGTGACCGGCCCTGGCGGCGGCTTGCCGCTGCTCGCGCCGATGAGCGAGGTGGCAGGGCGCATGGCGATCCAGGCGGGCGCCGCGCACCTGGAGAAATCCAGGGGCGGCATGGGCTTGCTGCTGGGCGGTGTACCGGGCGTGGCCGCAGGCCACGTTGTCATCATCGGCGCCGGCGTGGTGGGCGTCAATGCACTGCAGATGGCCGTGGGTACGGGCGCGCGGGTGACCGTGCTCGACAAGAACGTCGATCGCCTGCGCCAGCTCGATCTGGTCTATGGCAACCGGATCGCCACGCTGCATTCCAACGCGCAGGCGCTCGAAGAAGCCGTGCTGTCGGCCGACCTGGTCATCGGCGGCGTGCTTGTGCCGGGCGCCGCAGCGCCGAAACTCGTCACGCGCAGCATGGTGTCACGCATGAAGAAGGGCGCGGTTATCGTCGATGTGGCGATCGACCAGGGCGGCTGCTTTGAGACCTCGCACGCCACCACCCACGCCGATCCGACCTTCATCGTCGATGGCGTGGTGCATTACTGCGTCGCGAACATGCCTGGTGCAGTGGCGCGCACGTCCACCTTTGCACTGAACAACGCCACGATCGGGCACGTGCTCGCGCTGGCCGGCAAGAGCTGGCGGCGCGCACTGGCGGACGATGTTCACCTGCGCCAGGGCCTGAATGTCTGCCAGGGCAAGGTCACGTTCGAGGCCGTGGCACGCGCGCTGGGCTACGACTACGTCCCGGTCGAGTCGCTGCTGGCCTAGAGCGGCGCCTGGGCCAGATCCCGGCACAGGCGCCGCGTAATGTGAAACGCGTACTGCGCGGCCACCGTCTTCACGAAACCCATGAAGTCGTGCGCCGCGTGTTCGTTGGCGTTATCCGAAATCGCGCGGATGACGGCAAACGGCACGTTCAATTCGTGACACACCTGCGCCACTGCGGCGCCTTCCATTTCCACGGCCACCAGGCCAGGCAGCGCGCTGTTCATCGCATCGATCCGCGTGGCGTCATGCACGAACTGGTCGCCGCTGGCCACCAGACCCCGATGCACACGTGGCTGCGTCAAGCCGAATGTGGCGCGGTCGGTCTGGGCGATCACATGCGCCAGGTCGTCTTCGAGAAATGCATGCGCTGCACTGGACACCCGCAGCGACAGCTGGGCGTCCGGCTGAAAATGCGTTTGTCCTGTCAATGGCACCTCGAAGCGGGGAAACAGGGGAGTAGCGTCCATATCGTGCTGGACAAGCGATTCGGCCACCACGATGTCGCCAACCCGGATTGTCGTGTCGCCTGCGCCAGCCACGCCCGTGAACAGGATGTGGGTAACTCCGAACTTCTCCACAAGCGTCGTCGCCGTCATGGCAGCGGCAACCTTCCCAATTCGCGACAGGACGCACACGGCGTCGATTCCCCACAGCTGTCCGAGAAAGTACTCACGCCTGCCGTGAATCAGCGTGGCGGGCCCTTGCAAGGCTTCCACGAGCCCTGCCTGTTCTTCGTGCAACGCGCTGATGATGCCTAAACGCATTTTTTTTGCTGGGCCGTTGTGCATAAGCGCCGGATTGTACACAGCATTGCCAGGCACTGGAGACAAATATTGAGACCTGAACGTTCGTTCTGCAAAACGCTTTTTTTGCCTGCAATGTTGTTTTCTTATTTAATTAAGAGATCTGTATACAAATTTAGTAGTAGTAAGTAAACGCGTACATTTCTGTGGATAAGGTTGGTTTACTCAACAGAATCAGCGCTTTAAGCGGGTATTTTTGCGCGGGACAAAGCTTGCGTGAACCAGGCATGGATCGGGGACAAAAATTGGCTTGCGTGAAAAAGGCAGGGTTCTTCACATCTGATGCTGTGGATATGCAGCTGCTTGTCCACAGGCGATTGCTGGTTGGGGCGGGTTAGCGTGGGTTGGCGCTGGTTTTCGGTGACCGGAACAGATGGGCTGTCAGTCGATGTCGGGACTGTGTCGATCCTGCGATCGCTTTTTTTTTGAAAGCGCTTTTCAGAACGATCTGCAGAGGGGTTACTGGTCAGTGATCTGGAGTGCGCAAGTTATGCAGTTTGTTTACTTAAAAGCTTGTATACAAAATAGTAGTAATAGTAAACGCGGCACATTCTGTGGATAAGCACAGATTTTTCCACAACATCAACGGTTTACATGGTCGCCAACTGGCTGGAGAACCATAGTGATCGTCGTGCAGCAAAGGTGGATAGAAATCCCCGCGGTCTTGCAAAACGGGTTTGTGCACATTCTGCCCTGTGGATATGCAGCGGGTTCTCCACAGACCTGCATCGAGGTTGCGAACACCGGACGCTGTCGATTTGCCACGGACGAAATTTTTTTTTTGAAAACAGGCATCTCAGGTTTACAACCAATAAATGTATACAACATTGATAGTAATAAGTAAGGGTGATCACTTTCTGTGGACAACCCGGTTAACGAGAACAAAATCATCCACTTACGGTGCGCATAAGGCAGTGCACTAGTTACCCGGCTTCCTGGTGGCAAATCTGGACAAGATTTTCGCTTGTGTACAAAACTGTAGTTCTGCACAAACCGTACCTGTGGATATCCATTTGCTTATCCACAGGTAGGGTCTGGACAGGCGTTTACGTTCTGGTAAGCTGTGTTTCATCGAGTCAGCGCCAAGGGGAAACGCATGGAATTCGAGTCGCTGTACGCCAGGGTCAATGGCCTGAACATGCACTACGTGACAGCTGGCGACGGTCCACCGGTCATCCTGCTTCACGGTTTCCCCGATACCCACGAGATCTGGCGTCGTCAGATTCCTGCGCTTGCCGCAGCGGGCCTGCGTGTCATTGCACCCGACCTGCGCGGCTACGGCAAAACCGACATGCCACAAGATGTTGGCGCTTACGCCGTATCGTTTTTGGCCGATGATGTGCTGCGATTGATGGATGCGCTGGGAATCGAGAAAGCGGTCGTCGTCGGTCATGACTGGGGCGCATTGATCGGCTGGCATCTGGCCATGCATGCGCCGCAACGCATCCTTCGATACGCCGCGTTATCGGTTGGCCATCCGAAGGCAATCGCGGCGTCAGGCTTCAGCCAGAAATTGCGTTTCTGGTACATGCTGGTGTTCAAAACTCCCGTGGTCGCAGAGGCATTGCTGAAAGCAGGGGACTGGGCCGCGCTCAGAAAAATGATCGGCAGCCGTGAACAGCAAGAGATCTGGATCGCGGCGCTTGCGCCGCCAGGTCGGCTGACGGCAGCATTGAATTACTACCGCGCCAATTTCAAGCCATCATCACCGCGCGCCTGGTTGCCTGTGAATGTGCCGGTGATGGGCGTCTGGGGCGAACACGATCCGGCTCTTGGTGAGCAACAGATGCGCGATTCGCGCGATCAATGTACTGCCGGTTTTCGGTATGAGCGCATCGATGGTGTTGGTCACTGGCTGCAGCTCTCTGGCGCAGATCGCCTGAACGCATTACTGCTCGATTTCGTGAAGTCAGCGATCGACTGATTCTTGGTTGAGTACGTACGGCTTGCCGTAAAATTGCATCTCGTACATTCCACCCAAAATCCTTCCATGATTGATGTTGTCTGGCTCGGCGGCGCTGCCTTCGCCGCTGGCCTGGTTGATGCCGTTGTCGGCGGTGGCGGCCTGGTCCAGCTTCCCGCCATGTTCTCTTTGTTGCCGAAAGAAGTTCCGGCAACCATTCTCGGTACCAACAAGTTTGCAGCAATCTTCGGCACCGGGTCAGCGGCGGTGGAATACGCACGTCGGGTCCGCGTGGCCTGGAGCACCGCCGCACCGGCCGCGGCAGCCGCATTTTTGCTCTCCTTTGCTGGCGCCTGGACGGTGACGCGCGTGCCCGCCGATTTCGTGCGTGCCTTATTGCCGATCATCCTGGTCGCAGTGGCGGTCTACACGTTCAGGAAAAAAGACCTGGGTTCGGTGCACGCACCAATGCACAGTGGTCTGACCGAGCGGTACTGGGCAATCGGCATCGGCGCTGCGATCGGTTTCTACGATGGTTTTTTCGGCCCCGGTACCGGCAGCTTTCTGATCTTCCTGTTCGTGCGATTTTTTGGCTTTGATTTTCTCAGTGCTTCAGCCGCAGCCAAGATCGTCAACGTCGCCTGCAATTTTTCCGCGCTGATGTGGTTTGGCTATAGCGGCCATATTTTGTGGCAGCTGGGATTGTTGATGGCCGGTTGCCAGATCGCTGGTTCATTGTCGGGTACACGACTCGCTCTCAAGTACGGCAGCGGCTTTGTACGTAAGGTGTTCCTGTTTGTCGTCAGCGCCTTGATTGTGAAGACTGCCTATGATGCGTTCACAAAGCTGGGTTGGTGATTTCGATTGTTCCACGTGAAACAAGTTGAAGCCGGTTTTGACCGGCTTTTTCTTTGCGACGTTCCACGTGAAACAATCGCACTGAGAAATCAGCCTGACGTTCCACGTGAAACAAAATTCGTCGTTTTCTGGCGGTCGAAGAATCTGGCAACGGAAAAGAATCTATAATCGCGCATTAGTCTCCTCGCCTCACATCCCATCATGCTATTTCCTACTGAATTCGACGTCATCGTCGTCGGCGGCGGCCATGCCGGCACCGAAGCTGCACTTGCGTCTGCACGTACCGGTCAAAAGACCCTGCTGCTGACCCACAATATTGAAACCCTTGGCGCCATGTCGTGCAACCCGTCGATTGGCGGCATCGGCAAAGGCCACCTGGTCAAGGAAGTCGACGCCCTTGGCGGCGCGATGGCCATCGCAACGGATGAAGCCGGGATCCAGTTCCGGATCCTGAATTCCTCGAAAGGTCCGGCCGTACGCGCGACCCGTGCGCAAGCCGACCGCGTCCTGTACAAGGCAGCAATCCGCTCGCGGTTGGAAAACCAGTCGAACCTCTGGCTGTTCCAGCAGGCAGTCGAAGACCTGATCGTCGAAGGCGATCGGGTGGTCGGCGCCGTCACGCAAGTGGGCTTGAGCTTCCGCGCGCGCGCCGTTGTGCTGACCGCAGGTACTTTCCTTGATGGCAAAATCCACGTTGGCCTGCAAAATTATGCTGGCGGCCGCGCAGGCGATCCACCGGCGACGTCGCTGTCGGCGCGCCTGAAGGAACTCAAACTGCCGCAAGGGCGCCTGAAAACCGGCACGCCGCCGCGCATCGATGGCCGCAGCATCGACTTTTCGCTGTTAACCGAGCAGCCGGGCGACCTCGATCCGGTGCCCGTGTTTTCGTACATGGGCAATGTGGGGATGCATCCTAAGCAGGTGCCATGCTGGGTCACGCATACCAATGAACGCACGCACGACATTATCCGGGCAGGGCTTGACCGCAGCCCGATGTACACCGGCGTCATTGAAGGCGTCGGACCGCGCTACTGCCCGTCGATCGAAGACAAGATCCACCGCTTCGCCAGCAAGGAATCACACCAGATCTTCCTGGAACCGGAAGGCTTGACGACCAATGAGTTCTATCCAAACGGGATCTCGACCAGCCTGCCATTCGACGTGCAGCTGGCGCTGGTGCGGTCGATGCGCGGCATGGAAAATGCGTTTATCCTGCGGCCCGGTTATGCGATCGAATACGATTACTTCGATCCGCGCGGCTTGAAAGCGTCGCTGGAAACCAAGTCGATCAAGGGTCTGTTCTTCGCCGGTCAGATCAATGGCACCACCGGCTACGAAGAAGCAGCGGCCCAGGGTTTGCTGGCCGGCCTGAATGCCGCACTGCAAACCCAGGGCAAGGATGCCTGGACGCCGGGTCGTTCCGAAGCCTACCTTGGCGTGCTGGTCGACGACCTGACCACGCAGGGTGTGGCCGAGCCCTACCGCATGTTCACCAGCCGCGCGGAATATCGTCTGTCGCTGCGCGAAGACAATGCCGACATGCGCCTGACGGAAATCGGCCGCAGTCTGGGCCTGGTTGACGATGCACGTTGGGCCGCGTTCGAGACCAAGCGCGAATCCGTCGCGCGTGAACTGGAACGCCTGCGCTCGGTGTGGGTGAATCCGCGCATCCTGGCGGCAGCCGAATCGGAACGTATCGTCGGCCAGCCGCTCGAGCGCGAATACAATCTGGCCGATCTGCTGCGCAGACCGGGCGTGAACTACGACACCCTGATGACGATGAACGGTCTCGAAGGCCAGAGCCTGGCAGGTCCGGGCGTTGACGATCCCGCCGTGAAGGAACAGGTCGAGATCCAGCTGAAGTATTCCGGCTACATCGATCGCCAGGCGCGTGAAGTCGAGCGTCACGATCACTACGAAAACATGAAGCTGCCCGAGAACCTGAACTACCTGGATATCGAGGCGTTGTCGTTCGAAGTCCGCCAGAAGCTCGACAAGCAGCGGCCCGAAACCTTGGGCCAGGCCTCGCGCATTTCGGGCGTGACCCCGGCCGCAATTTCGCTGCTGCTGGTGACGCTGAAAAAGCGCGGCGCCAAAGGCTTTACTGCGACTGCAGCTGAGGTGGCCGAATGAAATACGCATTCGATCACGATGCACTGGCGGCGGTGCTCGACCAGGGCATCAAGGACATGACGCTTGCCGTCACGCCGGAGCAGCAGATTAAGCTGATGGGCTACTTGCAGCTGATGAACAAGTGGAACGGCGTGTACAACCTGACGTCGCTGCGCGATCCGCAGCAGATGGTCACGCACCATCTGCTCGACTCGCTCGCCGCTGTGCCGGCGTTTGCCGGCGCCCGCAATGTGCTGGACGTGGGGGCAGGGGGCGGTTTGCCCGGCATAGTCCTGGCGATCGTGCGACCGGACATGAAGGTCGCGATGATCGACACGGTGCACAAGAAAACCGCGTTCCTGAACCAGGTGAAGGCAGAACTAAAGCTGACCAACGTCAGCGTGCACACGATGAAGGTGCAAGACCTTACCGTGAGCGAACCATTCGACGTGATCACGTCACGCGCATTTGCCGACCTGTCCGACTTCGTCAACTGGTCGGGTCATCTGTTGGCCGAGGGCGGCAAATTCATCGCCCTGAAAGGCGTCGCGCCAAGCGAGGAGCGCGAGCGGTTGCCACAGGACTGGAAAGTCGTTGATCTGCAGCCCTTGTGGGTGCCACGACTGCAGGCAGAGCGACACTTGGTATTCATCGAGCGAGCCGCATAAAAGATACCAATAGTACATACTATATAAATCATACGAACTGTACTAACCGTACTATCTGTATCAATCGTATAAACAGTTTATATCGTTTAAATCATATAAACCATTGAAACGGTTTTACGGAACAAACGATATGATTCCTTGTTGTCGCATCCAGGAAAGGAAAAGATGGCGAAGATTTTTTGCGTTGCGAACCAGAAGGGTGGCGTAGGCAAGACCACCACCAGCGTCAACCTGTCGGCAGGCCTAGCCAAACTGAACCAGCGTGTGCTGCTGGTCGACCTCGACCCGCAGGGCAATGCCACGATGGGCGCAGGCATCAACAAAGCCGAGCTGGCAGCCTCGATCTACCAGGTGCTGCTGGGTGAGTCCGATGTGGCCACGGCGCGCGTGCGCTCGGAAGCAGGGCGCTTCGACGTACTGCCCGCCAACCGCGAGCTGGCCGGCGCCGAAGTGGAGATGGTCGCGCTCGAGAACCGCGAGCGGCGCCTGAAGGAAGCACTGGCAGCGGTGGCTGACGACTACGACTTTATCCTGGTCGACTGTCCGCCTGCGCTGTCGCTGCTGACATTGAACGGTCTGTGCGCCGCCGATGGCGTGATCATCCCGATGCAGTGCGAATACTATGCGCTCGAGGGCTTGTCCGACCTGGTCAACACGATCAAGAAGGTGCACGCCAACCTGAACACCGACCTGAAGATCATCGGTCTGCTGCGCGTGATGTTCGATCCGCGCATGACGCTGTCGCAGCAGGTCTCGGGCCAGCTCGAGCAGCATTTCGGCGACAAGGTCTTCAAGACGATCATTCCGCGCAATGTGCGGCTGGCCGAGGCGCCGTCGTACGGCATCCCCGGCGTGACGTTCGATCCGTCCTCGAAAGGCGCGCAGGCATACATCGCCTTCGGCGCCGAAATGGTCGAGCGCATCAAGAGCATGTAATCAATCAAAAAGCTGACAAAGAGATGGCAACCAAAAAACTCAAGGGACTGGGCCGCGGCCTCGACGCCCTGCTCGGCGGCGACCTGGACGCCGCACCGGCCGTGCCGAACACGCCGTCCGTGCTCGCCGTGACCCAGATCCAGGCCGGCAAGTACCAGCCCCGTACGCGCATGGACGAAGTGAGCCTGTCGGAACTGGCCGCATCGATCAAGACGCAGGGCATCATGCAACCGGTGCTGGTGCGCCCGTTGCCGCCTGGTAGCAGCACGCCGTATGAGATCATCGCCGGCGAACGGCGCTTCCGCGCGGCGCAGATGGCCGGCCTGGATGAAATCCCGGTGCTGGTGCGCGACGTTGATGACCAGGCTGCGGCGGCGATGGCGCTGATCGAGAACATCCAGCGCGAAGACCTGAACCCGCTCGAAGAAGCGCAGGGCATCAACCGCCTGATTTCGGATTTCAATTTCACGCACGAGCAGGCGGCCGGCGCCGTGGGCCGCTCACGCAGCGCGGTCTCGAACCTGCTGCGCCTGATCAACCTCGCGCAGCCGGTGCAGACGATGCTGATGGCCGGCGACATCGACATGGGGCACGCCCGTGCCTTGCTGGCGGTGGACAGCGCGCACCAAATCACGCTGGCCAATCAAGTGATCGCCAAACGGCTGTCGGTGCGCGAAACGGAAAAACTCGTCACGCGCGCGCTCGACGAACACAACGCGCCGGCACAAGCTGCCCGTGCGAAAGACAAGTCGGGCGACATCGTGCGCCTGGAAGAAGAGCTGTCGGACAAGCTGGCCACACCTGTCGTGTTCAAGATGGGGCCGAAGGGCAGGGGTCAGATGATCATCGATTTCGCCGACCTCGACATCCTCGACGGCGTGCTCGTACGATTGCGCGGCTGAACGGCAGCAGGCTGCAGGCAGGGTAGCCGGTGACCGGACTATCCTGCAATGTGACACCCGCTGCCTACACCATCTGGCGTTAAGTTGTTGAAAATAATGCCCTATCCACCAGCAACGTGTCACATTTTCGTCATCTTTACAGTGCAGTTATAAGTAGGGAATCGTTTGACTCACATCCGTATAACCACTTATAATTCCGGCGATTCATGTAATTACCACCACGTAGTACGTCCATAGCGGCAGCGAGAAGACCAAAAAATATGCTGCGC
>Ga0308169_10002630_pt1 | contig 18364 bp, 23 predicted proteins | sample PhyBR1_2_FD_202139 | JGI IMG/M metagenome (GOLD analysis project Ga0308169, IMG submission 202139) | Phyllosphere microbial communities from UC Gill Tract Community Farm, Albany, California, United States - DLSLSB.R1 | ecosystem: Host-associated > Plants > Phyllosphere > Unclassified | place...
GCCAGGGTGTGCGCGAGTTCGTCCCGGCGATCCGCAAGGAGTTCGGCTGCGGTGCGCAGCAGGTCTGCCCGCTGCCGCACCGTGGTGCGGGACCAGGAACCGAATGCTTCGGCGGCAGCGTCGGCGGCTTTGGTGGCGTCCCCGGCGGTTCCCCAGGCCACCTCGCCCACGGTGCTGCCGTTGCCCGGGTCAGTCACGTCCTTGGCGCTTCCGGCGGTGTGCCAGCTGCCGTTCACAAGGTGCCTGGCTGATTTGAGGTTCATGAACAGTGCCTTTCGTTGGCGGGAAGGGTGCTGCCGGCCGCAAAGCCGGCCGCCGTCGTCGTACTCATCCCTTGCTGGCTCCCGCCGTGATGCCGGCAACGAAGTAGCGCTGCAGGAAGACGTAGGCCACCACAACGGGCAGCGATGCCAGGATCACGCCGGCGAACAGGAGCGGGTAGTTGGTCTGGAACTCGCCCTGGAAGCTCAGCAGTGCCAGCGGCAGGGTGCGGTTGCCGGGGGTCTGGATGAACAGCAGCGGGTACAGTAGTTCGTTCCAGTGGATGACAAACAGGAAGATCGCTGCGGCGGCGATGGAGGGTGCGGAGAGCGGCAGGGCGATGGAGGAGTAGGTCTTCCAGGGTCCGCTGCCGTCGATGGAGGATGCTTCGTAGAGCTCCTTTGGCAGGGTCCGCATGAACCCGCCCAGGATGAAGACGGCGATGGGCAGTGTGGACACTACGTTGGCCAGGATGAGGCCGGCCAGGTTGTCCAGCAGGCCCAGCCGGCCGAACAGCACGTAGAGCGGGACCATGTTGGCCTGCGCGGGGATGGCCATGCCCAGGACCAGGAACCCGAAGATGGCCCATGACATGAACCCCTTCAACCGGGACACTGCGTAGCCTGCAAGGCTTGCCAGGAACAGGGTGAGCGGCACGGAGATGCCGGTGACGATCACGCTGTTCATGAAGGACGAGCCCAGGTTCTGGCCGCCCACCACCTCGGCGAAGTTGTCAGGGGCGAGGGAGTGCGGCAGGCTGAACGGCCCAGCGAACAGTTCCTGGGTGGATTTGAAACTGCCGAAGGCCACTACGGTCAGGGGAATGATGATGATGACCGCGTAGATGGCCAGGATGGCGCGGCGGCTGAGTGAGGCGAGCATGCTGCTAGTCCCCCTTCGGGGTCAGCCGGAGCAGGCGGCGCTGGAGCCAGGTGACCAGGGCGATCATCGCCATGAAGATGATCGACTGGGCGGCGGCGTAGCCGAACTCCGAGTTGGCAAAGGTGCTGTAGATGCGGGTGGACAGGATGTCCAGGGAGCTCTTGGGCGGGTTGCCCGCGATGCCCAGGATCAGGTCGAACGCCTTGAATGACTGCACGGTGGTGTAGGCCACCACAATGGACGTTGCCGGGGCCACGAACGGCCAGGTGATGGACTTGAATTGCTGCCACTTGTTGGCGCCGTCCATTTCCGCCGCTTCATAAAGTTCCTTGGGGATGGCCTGCAGGCCCGCGATGTAAACCACCATCATCTGGCCCGAGTGGAACCACACCTGGGTGACGGCCACCCAGTACAGGGCCTGCGCGTCGTTGCCGAGGTAGGCACCCCCGTCCACCCCCACTGTCCTGAGGACAGAATTGGCCAGGCCGAAGTTGGGGTCGTAGATGAACTTCCAAATGAAGGCCACCGACACCGAGGACAGGATGGTGGGGAAGAAGAACAGGGCGCGGAGCAGGATGCTGCCCCTCGAGTTCTTCGTCAGGAGCAGGGCCAGCACCAGCGAGAACACGGTCTGGGCGATCACCACCAGCAACACGAACTTCAGGTTGTTGGTGAGGGCGTTGGTGAACAGCGAGTCCTTGGTGAATGCGCGGACAAAGTTGTCCACGCCCACGTAGTTGAACGCCGCCGAGAAGCCGTTCCAGTCCGTGATGGCGTACTGGAAGGCCTGCAGCGTTGGCATCACCAGGAAGAAGGCGATGACGGCGACGGCGGGAAGCGGGAAAAGGTACAGTGCCGGATTCACCCTGGTAGGGGAGCGGCGGCGCCCCTTGGCAGGGTTTGCGGGTGCTGCGCTGTCCGGCGCCTTGCGCTTGGCAGCCGTTCCGGGATGGATGCTCATAGCCGTTCGTCAACAATCTTCTGGGCGGCAGCGGCTGCCTGCTCCGGACTCGTTCCGGAGATGACGGCCGTGGCGCTGGCCTCCACCGCGTTGCGGACATCGAGGTTGTTGAACTGGAACCGGGCGGCGAGCGCCGTCTTCTTCTGCAGCCAGGGGCTCAGCCGCTTCAGGTCAGGGTTGGTGTACTCCACCTTGTCCACCGACACATGCTGGGCCGTCTGGTTGGCGTAGTAGCCGGCGTTCTCCGGCTCGGAGAGGAAATCGATCCAGGCTGCTGCCGCGGCCTGGTTCTTGCTGGCCGAGTTGACGCCCAGGATGAAGGTGGCGTTGTAGGCGCCCTCATACTTGCCCTTGCCGTCGGAGGTGGTGTTGGGGAATACCAGGTCGATGGGGAATTTGGCGCCCAGCCCGCGGACCGCGGCGAGGTGGTAGGAACCGGTGGCCAGCATGGCGGCCTTGCCCTGGGAGAACAGGTTCTGGGCCGGTTCCACAGCGGTGCCGGTGGCGTTGGGCTGCACGAACGGCTTCAGGTCCTTGTACTGGTTGAGCATCTTGATGAACCAGTCATCGGTGCACTTGAGCTTGCCCTGTTCGATCTGGGCGCACATGTCGTCTACGGGTGCGTTGTTGGCGATCATGCAGTTGAACAGCTGGCCGCCGTTTCCAACGTCGCCGCCGGGCCAGGAAATGGGGATGACACCGGCGGAGGCGAGTTTTTCACACATGGCAAGGAAGGCGTCCCAGTTCTTGGGGGCGATCTCCGCGCCGGCTTTGTCGAAGAGGTCCAGGTTGGCCATCGGCATGGGGAACACCACCTGGTAGGGCAGGCCCAGCTGGCTGTCACCGTTCTGGCCCGCCGAGAGCAGGCCCTTTTGGTAGTTCTTTACCGCCTGGCTGTCCTTCAGTTCGGTGTAGATCCCTGCCTCGGTGAAGTTCTTGAACTGTGCGCCGCGGAAGGTGGCAAACGCGTCGCCAATGGAGCCGCCGCGCAGCTTCTGCAGCGCCTGGGCGTTGTAGTCGTTGGAGGTGGAGATGTCCTGGGCAACCTCAACGCCGTCGTGTTTCGCCGCAAAGCGCTTGATCAGCTCGTCAAACACGGCCTTGTCCTCGCCGCGCCAGTGCGCGAAGGACACCTTGCCGGTGACGGCACCGGCGGAGGGGGCCGCCGGTCCGGACGCGCCGGCCGGCTTGGTGGAACCGCCGGGGCCGGCGCACGCTGCCGCGCTGGCGCCCAAGCCCAGGGCTCCGAGAAGGGCCATGGCCTGCCTGCGTGAAATCTGACTCACAATAATCTCCTCGTTGAGTGTTTGCTATGCCTTGTTGCTTGACTGCAAAATTTGCTTGACTGCGAAAGGGTCACCGTCCGGTGACAGGAACTCCGGTGGCGGGCTAGGCGTGGCTCCTTTGGCTGGAGACGACGTCATCCACCACGGCACAGAGGCGCTGCAGCCGGCGGACGGCATCCGTGGACAGGGATTCGACGACGTCGGGCGCGCCGATGCAGGACGCCCAGACGGCGCGTCCGGAGAGGAAGCCGCTGGCACCTTCCAGGCAGGCCCACCGGACGGCTTCCGGGAAGACATCCTCGGGTACTCCGGAGGAAAGGACCACCCAGGGGCCGTCGATGGCTTGGGTCAGTTCGGCGCAGGCCGCGCGGACTTCATCCTCGGAGGCCTGTCCTTTAAACGGGACCTCGGCCTTGTAGAGGTCGGCGCCAAGGCTGCCGAGTTCCTTGGCTGCGGCCAGGATTCCGGCGTTCCAGTCGAAGTCTCCGCCGGCGAGGGGCTTGCGGGAGACGGGTTCGATGATGCTGATCAGCCCGGCGGACCGGCAGCTTTCGACGAATTCCCGGACCATCGCCACGCGGCCCTCGGCGGGCTCGTCGGGCCGGTAGAGCACCAGCAGCTTGAGGGCCTTGACGCCCAGGGCCTTGTACTTGTGCGGGTCCACCAGTTTGTCGATGGTTACCTCGCCCACCAGCTCACCGTGCGCGGACTCGAAGTGGTCGGCGGAGGCGATGAGCCCGCAGCCGGGGTCGACCACACCCGCTTCGATGGCCTGGTCCAGGGCGAACTGGCGGTCGATCAGGATGCCTGACGCGTAGGGGCTGAGGATCCGGGCGGCTTCGAGCTTGAAGTCGCGCAGGTCATCGTCGGTGACGGGCTGGTCGGTGTGTTCGGCGAACATGTTGCGCATTGCTTCACGCTGGTCCACGGCGAGCATCGCGAAGGCGCCTGACGGGCGCTGGAGGGGGGAAAGGTCTGTGGGGCTCATGGGCTGCTTCTTTCAGCTGGTTCAGATGGATGCTGGGACGGGATTGATGGTCTGGTGCGGGACGGCGGAGCGGCCGTCCAGGCCGCCGCAGGAGGCGGAGGCCGTGCGGCCGGCGAATGCTGCGGCTTCGACGAGTGGAAGTCCGGCGGCGACGGCGGCGAGCAGGGCGCCGTGGTACACGTCGCCGGCGCCGAGGGTGGACACGATGGTTGCCGGGGTGGCCGGTACGTGAACGGGTTCGCCGCCGCGTTCCAGAACCCAGGCACCGTCGGAGCCGGCGGTGGCGACGACGGCGGAGGCGCCGTCGTCGAGCGCTTTCTGCAGGAGCGCTGCAGGGGAGAGGTCTTCGCCGTACTCTGCACGGAGCCTTTCAATGGTGGGGACATAGAGCGCGACGCCGCGGGGGCTGAAGTCCGGAATCGGATTGCCGGCGTCGACGCTGATGTTGAGGTCGGCGGGACGGCCGGACGCGTTGGCCACGGCGTTCCAGCCCAGATGGTCGGTGTGCACCCACGCCGCGGACTGCAGCAGTTCGGAGAAGCGGCCGCCTGCGGGGAAGCTGACCGGCGGGACCGGGCGGGTGACGATTGCCCGGCTCTCCGTGGCCCTGCTGACCACGATCACGCTGGCACCGGTTTTGACGCCGGCGTCCCGGATCACGGCGGACGTGTCTACGCCCTCGGCCTCGAGGCCGTGGATGATGCGGTCGCCTTCCTCGTCGGTGCCCAGGACGCCCGCAAAGGCTGTCCTTGCCCCTGCCCGGGCCGCCGCCACAGCTGCGGTGGCGGCCGGGCCGCCCCCTGCAGTCGCAAAGTCGGTGGCGACTGTGCGGCTGTCGGCGGCCGGGTAATCCTGCACCAGGGCAATGGCGTCAAGAGTGGCGCATCCTACGAAGAGCAGGGTTCCAGTTGTCGGTTGGGGCACGATCCACCTCGTTGTAGTTCCGGCTGGTATTGAAGAAATATACACACGCTATGTTGGAAAAACAACACTTTCTGTATAGTTGTGTTTGGGAAGCAACGCCGCGGTCCCCCACTCAACGTAGAGAAACGGAGCAGCTCATGTCATTGCCTACTGCGGAATCAGTACGGACTATCCGGTACGGCCTTATCGGAGCCGGCCACATGGCCCGTGAACATGTCAGGAACCTCGCCCTGATCCCGGGAAGCACGATCACCGCAGTCTCGGATCCCACGCCGTCGTCCCTTGCGGAGACGGCCAAGGAGATCGGCTATGAGGTGCGCACCTTTTCCACCCACAAGGAACTGCTGGCCTCGGGGCTGGTGGATGCGCTGGTCATTGCCAGCCCCAATGACACGCACCTCGGAATCCTGAAGGACATTTTCGCCAGCGGAACCAACCTGCCCGTGCTCGTGGAAAAGCCCGTCTGCACCAGCGCTGAGCAGGCCGACGAGCTGGAGGCGCTCGCCGCCAATTACCCCGCGCCGGTATGGGTGGCCATGGAGTACCGGTACATGCCGCCGGTGCAGGAAGTCATCAAGGCAGCGCATGGCGGCAAGCTGGGCAACATCTACATGCTCTCCATCGTGGAACACCGGTTCCCGTTCCTGCACAAGGTGGACGCATGGAACCGCTTCGCCGAACGGACCGGCGGCACGCTGGTGGAAAAATGCTGCCACTTCTTCGACCTGATGCGGCTGATCCTGCAGGACGAACCTGTCCGCGTCTACGCCAGCGGCGGCCACGACGTGAACCACATGGACGAGGTCTATGACGGCCGGGTCTCCGACATGGTGGACAACGCGTATGTGATTGTCGACTTCAAGGGCGGCCGCCGGGCCATGCTGGAGCTGTCCATGTTTGCCGAGGGGTCCAAGTTCCAGGAGCGGATCTCCATCGTGGGTGACGCCGCCAAGATCGAAACGCTGATTCCGGTTGCAGCCAACCACTGGATCCCGGGCGACGAGGCTGAAGCCACCGTGGAGTTCAGCCCGCGGTCCCCGCTCGGTCCGGAAAAGCATGAGGTTCCGGTGGATGAGGCAGTCCTCGCGGCAGGTGCCCACCACGGCTCCACCTACTATGAGCACCTGGGCTACCGGAAAGCCATCCTGGGTGAAGGGCCCGTGGAAGTCACGGTGGCGGACGGGCTCCAGTCCGTGCGGATGGGCCTGGCGGCTGAACGGTCTATTACGGAAGGACGCCCCGTGGAGCTTGGCAATGCCGCCGTCGGGGTACGTTCATAAGACGATACCTGTTGGAATAGCAACATCCCGCCAGGCTGCGGCCCGGCATATTGGGGAGGGAAGAAGGGGTTATGAGCACCGCACGGAAAGAGGGTGCGCTGACGCCTCGCCAGCGCACCATCCTGGACGAACTGGGCAGGCGCGGGTTCATTTCCACGACCGACCTGGCGGAGACGTTTGCAGTTTCGGACATGACGGTCCGGAGGGACACCCGCGTGTTGTCCAAACTGGGGCTGGCCAGGGTGGTCCATGGCGGCGTCAGCGCCGTTGACGGCCACGGCCAGAATGCCAACTTCGCCGCCCGCGTCCGGGAGGACTCGGACGCGAAGCTGAGGGTGGCGCGTGCCTGCGTTTCGCTGATCGGGGAGCGGGACGCGATCATCCTCGACGCCGGCACCACCACCTACCAGATCGCGCAGCAGCTTCCCACGTCCTTCACCGGCACCATCATCACGCACTCCGCCCCGGCCATCCAGCGCTGCCTGCAGCTGACGGCGGCACGCACCATCTGCCTGGGCGGGGAGCTGCTGCTGGACAGCCAGGCGTTCAACGGGCCCATGACAGTGACCGCGGCGGCCGGCCTGCGCGCCAAGACAGCTTTCATCGGCGTATCCGGAATCCATGACGAGGCGTTCTACATTGAGCGGGACGTGGAGCGCGCCACTAAGATCGCCCTTATGGATTCGGCGGAACAGGTAGTGGTGGTGGCTACCCACCAGAAGATGCTGCGGTATGCGTTGGCCCGGCTGGCAGCCTTCGACGCGGTGGACATTCTGGTGACTGACGCGCCGCCGCCCCAGGAAATCGAAAATGCGCTGAGCGCCGCTAATGTGAAACTGATGGTTGCCGCATGACCGCCGGGCTGCGGGTGTGCCTGCCCGACCAGAAACTCGTCGACGCGCTGGAGCCCATGGCCGGCGTCGAATTTGTCCAGTGGGACCTCACCGGACCGGCGCCGGAAGGCCGGCTGGACCTGCTGGTTCCGGCCTACATGGGCAAGCCGACGGCGCTCGCCGCACTGGAGGGCGTGGACGTCGGCCTGGTGCAGAGCCAGTCCATCGGGTACGACGGCGTCGCGTCCGTTCTTCCCGCCGGGGTCACCTTTGCCAATGCGGCAGGGGTCCATGAGACGTCGACGGCGGAGCTCGCCGTGGGCATGATGGTGGCCTCCCAGCGCGGGATTCCAGAGTTTGTCCGGAACCAGGAGAACGGGACGTGGGACAACAGCCAGCGCCCCAGCCTGGCCGATCGGCGCGTGCTGCTGGTGGGCTACGGGGGAGTGGGCAAGGCCATCGAGGCCCGGCTCCTGCCGTTCGAAGCCGAAGTCACCCGGATGGCAAGCCGTGCGCGCGAAGATGAACGCGGCACCATCTATGGCATCGATTCGCTCTACGAACAGCTGCCGCTGCACGAGATCGTGGCGGTGAGTGTCCCGCTGAGTGAGCAGACCGAAAAGCTGGTGGACGCAAAGTTCCTGGCTGCCATGCCGGACGGCGCCCTGCTGGTCAACGTGGCCCGTGGCCCCGTGGCGGACACAGACGCCCTGCTGGCCGAGACCTCAAACGGGAGGCTTCGGGTGGCCCTGGACGTGACGGATCCGGAACCGCTGCCGGCTGACCATCCGCTGTGGACCACCCCCGGCGTGCTCATCACCCCGCATGTGGGCGGCGCCAGCTCGGCCATGTTCCCCCGGATGGTCCGGCTGCTCAGGAAACAGATCGGGCTGCTGCTCGAGGGCAAGGACCCGGTAAACGTCGTCCTCCCTTAAACCGAGGCCTTAACCGCGGCGGTTCCTGCCTCTATGCTGGGCGCATGCCGCATTCGAGGTCCGCCGCAGCGCCGTCATCCCTGCCACTCCGGAAGAAGTCTTTCCGTTGGTCAACGACTTCCACCAGTGGACCGCTTGGTCGCCGTGGGAGCAGATCGATCCCCGCATGAGCCGCCGTTACTTCGGCAGCGAATCCGGCGCAGGGGCCGGTTACGCGTGGAGCGGCAACCGCAAGGCCGGCAGCGGCACCATGGAGATCCTGGAGTCCGTGCCGGCAACCAGGATCCACATCCGGCTGGAGTTCACCAAGCCCTTCAAGGCCTTGAACCCCACCACGTTCACCTTCAGGCCGGTGCCCGGCGGCACCGAGGTGACCTGGTTGATGACCGGGGAAAACAAGGGGCTGGGCAGGGTGTTCGCGCTGTTCATGCATATGGACAAGATGGTGGGCGCCGACTTTGAGCGGGGGCTGGCAGCGTTGGCCTCCACAGTGGCGGCCGGGAAGAGCTGACGCTTTCCATGGGCGTCGTCGACGAAGCGCTGGCCGCGCTGCACGAACCGGACCGCGGCTGCCTGCAGCATGTAGTGGACATTGCGCGGTCCCTGGCACCGGACGCCACCGAAGGCATGAGCTACGGAATGCCGGCCCTGAAGCTGGACGGCAAACCCCTGGTCGCCGCCGTGGCCGCAGCGAGGCACCTTTCCATCTTCCCGTTCTCTTCCGCCGTGGTCGAGGCGGTGGCCGGCAGCCTGGAAGGTTACTCGCTGTCCAAGGGAACCATCCGCTTTTCCGCCGACCACCCGGTGCCGGACGACGTTCTGGCGGACATCGTCCGCTTGAGGATGGCGGAAATCCGGAAGTAGGCAGTGCGGGGACCGCCGCGGCAGGGACTTATGGTCCTTCCGGGTGTGGAAGCTGCTGCCTAGCCTGTTGCCATGGCTGACACTCTCGCATCCCTTGCAGACTCCTTCAAGAACATGGGCGTCTCCCGCGCTTACGGAACCCCCGTGAACCTCGGCGGGGAGGAGATCGTACCCGTGGCGCTGGTGTCCTTCGGCTTCGGCGGCGGCACGGAATCGGAAGAGGGGGCTTCCGGCGGAGGCGGCGGCGGTTTCGTTGTCCCGCTCGGCGTCTACCGCACAGTCAACGGCAAGCCGGCCTTCCGCCCGAACACGATTGCTGCCCTGGTGTGCCTGGTTCCCCTGGTGTCCGCGGCAGGTGCTGCGTTCCGCAAGGCCGTCCGCGCGGCCCGGAAATAGCAGGCGCAGGCGGCAGCGCTGCGGCAAAAAATAGCCTATTCCGCCCCGTGATTTTCAGTCCCATAATGTCCTCGTAGACTTCGGGGACCCCGCGTCCATGGCATGCCGCCACCGCGGCAGGCGGGGTTTCGGGTGGCCGCCCCGGCAGTCGGCGGGAAGGACGGCCACGAGGCCCGGCGGGGGACGGCCGGGCTGTTTTCGGGGGAGAGCATCGCCATCACAATCGCACAGGGAGTTGTTCGTCATGCTCAAAGATATGGAAGTTATGGCTGTTTTGCCTGCCAAGGACATTGACCGGGCCAAGGAGTTTTATCGGGACAAATTGGGGTTTGAGCCCGAGCGGACGATGCCTGACGGCGGCGTTGTCTACCGGTGCGGTAAGGGGACGTCGTTCCTGCTTTACCAGACGGACAACGCCGGCTCGGCGAAGAACACGCAACTTGGTTGGGCCAGCGATGATGTTCAGCGGGACGTGGATGAACTCCGCGCCCGGGGCGTGGTTTTCGAAGACTACGACATGCCAGGGCTGAAGACCGAGAACGGCATCGCAACGATGGAGGGTTACGGCCAAGCGGCCTGGTTCCTGGACAGTGAGGGCAACATCCTCAACATTTCCTCGATGCCGTCTTGACCCCTGAGCCCGCAGCAGCAGGCTCAGTATTAGAACTACGACGCCGGTACGTGCCGCCCGAAGCACCCGCACCCGGGTGCGTGGCAGCGGCAGTCCCGGCGCCGCCGTCGTACGTGGTCCAAAGGAACGGAAGGCGATGCAAGTGGAAGAAGTGGTGCCGGAGACGAAGGGCGTCTCGGTGGAGTTGCTGGCAACTGTCGATCTCGACGGCGAGATTGAAGGAATGGAGGACCGGCAGTTGCGGATGCGGATGGTGACCATCGAACCCGGAGGCGTCTTCGGGCCGTTGCATGACCATGTGGGGCGGCCTGGAACCGTCTACATCCTGCAAGGGACCATCACTGACCACCGGGACGGAACGGCTACGGAGTACGGGCCGGGAGCGGGCTGGCCGGAAGACCGCAGCACCCTGCACTGGCTGGAGAACCGTGGAGGGGTCCCGGCGGTCGAAGTGTCCGTGGACGTTGTCCGCAAGGTGCCGTCATAAATCCAGGCGCTATAGAAACCCATGGCGTAATGGCCCGGTTCTGGTTATCTTTTTCCTTACCGTGTTGAGCAGTCAGCTGGCCCCACAGTCATGAGAGTCCGCCCTGATGCATTTCACTGCTCCAAAGCTCACAAGCACCAAACGGCATTCCTGGGATTCCATTTCCGGGGTCAACGTCCAGGGCCGGGTGGTCCATGCCTTCGACCAGTGGGCCTTGGTTCCGGCCGCCGACCTGCTCATGCTGCGCCACGCCATTGAAAGCTTGGGTCCCGCTGCGTCCGGCGAGGCCGACGCTGTCCTGCACCTGGTGGAAGAGGAACTCCGGCGCCGGTCAGCGGTCCTGCCCCCGGCTGGGCAGGCTTCTTGAGGTAAATTCCTTCTCAGACTGCGGGTTCGCGCCTGCCCATCGCCAGGCGGAGCGCACCGCGGAGGGTGAGCCGGTTCCGCCGGGTCACTGCGATCACGGCGGCGATACCAGCGAGCAGCACCACGATGCCGCCCACCGCAACGGACCAGCGGGCGCCGAACTGGCTGCCGATCCACCCGACCAGCGGCGACCCGACGGCGGTGCCGCCCTGCAGGATGGCCAGGTAGAGTGCCAGCACCCGGCCGCGGAATTGCGGTTCCACGGAGAGCTGGATGCTGGTGTTGCAGCTGTTCAGGAACGTGATGGACGCCAGTCCCACGGGGATCAGGATGGCGGCGTAAACCCAGAACGTGGGTGCGATGCTGCCCAGGACCGTGAATATTCCCAGGCCCAGCGCCCCGCCCAGCAGGAATCGCAGCCGCGGTCCGGATCGGCGCGCGGCCAGGAGGGCGCCCGCCAGGGTTCCCACGGCCATGATCGAGCCGAGGAGGCCGAATTCACTGGGCCCCATGCTGAACTCGGTGGTGGCCATCAGGGAGTTGATTACCGGGAAATTCATGCCGAAGGCGCCCAGGATGCCCACGAGGACCATGATCAGCATCAGGTCCGGGCGGCGGCGGACGTAGCTGATCCCCTCGGCCACCTGGTGCTTGTTGCGCTCTCCCTTTGCGGCGGCGGGCTGGGTGGTGCGGATCCTGAACAGCGAGACCAGGACTGCGGCGAAGCTGGCGGCATTGAGCAGGAACACCGGGCCGGTGCCCACCCACGCGATGAGCACTCCGGCGATGGCCGGCCCCGTGAGCCTTGCCGTGTTGAAGGATGCGGAGTTCAGCGCCACGGCATTGGAGATGTTCTCCTGGCCCACCAACTCGGAAACGAAAGCCTGGCGGGCCGGCGCGTCCACGGCGCTGGCCAGTCCCAGGCAGAACGCCGCCACGTAGGCGTGCCACAGCTGGGCCGTTCCGGTGACCACCAGGAGCCCGATGGCAAGGCCGGTCAACCCCATGGCCAGCTGTGTCCACATGAGGATGATGCGCTTGCGGTAGCGGTCTGCCAGCACGCCGCCGTAGGGGCCGAACAGCAGCATGGGCAGGAACTGCAGGCCCGTGGTGAGCCCGACGGCGGCACCTGAGTGGTCAGTGAGGACGGTCAGGACCAGCCAGTCCTGGGCCACCCGCTGCATCCAGGTGCCGATGTTTGAGATGATCGCGCCGCTGGCCCAGATGCGGTAGTTGGGGTTTTGGAGGGCCCGGAACATCGCGCTCATTCGCCGCTCATTTCCTGCATGATGCGGGCCGCGCGGCTGAGGGTGAGCCGGTCCTCTTCGCTGAGCACGGCCACACGCTGGGCAAGCCAGGCGGTGCGCTGGCTGCGTGCCTCTGCCAAAACTGTCCGGCCGGCGTCGGTGATGTCCACGCGGACCTGCCGGCCGTCGTCGGGATCGGCGCTCCTGGTAACGAAGCCTTGGTCCGCGAGGGCGTTGACAATCCTCGTCATGGACGGTGCCTGGACGTGCTCGCTCTTGGCGAGATCGCGCAGCGTGCTGGCGCCGCTGCCGTTCAGGAGCGCCAGGACGGTGTACTGGCCCGGGGTGATGACCTCGCCGGTTGCCTCGACGCGGAGCCGGCGCGATGTGCGCATAACGGCGGTGCGGAGATCGATGGCGAGGGTGTCCGGGGCGGTGGGGTCTGCGGTTGGCTGGGTCTGTGTTTGGGTGGGGGACATGTAAGCGGGTGCGCCTCCTGCCGGCGTTCCTTAGCAGTGCTAATTAGTTCTGCTAACTATTATGCTGCGCATGCTTATCAAAGGGCAATAGCGGGCGGCGTGGTCTTGGCTACATGTTCGGGCAGAATGGGCCGGTGACTGGGCGCAGAATCGACGAAAACCGTAAACCCCGGCTGACCTGGAAGGGGAAGCTGAACCTGGCGGTGACCGTGCTGGTCCTTTGCCTGGGTCCGGTGATGATCGGCGTTGGAACCTTCATGATCAACGCTGATGAAGAGCTTGCCCGGATTGGGACGCAGACCACCGGAACCATCGTCCACTTCGACGACGTCACCAAAGCTTCCGAGCGCAGAATTCGGGTTGACTACACCGCGGCGGACGGGGCGGATCACAGGACATTCGCGGCCGTGGACCACGACCAGCATCCCGTGGTGGGCAGCAGCGTTACTGTCGTCTACGCGGAAAATGATCCTGGCCGCGCGATAGTGCCCGGTTATGAGAGCGACGGCGTGTGGGTCCGTGGGGTCGGCGTGGTGCTGACTGTCATTTTCGGCGCGATGGGCCTCTTGTTGGTTGCCCTGATCGGCAGCGCCGTCTTGCGGGCGAGGACCCGGCGGCGCCGCACGCAAGAGTTGATGTAGCCGACCCTGTGGGGTTCGGGGCCTGTCCGCTTCTGCCCGATGAGCGTAGGCTTTGCGCACCATGACTGAGCAGCAGCCCTATGAGTTGGTCCGACGCTATCCGCACTTCGAACTGCGCCGGTATCCGGACTATGTCGTGGCCGAGGTGTCGGTGACGGCGGATTTTGACCGCGCCGGCAACGCAGCCTTCCGGCACCTCTTCAACTACATCGCGGGGAGCAACACGGCCCGGCAGAAATTAGCCATGACAGCCCCCGTACTGCAGGAGGCGGGGCCACAAAAACTGGCCATGACCACTCCGGTGCTGCAGAGCGGTCCGCTGCCCGGTTCCGGGAAGCCTGCTGAATTTTCGGTGGCTTTTGTCCTGCCCGCCGGCGTGACCGCTGAAACCGCACCCGTGCCCACCGACCGGAAGGTAAAGGTCCGCGCAGTGCACGGTTCCCTCGCCGCGGTGCTCGGTTTCTCGGGCAGCGGCTCGGCCTCGGCGTTCGAAAAGCGCAACAACGGCCTGCAGGCCGCGCTCACCCTGGCCGGGCTGACGCCCGTTGGCCCGCCGAGGCTTGCCCGCTTCGACCCGCCGTTCAAGCCTTGGTTCCTGCGGCACAACGAAGTGGTCCAGGATGTGCTCGAGCTCCCGGCGGACGGGGCGGCGCCAGGCGCCTAGCGGTATCCCTACTTCCGACGCCCGTTCACGTTTGGCGGGTCTTTGGCAGACGCCCGCTCACCTTTGGCGGGGCTAACTAGGATTTGTGGGCGTCCCGGACGTGCTGCTGCGTCTGTCCCTGCATCACCCAGCGGTTGCCATCCGGATCGCTGAAGTAGGCGAAGAGTACGCCGCCAAGATCCTGGATCTCGCTGATGTCAGCGCCCCGACGGACCAATTCGCCCCGCACCGCCGTGATGTCCGGAACCACCAGCTGCAGTCCCTCGAGGCTGCCCGGCACCATAGTGGTCATGCCGGTGCCGATGACAACTGACGCGGCGGAGCCCGGGGGAGTCAACTGGACCACGCGCATGCCAGGGATGTGCTGCACATCGTGGTCCAGAACGAAGCCCAGCTTTTCGGTGTAGAACGTTTTGGACCTGTCGACGTCGGAGACCGGAACCTGTACAACTTCAAGGCGCATCTGCATGCGGGCCACTCTAGCTTTGTGCCGACCCGGAGGGAATGGAATCAGCAGCGATCATTGGGCCGCGGCTTCGATTGTTAAGGGCGGGAACAAGATTGCGTCGACCTTTCCTCAAGGTCCCATCAAGACTGGCTGAAGGTTAGCTGAGGATGCCCGAAGGAACGGTTTCCGGCATTAGTTGGGGCATACGCTCGTCCACGACGAGTTTTGCCGGGCTTAGCAGCAGGCCCGGCAAACGCGGGGGCACGCTCATCCGGGCCCCTTCTAAATGGGGAAAAATGTCCGACTATCCAACCCCTTACGGGTTTACTTCTTCTGCCCCGGCACCGAAGCCGCCGCGGAACCCGCGGGTTTCAACTTTTGTTGTTGCCGGCATTACCGCTCTGTTCATGATTCTCGGAGCAGCGAGTGGCGGCCTTGGCGGTGCCTTGATGGTCCTGGGAATCTCGATCGCGCTTACAGGCCTGTACGTCCTCCTGACAGGACGCCGCTCCTGGGCCTGGTTGCCCGCGAAACGCAAGGCCGGTGCCGTGGCGATCGTCGCATCGTTGGTGCTGTTCATCGCCGGTGCGGTCACCCTGCCGCATGTTGCCAGCGCGGACCTTGAAGCCGCCTCCTCGGGGAGCACTGCCAAGGCGCCATCCGCGAATGCGAGCCCGACCGCAACAGCCCACGCGTCGCCGTCGTCCACGCCAACTCCCTCGGCGCAGGAATCCGGGGAACCGCTGGACCCGGAGAAACCGTATGCCCTTGCCGCCGGCGTCACCGCCGCTGCGCCGAACGCGCAGCCTGCCTACGCCACGAAGGCGATGGATCTGCTGGCCACTCTTGCCATCAAGGGCCGGGCCCCGAAGACGGGGTATGACCGGGCCCGGTTTGGCCAGGCATGGGCGGACGTGGACCGGAACGGTTGCGATACCCGCAATGACATCCTCAAGCGGGACCTGACCGCCATCACATACACGAACAGTGTGCCGTGCAAGGTGCAGTCGGGCACCCTCGCGGATCCTTACACCGGCACCACCATCAGCTTTGTCCGCGGCTCGGCCACGAGCAGTGCCGTCCAGATCGACCACGTGGTCGCGTTGAGTGACGCCTGGCAAAAGGGTGCGCAGCAGCTCACCCCGGAACAGCGCATGGCGTTCGCCAATGATCCGCTGAACCTGCAGGCCACTGACGGGCCCACCAACGTCAAGAAGGGCGACGGCGACGCGGCCACGTGGCTGCCGCCGAACAAGGGCTTCCGGTGCGAGTACGTTGCGCGGCAGATTTCGGTGAAGGCGACGTACGGGCTGTGGGTCACACAGGCCGAACACGATGCAATGGCCCGGATCCTTGGCGACTGCACCGGGCAGCTGGCCCCGACGAACCAGCAGGCTCCGGTTCCTGCGCCCGCTCCGGAACCTGTCGCCCCCGCACCCGCTCCTGCCCAGGTTGCGCCTGCTCCCGCGCCGGCTGCTCCGGCTCCCGCACCTGTCGCTCCCGCCCCGGCGCCGGTGGCGCCTGCGCCCGTTGCTCCCGCACCTGCCGCTGTCTACTACGCCAACTGCGCGGCCGCGAGGGCGGCCGGAGCTGCCCCGCTTTATGCCGGCCAGCCAGGTTACCGCTCCGCACTCGACCGAGACTCCGACGGCGTCGCCTGCGAATAGGCCGCATCCGCCCGGCCTCGCCCGGGCCCAAAGTTCACCACCATCACATGCATTCCTAGGGGGAATTATGGAAACGAAGTACAGTCCTGCCACCGGCAGGCTGAAGAAGACGCTGGCCCTGGCAGTTTTGGCCGGGCTCATGCTGACCGGTTGCGGCGGCAAGCAGGCGGCCACGCAGCCGACAGCAACGGCAGCTGCAACGGCTGTTTCACAAACAACCGAGATGGTCACAGTTCCGGGTGTCGTGAGCCTGACGCTTGATAATGCAACGGAGCAACTGGAAAAGCTCGGGTTCAAGGTTGACGCGGCGGACACTGCCCACGGCAAGTCGATCATGGTCAAGAAGAACTGGCAGGTGATGACCCAGGATCCTGCCAACGGTGTACAGGCAGCCAAGGGCTCCACCGTGCGTCTCGGCGTCAAGAGCCTTGACGACCTTGCCGCTGAGAAGGCCGCAGCTGAGAAGGCGGCAGCTGACAAGGCTGCGGCGGAACAGGCCGCCGCTGCGAAGGCTGCTGCCGACAAAGCCGCAGCCGACAAGGCCGCAGCTGATCAGGCGGCAGCCGCAAAGGCTGCCGCGGACCAGGCAGCACGTGACGCCGCTGCCAAGCAGGCGGCCCAGGCTCCGGCTCCGGCAGCCGTTCCTGCTGCGCCGGCGCCCGCGACGGCTTACTACGCCAACTGCGCTGCCGCTAAGGCTGCTGGTGCTGCGCCCCTGCGCAGGGGACAACCGGGGTACAGCTCAGCGCTGGACCGCGACGGCGATGGCATAGCCTGCGAGAAGTAGTCCACCGACGCTGTACTGGACGAGCCGTGGATGCTCCTGCTTTTGCAGGCTATCCACGGCTCGTCTGCTTTGAGGGTCATGTCCCTCGGAAGCTTCTCGGGCCGTTCGCGCAGCCCGCAATCTTACATTCGTCCCGCGGTGAGGTCCGCGTCCGCGTTGGGGTCCCTGGCGCCGGTTTCCTGATCACTTGACGGGGCCGGATTCTGCTTGGACGCCTGCGTGGAACGCCAGACTGCCGCGCCGGCTGCCAGGGCCGCGAGCCCGACGATCCACCACCACAGCTTGGGCGCGCCCCGCCGAGCCCGGACCGGGGCAGGTGCCGACACTTTCGGCCCCACGCGCTTGAGCTGTTCCTGGACCCGGGGCGTCAACGTCTCCACGCCGCCGGCCAGCTCATCCGCCAACCGCCGCAGTAAAGCCTGAAGGCGCGGGGAGGCTGTCTCGATGCCAGTGTCCAAGCTGGCCACCGCTCGCTGGACGGCAGCTTGGACACCCGGCGTGGCCCATTCCCTGCCCTTCGACAGCTGGCTCAGGAGGTTCTCGGAAAGACGATGGATCCGCTCGTTTTCAGTCATTGGTTCTGCTGTGCGCATGTATGCCTCCTCGGAGTGACGGTTACGACAGACTAGGGCGGGCGAGAGTGCCGAAATAGGGTCTTTGGAACCGGGACAACGCGCACGTTGGCATGCGTCCGCTCCAACGAAAAGACCTACGGAACTTGGCGACGATGGGAAGCTGCAAGGGCGGCAAGATCGAGGATGACGCGCTGCACCTCATGCTCACGGCGCATGCAAGCCGAGGTCTGTTGAACGCCCCGGGGTTTTGCAAGCGGTTTTCTGGGAGGGGCAGGGACAGGAGTTCCTTTCCTTACGGGTAGCCGGCCGGATGCTTCCTCGCCATCGAGCGAAGCACTTGCGCCCATGTGTCCCCCTTTTACTTGGTCCTTTGGTTAGTCCCGTTCGCTACTGCCGTACGGGACACTCTAGGAACCGCAGGGATGACGCGGAAGGCACTTTGTCCAATATCGGGACTAATTGCCGCAATCTTGAGCTTGGCGGCAAGAACCCACCGCAGTAAGAGCACGTGTGCCGGAGACCACAGAAGGCAATTACGACGGCGGTAGGCAGGTTGAGTGCCGCGGCGGCCCGTTCTGCCCCGGAATTCCGCGGATCCTGCCCACGGAAGGTCCGATTTGCGGTGGGGGTTGGGTGCGGGTATTGTTTTCTGAGTCGCCGCCGCTGAAGCGGAAAAATAGCGGCCAACCCCCCTTTTTGAACGGCCTGGAAATGGTCCGCTTTTATGCGTGCTGTTGGTGGGTGGGGCTGATCCTGAACGGT
>Ga0308169_10002632_pt1 | contig 18352 bp, 29 predicted proteins | sample PhyBR1_2_FD_202139 | JGI IMG/M metagenome (GOLD analysis project Ga0308169, IMG submission 202139) | Phyllosphere microbial communities from UC Gill Tract Community Farm, Albany, California, United States - DLSLSB.R1 | ecosystem: Host-associated > Plants > Phyllosphere > Unclassified | place...
GACCCTACGTCTTAGCCACCTCGCGTCTTCGGAAACGAATCCTGCTTACCACTTGCACTTGTCCGGTCCACCAGCGATACCGACGACCTTCTTGCATCCGACAACATTCTTCGCGATCTGAATCAAGATGGAGCCGACGGCACTGCTCATTAGCATCTTCTCTGCCGACGGCATGGCTTGAAACCCACCCGGCAGCGCCAGACACGACCACGACGTGCTCCTTCTTCAGGTCCATCTCTGGGAAGGCACCCATGTACGCCGTCATGCCCACCATTCCGAGAGCGGAGAGCGAGATGAATTCGGATTGACCCTTGATCGAGCTGACATCAGCGTCATCCCACCATGCTCCCAACCAGAACTCACGCAGCGGGGGCGAGACCGAACGTGTCATCCTTGACAGCGACGTACTCTGCCCACACTCCTCCAGCCGTGAGCCTGTCGCCCTTCTTGTACTTCTGCGACTTGGACAAGACTACCTCGCCAAGAATACCGGCCTTGACGGGCTCGCCAGCGAGGATGGGCGGAGCGTACATTCGTTCCTGCCGTTAGAGAACACACCAGGAGAGCAAAGGTCGACGTGCCGGCTTGTAGTCGTCGTCCATCCATGTTCGCTGGGCGGGGTCGTTACTCAGCGCGATCACCTTGAGCAGGACCTCCCCGTCCTTCAGCTCATCCTCGGTTGGGACGGGCTTCTCCTCGAGCTTGAACGTGTTTTCCTTGATCGCGTTCGTCGGGCGCTCGTTGAGGATCCACACCTTTTGGGTTTTGGGCAGAGACATGATGCGAAGGATATGACTATGCACAGCGTCTGAATAAGAGAGATGAGAATATAATGCCAAACGGTCCAGCCTCGGAGCTGGTTATATCATCATCCACCACTTGAGCATCCCAGTCATCGGCCCACGTCACATCTTCCAGCCGGTTCGGTCCTTTGACAGATTAGTCATGGCCGTCGGCGTCTGCCTCGGTGCAAGTGGAGAGCGCCGCTACGGGTGGAGGGCACACTCAGGCTCTCGCTAGCGTAGACCTCTCTGCAGCCGCTGCTCGTGTCATGGCGCTCAACGGAGAGAGGTTGATGTCAAACGTCCAGGGATTTTTCTGCTTCCATCCGTAATTACCGGAATCTCATTCTCCATCCTGACATGTGATGACGTCCGCCGCGGTCGCCCGTAAGGCGGGCGAACGGTTGCGGCGATCGCCGGAGAAGCCACGTGCTCATCAACAACGGCCCACCAGTCAACCCAAAATTCGGCCCAGTCGTTGAACAACCAGTAGCTACCCCTCATCATGCCGAAACAGCCCAATGCCCAAGCAGGCTCATCGAACCGGGGCAAGATCGTCAAGGTGATTACGAAGACGTCGGATATGGTGCAGAAGAGTGGGGGCGCCAAGGCCAAGGGAAAGGAGCGAGGCGTTTTCGGGGATCTGGATAGGCTCGTCTCGGGTAAGTGCTGGGATTGCGAGCTGGCTGTGCAAAACTGATGTACAGAGACGAGGAAGTTGCCCAAGGCTTTGCTAGTGGAACAGTTTGCCAAGGCAAGTGTACTAAGGTCACCGTGCAGCGAGCGCTTCTTACTGGCAGACACGAGCTCTGGAGATCTTCGCATTTCAGAATGCCATCAAGTCGGCAGCGTGAGCCGTCTGACGTGGAACGCACAGGAAGCCAGCTGACGATCTAGGTCACAGGGTTCCACTCGAGTTTTCCAATCGTTGCCTCGGCATCTTCGCCGTCGAGCGGCCTCTCACAACCCCCGCCGCGTACCTAAACGACTGAGATCACGAGCAGCCGTCGAGGTGAGCTGCCAGCGTTACCTTTGGCGTAGCTCAGCTCACGCCAGATCGACGCCGGCGACAACATCGCAAAGATCCACCGTAAACGGGCGAAGCTACGCGCGAAGGGCAATCTACGCCAGGAATCACGCACGGCTCAGCTTCAGCGGCGGCAGATCAACAAGCAATGGCTCCCAACGCACATGTACCACGCCAAGCGATTCCACATGACGACGCTATGGGGTTACCGGATCGCTCTGACCCCGACGCTCAAGAGCTTCAGACCGGCATGGAGGGCATCTAAGCGGAAATGCATCGTTAGCGATACTTCTTACTTTGGCACAATCGAGCTGGAAGGCGGGCGAGGGGAAATCTTGGAGGTGCTTGGGCGGATGACAGGCAACGCTTTTGCCGGTGGCAGGTGTGTCTTTCTCCGTGGTGGTCCCAGTGGTGTGCTGATGGTAGGTACGAGACGGGCGCTCGAATTGCCGAGACTGCGCTGTACCGACCGGATGCCTTTCCGATGGGCATGATCGGTCCCGCCGAGATCTTGTGGTGTCCTGCGGAAGAGGGCGACCGGAAGGTGTGGGTCAGGGTCCATCCGTCCATCTTCACCGAGGTCTTCGACTCCATGAAAGACAGCATCGCAGAGTTTGCGGGCTCATCAGCTGGAGTGAGGCTGCGGGATAAACGAGACGATTTGGGATCGTTTGAGATCGTGGGACCGAAGGGTGGCAGGCTGTTGAGGCGGATCCTGCGGATCTGTCGAGATGAAGCGGGCCACAAGAGGCAGGTGAGCTGGACAATGTCTTCATCTTTTGACGTCATGCTCATGAATAGCTCTTCGCGAGCTTGGATGACCCTTCCGTCCTCCCGGCCGGAGCAGTGATGGGTTTACGAATATACGACCCCCGACTTCACTTTCCTCCTCCCGCTCTTCCCGAGCAACCTTCGTCTGCCACGGCCCCTCCTGTCCAGCGCGCCCACCTCATCGAGCCTTCGGCAGCTCTCGCATCGTCAGGCCTATGGGACGAGGAGACATGCGAGGAGCTTATTCATCCCAAATTCAAGAAATCTGATTTGGACAAGCGACGACACGACCTCGCCCTTCCCGGCACGCGGCTACGACCCCTTGCCCAAGACGATCGAATCCCTGTCATCCTCGTGGCCAAGCAGAACGCCTTCAAGCTCCTTTTCCCCCGCGGCTGGGCGCAACCGTTACTGCATTCGGTCGTCTACACTGCGACGATGCTAGGCGGTCTGGAAGAACGACGAGCGCAGCATCGTGAGGCGGGCGTGCCGTGTTTCCCCGAACAGTATGGGAACGTCTGCGATGCTGGCAGGGAATTTGAGGTGTCAGTTGCGAAGGAAGATGAGCGGAGATGGAGCCGCAAACCGCCTGGCAAGAGGATTGATCATCCGACGTGGACGCCGGAGTGGGAGAAGGTGCTGAGACTGGACGAGGAGGAGAGCATGAGTGCGAAGGGAGTTTGGCTGTTACCGTCTGCGCTTGCGGCGCACGCGGGTAAGGCCGAAGGCGTGGTAAATGCCTTTAGGAAGGCGCGGGGGATGGCACCGCTTCCCAGTGGATTCAGCGCCAGTGCGGTCGTGCATGTCAAGCTGGAGGTGGAAGGGAGGGGCAGTCCAGGTCGAATGGCTGAGATCCACGCGCTGGGTGACGGAGAACGAGCGGAGTGGATCGAGGCGGTCGATGAGGGTGCTGACAGGTTGCACGACGGTGTCAGTCACGCTCAACTGGTGCGTCCCGTTTATCCAGCATCCGTCAGTAGCTGACGATAGCTTGGCGAGCAGGGCCTGCGTGAGGACAGCCTGGCGGGGTACACCAACACCGGCAACTTCTCCATGTCCCGCGGATGCGGCTTTGCGCTCGGCACTGTTACACTGAAGAGCTGGGTCGAGGCGAAGCGACTGGCGGAGCAGCGAGGCGATGGACGAGGCGTGTTGTTCAAGGTCAGGAACAACGGAGGCAGGATATGCCGCTTGGCGAAAGTCGAGCTGGTTTGAGCTGCGGGTATCGAGATTACGATATGACGACCGATGCATGATTGTCACGAATCCCGAAATTCACCACGGGAGCGCCCGGTACTTGTTCGCTGCGCGCACGAACAGCGTCATACACGATCCCACCCCCGTCCAGTAGAACAACGACCTGAGATATGACCAGGCCGCTGCTATCAGCTGTGTCCTGCTATCCTTTGTGTCACTCACGGTCCTCGATCAGGATGTAGGCGAGGTTGTAGGCAATCCGGCTGGCGAGGTACGTCGCAGCGCAGGTGTGGAGCGTCCGGCTCTCGATGTGCGCAGCATTGCCGACGGCCTGCACGTGAGTTGGACCGAAGTTGGGGTACGCTGAAAGCGACATACCAGACCAGCAGCGAAGAGGGGCAGGTTCACATGCGAATTGTTGCCTGCCGCTATGGCACGAACGATCCGTCGAGCCAGCTGGGGCATCAGCTTGGCCAGTCTCTCCCCCAACGGTGCTATCGTTGCGATGGGAGTTCTGACAAAAGACGGTGCTCCGACGGCAAGTGGGAAGGACAAGCACAGCAACACGTACGGGCTCGGGCAGCTTCTCGTGCAATTTGGACCACGACTCAGCCGGCATGGCGTTGTTGTATGCCCCCTTGTGGGTCGTCTCGCTTTTGCCGACAGCCCACCACAGCGGCGCCATCCTGCAGTTCAGTACAACAAGGGGGGCGGAGCTAGAAGGGAGGTTTTTGCACGTACGCGACGACCCATCCTGCGGGGACGGCGTAGAGGGAGAGGTTGAACTTGAGTCCCGGAGTGGCTGCGAGGTAGGCGAACGACATGATGCGGCTGGCTTCGACAACGGCAGAGACGATTAGTAGGAACAGATTCTGCAGAGCAAAGTCGTTTGTCTGCCAGCTCACATACGGCGCAGGGGTAGCTTGGGCTAGCTTACAGGCGGATCCATCCCTCACACCCAGACCTGAGAAAGCCCCGGAATTTAGAGTCAGTCACCCGTGTAAACTATGACGTCTGCGCAAAGCCAAGGAGCAAACACCGGAACGACGATCGAGGGATCGGCATCATTTCGGCGACGGCTCCGGATTACCCCATACTGCATCATCGTTCCAGCACAGTGGTACGATCAACAATGGGTCTCACATCATGGCGCGCGATGGCCTAAACCCATGCAAGACACGACAACGGATGGTGTATGATGGCTACAGATGTACGTATGAAAAGCCGAATGCTCTGCTCCTCTCTACTGCGTCAATGTACGAGCTTGCAGCCTAGAATGAAACGTAGCCCTTGGAGAGCTTGTTTCCGGCCTGGATGAACAAGGAGAAACAGGCTCCGATGCCGACGAGCCACGAAGCGGTTCGGGAGTAAGCAGCGAGGGCTGGCTATCAGCATGAGTCTGTGGGGTCTGGACAACATGACTCGAGAAGTGTGAGGGTGTGGCGAAAAGTAAACGAGGTGCTAGTGCAGGGGCAGAGGGGATGCGGGGAAGGGGCGAGTCTGCGCGAGAATGCCGACTCACTCGAGGTGTTGTTGATGTAGATGTAGTTGAAGACGGCCCGCGAAGCAAGGTAAACACCAGCAGCCGTGTTCAGCGCCTTGGGCTCGATTCTAGCTACGTTTCCGGCGACCTGGAGTTAGCTCGGCCCGAATTGCATCGCAAGCCACCGCCGACAGTCTTCTTGTGCGTCGCTCGCCGGATATGGAGAGCAGGCACGCAGACTTCAAACTCACAATGGCAGCAGCGAAGAAGCCCAATCCGATGAAGCCGTTGTTCTGCGCGCCCTCAGCCCGCTGGTATCGCTCCGCCATGGCCGGCGAGAGCTTGGCATCCTTGAGGATCTGAACATTCTTCGGGGGGTTGCACATGTCCCACTCGTCGGTTCCGGGCGCTCGCTCCTTGTTGAACAGGGCGATGGCGTAGAAGTGGGGCGCGATGCTGCGAGTAAGGATGGGCTACTTGAAGGGGGTCAGCGGGTGATGGGACGTACGCGAGGGTCCATGCTGCCGGGATGGCGTAGAAGGACAGGTTGTGGGCGGTGTTGAGTCCTGCGAAAGAGACCATATTGGCTGATGGGTTGATGATGTTGAGGAACGAGTATTGGTTGATGCACGGGTGGAAGTGAAGAAGAGAGAATAGACTGGAAGGGGATGCCGTTTAAAACGGTGAGAGAGGGGGTGAGAGGTTGCGGTGATGGGGGCTGTGACGTCAAAGCGCGAAGTGGCCGAAATCGCCTTGTCGGTTACGAGAGAAGCGGTGGTGAAGCCCTGAAAGACGCCGGGCACAACATCAAGGTGTCCTGTTTCATCCTCGCCCGTTGGTCCATACATGGCTCGCGTCGATGGGTCTGAGATTTGCTGGCAGTGTAAGAGCCAGCTTTACATGGGTGCGGGAGCGAGGTGCCATGTACGACGCTATCTAATCTAGGGTGCGGGCTGATCCGCGGATTGCGACGTGTGAGCGATGCGATGACATCCGAAATCCGAGATCCGACCAGCTTCGTCACGTCCCGCAAAACCAGGCACTGTGTGTTCAGGTCGCGGCTGGTGCATTTCACATCATCATGGCGCTCCGGTACTCGTATGCGTAGTCATTCAGGCTGATGCGACTTGGTTACAGCTCTTCAGCCCTTGCGTGCATCCAAGTCCCTGTGGGCTAGTTGAGGTGTGACCGTCTTCCACTACTACAACAATAAACCACGCCTTTCACCTCGAGTTTGTGAGCCATTCGGGACTCTTCTGCAGCCGTGATTGACCCTCTCAATTGGGAGCAAAGATTTCGCCCAAGCGTGGTCGCTTGTCCGCATGCCGAAGTTGGTAACAGCTCCTCATAACTCGATCTCTGTAACGCGTGCAGTCCAAACTAGGCAAATTGCCACGGAAGCAGCAGATGACAGAACCAGCGGTATCCGCAAACATTCATAACTCTTCGTAGCTGCTACTTGGCAGGTTCGTAGTCATACCATCCAAGCCTCGGTTGCAAAGTTTCAGCAACCAGCCATTTCTCCTGTCGATCCTCCGTAAGCTCCATCCGATAGTCCTTGACTTCGTGGCAATCCCCCGTTCCGTGAACTGATGTGAGGTCTCATAGACAGGCTAACGTCGGCGGGCGCTCTTCCGTTCAGGGGATACACGATGCTGGAGATCCCAGAACGCCAATCTGACACCAACACACAGTCCAGCAAGGACGACACTCTCGAAACGAACAGTTGACCCAACGCACGGCCTGCTGTGGCGCCTTTGTCCCTATGAGCTACATGGCCGGCCGAAGTCGCAGACGGCAACCAAGACGTCATCATACTGTACATGCTCTCACTCGAGAGGGTCACCGCTACTCCCATCGACAGTCCTATGTGCGGCTACCACGGCGAGATCGTCATCGGCTCTCGCGTCACCGCTCTCGCTCCGCTTGCGGACACTCCGTACTCTTTCGACCCCCTTGCAACCCCACGCGACCTATGCGTCGTATACTCGACGTCGTCATGAACGGTATTGTGGAGAATCGCTGGCGTCCGTTGAGGCATAAGTTCGTGTGGTACACTATCATGCTGGAAGCGAAGAGGCTGGTGGCCGAGTGCAAGGAGAGTGCCGCAGGCCCCGGGCTATTCTACACGAGGTACGGCGAAGCGAAAGGAGACCACCTCTTGGGGGACGGGATCGCACCCATCGTTGGCTCTTTCCACATGCCTCTCTCTGAATGCCGTGAATCCTCCCGCTGTCTCTCGATGTCCGCCGAGTCGCCTCATTCCTCTTCCCGACAGTCGACGCCCCTCGTCGGCCAGCCAGCACGAAGACCGCGTCACCTCCCACGTCGATCCTCCTCATCTTCAACCCCGGGTCCCACAGCCCGCCGCCACGTCAACACCTTCCTCAGCTTTTCCTCCTTCTCCCGCGCTTTATCGCTCCCCTCCTCATCCCTTGCCACCAGCTCATCCAGCACTCCTCGCGGCGCTATCTCATCTCCTACAACCGCCCTCACTCCATCCGCATTTGTCTCAGCTCGTTCCGAGGTAACGCCATGGCCCGTAGACCCGATCTCCAACTCGCCCTTCCGGACCTCCTCGCTCGAGATCCCCCGCACAGTCGCATCGAGCCTGATTCCACCGCTCGAATGTACGGACTTCGGCGAGCGGAGTAGAGATAACGAGAAGCTCGACGGGGAGGTCAAACTTGGCGGTGGTGGCGGCGACGTTAGACGGTCCGGGTCCACATCCGCAGTCCGCCGGTTGGGGGCCTCTGGATGACGTCGCATGATGCTCATCAGTCTCGACTTTGTCCCCGACGTCACCTTGTGCATGGCTGGCGCCGGGTGAGAGCGCGGTGTACCGGATGCCGCTTGGTCTCCCTCGATTATTGTCGGCGCCGGAGAAGGGGTCGGAGTGGTTGTGAGTGGGGACGTTATCGGCTCGAGGGCGCTCAAACCGAGTCGGGAGGGGTGTGCAGGGGTGAAGAGGGGAAGGGGGGAGGAGATGGTCGGTTTCGAGGGTTGACTGCGGGCTTTCTTGGGCTTCTTGCCGGGCGAGAGCGACCAGCGGGGGGTGAGCTGCGCTGGGACTGGTGAGTTGGGCGATGATCGGGGGGATCGAGGGGATTCTTTCGCTGTGGGCGCGTAGTTCGAGTAGCTACCATCAGCACACACCACATATTGTCACCATCGCAAGGGATAGAGTGAACGCACCTGCTCGCGCTCGCCATACTGTCGTCCCTGCCCACTTGCACCACGGTCCGCCCTGGACTGAGACCGTCGACCTTCACCTCGGGCACTTCTGCCCTTCCCTCGGCCCCATGCGTCCGGCTTCTCTCACTCGTGCGCCTCACGTCCGAGCGTCTCGTAGTAGACAACGGCTGCTGCTGCCCAGCCGCGAGCAACTCGACAGGTATACCCAATCTGGGCTTGGACGAACTAGCCACCATCTTTGGCTCCGATCCATTCTCCGCCAGGTTTGACAACCGATTTAGACTCGACGAAATCGACAATGAGACGGCTTGCGAGAGCACATCCCGCCGCCACACCTGATCCCGTTCCTGCAGCTCCTCCTGGCTCTTTCCCGCCGACTTTTCTGCCGCCTGGCCTGAGCTGTAGTTCCCTTTCTTCGAGACCGTCCCGTCCCTTCCTCCCACTCCAATCGGGGCCGATATCCGGCTCTTCAGACTGCTTTCCTCGACTTCGATCCGCAGGTCTCGATCGAATGCCCCGGACAAACTGCGCGCGACAAAACCTTCTCTCCCGAAGAAGACGCGAAGACTCGCGCTGGCGGTCAAGAATGGGCTGGAGGGTTTCGAGCGGAGTCGAGCGGGCTCTGTCCCGGGCACCCCCGGTGCGTGGACGACGGGGGAAGGGTGATCTACGGATGGTAGGGGGTCGATCGCGCCGGGAGGCGAACAGAGCGAGAAGGCGGTGGTGGGTCGCTTGGCTCGGGCCGTGCTTACGGAGTCGCGCAGCTCGTTCCGGCTTCGCTTGGAGATGAGCGACGGGGACTTGGCCAGGCCTTTCCCGCTAGCCGTCGAAGGAGAGGTACGTTCGTCGACGGAGAGGTTCCCGAACGCGAATGCGTGGCGCATCACACCTGATCCGCTCGATCTTGACGACCGTAGAGCTGGTTTTGGGTGTACTGGCGGGATGTAATACGTGTTCTGCGATAGTAGCGCGGCGCGATTCGCGTTTGACGTCTCGTTTCGTGTTGGAACACTGTCGCTAGTAGATGCGGTAGGTACAGCCTGTAGGCCTGATGGGGCGTCTTCCGATGCTGACGGCCACGGCGGGGGCGTAGACAACGCGGACAATCTTCGCCCCGTCTCCGTCACGTCTATCGCCTCCGCCTCGAGACTCGACGGGAGGGACACCGGCGTCCCGATAGGGGAGAAGCCCAGCCCAATGGTCGACGGAGCGAGGAGCGAGATCTCCGACGCGTTGCCCGCAAAGGCAGGGTGCAGCGGCCGGCCCATTACCCGTAATTCCGTGAGGTCATTGTCCATCCTATCGATCGGGGGCAACGAGACAAAGCCCGACGAGGGGCTCGTTCTGGGATAGTGCGTCGTATCCGTCGACAAGGGTGAATTCGGGTAGAACGTCTTCGCTGCGGGATCGACCGAGTGAAATCGCCCGCCAAGGTCGACTGATAGGTCACCGAGGTATATGCCCCTCGCCGGGTCGGAAGGTCTGCGGGGAGAGTCGCGATTCGGATGCCGCGGCGGCACGGGCGGTGAGATCCTCATCTCCCGGACGGACCGGTTCGAGAGGCTGTGTGAGCGGGGCCGGGGCCTCGATGACTCGTCCTTCCGCCTTAGGCTGACGGTCCGGCCGAGCTGGCTCATGCGGCGCGCGATGCCCGCTCCCTCGCCGTTCGACCGCTTCTCGGCGTCTTCGCGCGCTGTAATCTTGCCCGAGTCGTATGATCCCAGACCGCGCCTCGTTATACCCCGCTCCATGGGCACGGAAGACGGGAAGATGGCCGAGGCGTGCTTGGTGATAACCCCAACGGCGTTACTGCTGCGTCGGGATGGGCCAGACGAAGAGCCTGCCGTGGAGTAGTCGAGGTGCGAGAAGGATGGGCTGGGGATGACATCGGAGAGGGTGAGCGGGTTGCCGAAGTCGGGTGCGGGGAGGACGGGTGACTGGCCAGAGGAAGGTGAGAGACGTGGCGAGGTGAGCGACTTCGAGCGACGGCGGAGTTCCCGGTGAGTGGGGCTGGGTGCCTCCATGGTCGTGACCTTGATCTCGCGGCTAGCAGGCAATGTCTGCGTTCCAGGCGAGACTTGACCGTCGTCCTGCCGGTCAGCATCACCGTCAACAGGCCGTCAGCAACTCACGTAACGTCTGTTCCCCCACGACTCGCTTACCACCTTCTCACCCTTCCGACCCATACTGCTTCCGCCAGCTCGGCCCATACTGCTCGACTTCGCGAACCTCGCGTCGCCATGCTTGACTTCCACCTCACCCTGCTCGACTTCCACCTGCAGGCCTCGAGCCGTCCCTCTACTCAGATCAGCCATGGAAGGCTGCCGCCTCAGCGTCCGCATGGGGCCGTAGCTCTTCGCGGGCGACTTGGGGTCAACCGAAATGGGTCCTGAGATGTCGCCCTTCTTTACCGGCGCCTTTGTCGACGAGCTCGTGGTCGATGTACGGCCGCCCGAGCCAGACACCACGCGCTTGGCCGGTCCGAGAGGATTCGGTGCAGTCTTTGCCGGGCACCCGAGAGATATCCCGAGCGAGCCGGTACTGAGGTGTTTGACGCTATCGCACGATCTCGATGGTGGGGGATGGAACGTCCGCTCGGCAGTCTTCCCCTCGACGGCAAGATCGATAGGTAGTGTGTCCGAGTCGGGCCCGGGAGGGAGGTGATTTGGCGTCCGGTTATTCTCCCTGTGCGCCTGGCCGCTGCTCCGCCGAGTCTTCTCCAGGCGTTCGCGCTCGCGATCCCCAACTGCTGAACGCGACCTCCGCACGGATCCAGTCCGATTCGCCTTGCCCTCGACTGCACGCGTCAAGCGGTCCGCTGTCAGATTCGAACGCGTCTCGCTCGGGAAGAGGTAGTGTATCGTCGACGTGCTCGGACTGGCAAGGATGATCTTGGGCGCGGTGGTCGTGCTGCTAGGCAACAAAGGCGAGGGGCAAACCTCCGAGCCCGGTCTCGAGACCTGACGCCCAGTGCGGCTGGTCAAAGAGGCGGACGTCGATGTGGGGCAATAGCTCGTGCGCGAGGACGGAATTGACGGTAGCGAGATCAGCGGACACGGGTGCGTCGAGTTGTTGTTGAACGGGTCGAGCTGGGACGGCGAGTCGGGCGTGCCGGGCGTGATGACCGTGTCGAGTCGCGGATGCTGGGTATGATGTTGTTTAGCGTGCGACACGGGTGTCGTAGGCGATGTGGGCGAGGATGACGAGGAGCCCGAGGACGGGTGATGGTGCGGCCATTGGTGGAAGAGGGTCAGGGTTGAGCGGTGCGATTTGGCGCCCATGGCTGTGGTATTTGCTGAATCCTTCAACCGTCCCGTCCGTTGGCGAGCGCGTCGGCGTCCACGTCGCAGGGCACGGCCGGTAGCGTCGCGATCAAACAGGCGGGGAAGATTATTGCAGCCCGAGTTTCAGGTTGGTCAGGCTTGGGTGATGGCGCTCAGGTACGCGTTACACCCTCGCGGCCTTGGACGCGACGGGTGGTGTATAATACGGGCTTGTCAGAGCTGTTTGGGCTTTTTGACTCGGTAGTGTCCCATGCGCGATGATGCTGCTCGTGAGCGACCATGTCACTTTTACAATGACAGAACACTCACACGTGCAATCAGCCAAGGGACTGGGACGCGATTGTCCAAGCGTCCACTCAGGGTTGCAAGATGGACTGATCTGGCGCCAGTGATCAATCAAACGATCAGACCGAGTGCTTGATGGGACCAAGATGTTTGTTGACGTCTATACATCCCCGCCCGATATTGGCTGATCCATGCCTCCTACATGGGTAATCGCAACAACAACGAGTCAACAACGCCTTTTCCAGCAGATCGTGGCTTAGACATTGATCCTGGTCGTTGACCTAAAGCCTTCTCCGCGCCCGTCCAGCCATTCGCAGGCGGTGAGCCGCGTCATATAGTCATGCGCTCATCCGGTGCTGCGACCGTGTGCGTTGCGGTTCGGACCGGGGCTGACTGGATTTGGCGCTAAAGGGCCGCCCAACATTGGCCGGCGGAAGTAGGTGATCACCGGGATCATTTCGCCTTGATCAAACCGAAGGCCACTGCGCCGATGAGGATGAAAAGCACGCCTGGGATGAGCACTCAGTCCCATGCTCGAGCTGCGTCGGCTCACCAAGCAACCACCGCTTCTTGCGCTGCCTGCTGTCCGCCAGCTTCTGCCGCAGTCTGACGATCTCGCCCGTGAGATATATTTCCTGCCCTCAGCTCGGTCATCCTCTCAACGACGGACTTACCACTTCCTCGGCCCATCGCTCGATCCTCGCTAGTTCATCATCCGTCCTGAGCCCATCGACCCGCTCAATGCGCGTTGTAGCAACGCCCTCCTTCTCCGCCTTCTCCTCCTCTTCGCGGAACAATGTCTTCCAAGGGGTGGTCCTCGACCGCATCGTCTCCACATCTGCCTCTCGCTCCTTTATCATATCCGCGAGTTTCGCCTGCAGAGCCGGCTCGAGGCTTTGCAACGTGGACTGGAGCTGCGCGGTCATGCTCTAGCCATCAGCCTCGCGTTCACCACACCATGTGCAGACACGTACCTCGGCCCCGTCGTCCGCCTCGTTGAGCTTTGATATCGTGTGCGGCAGCTCGCTGAACAGCCGATGCTCAATAGTCGTCTGTGCGTCAGCTGTCACATTCCGCTAATGACCTGCCAAAAGCTCACCCTGGACGCCCGGATCTTGCGCTCGTGCTCTTCGCAGGCCGCGCTGAGCCGCTCAATCTCGTCATGCAGCGCTCTGACGTTAGTTTTGACAAGTGCCATAGCCATGTACCCACCCGACATTTGGCGTTAGCTCCGGAATGGAGCTCACGAGCCTGACGGCCTTGTTCGGCGGGGGCCGATTCCGGGTCGAGCCCGACGGCCCGTTGGCCACGGGCGGGGCGGTGTATGGCGGCGAGGCCGTTCGGGCCGGCAATGACGCCGGCAACGTCGAGCTGCGTTTGGGTCCACTCTGGCCTGGAGGGGGGAACGCCGAGGGGTAGAGGAACGACATGTGGAATTCGTCCATGGACGGTGAACGACTGTCAAGTGGGTGCGTGCAATCATCGCGTGGTTGAACAGTATGCCTATGTCAGGAACGGCTGGGCACCCGAGCGGCGAGGTCCGCCCCGCGGGGGATGACGTCAAATCGGCGAGGTAGGCAGCGAGATCTCGAAGAGACGACGTCTCTGCGGCAATCCTGCTCGTGCTACATTTCCCGTAACAGTAGCTTCCCAGACCATCTAGGGCACTGGCGAACCCGACGTCCTGATCCCCGACCGATCATCGTCTTTTGCTTCATCTTATTTCCCACTCATCGCATTTCCCACCGCAAAGCTCGGCCTCAACCCTCGACATCGCGGCTGCACCTTTTCAGACCTAAGCCTTATCCGCACCATGCCGGCGGAACAAGAACCATTGAAGGTCGACAGAGACGTCCTCGGGCAGCGTATCCGGGGCATCCAAGACCATGCGCTCATCGGCAATCTGCGCACAGCCGCCGTCGTCTCCCTCGACGGCTCTATCGAATCCATGTGTGTGCCCTACTTCGACTCGCCGTCCGTCTTCGCCCGGATCGTCGACGCGGACAAGGGCGGTCACTTCTCGCTCAACCCCACCTGGGCGTTCAAGCCCAAGCAGGCCTATGCGCCGAACAGCAACGTCCTCGTGACCAAGTTCCTTTCCGACGAAGGCGTCGCCATGGTGACGGACCTGTTGGTCCCCAAGGGGGCCAACAAGTCGGGCAGCCAAAACCGCGGCCCTCTGCCATGGTTGATCAGGAAGGTGGAGAGCATCCGGGGCAAGGTCCCGTTCCGGATGGAGTGCGCCCCGGCGTTCAACTACTGCAGGGACAAGCACACCACCGAGGTGGGTCGTCGAAGCAGTGGAGTGTGCTGACATCAGATCGTCGAGGATGACTCTGTAACGTCGGGCTGCGCACATGACAAAAAGGCTTTGTTCAAGTCGGCGAACCTGTCCATGGACCTGCGGTACCTCACATGGTCAGACGATCCGACCGTTGGCGACCCCAAGCTCGAGCTCAAGGTGGACAACCTGAGCGAGCGAGGCCTGCTCGGTCCCGCAGTGACGAGCGAGTTCGAGCTGGAAGAGTGCCAAGTGGTGTGCTTCATCTTCCGCGAGGTCGGGGACTGGGGGTACGCAAACGCGGAGCACAAGCGGGTAGCCAACCCCAATCCAGAGAGGGCCAAGACGCTCGGAGTGGACATGCAGGTGCTCGTTAGCGCGACGACCAACCTCCGCCCGCCCGAGAACCCCATGATGACGAAGGTGCGCTGAGCGGGCTTGGAATACCGTCAAATTGACCGCAGGCATTGCTGGAAAACCTGATCAGGGACACGAGCCGGTACTGGCAGACGTGGATTGCCAAGAGCAAGTATAAGGGCAAGTGGAGGGAGGCGGTCCACCGGTCCGCCCTGGTGCTGTGAGCTTGACATCACACTTTTAGCTCTGTAACTGATGTCAGCAAAATGCTCGTGTTTGAGGAGACCGGCGCGATCGTCGCCGCGCCGACCTTCTCCCTTCCCGAACATATCGGCGGTCCTCGCAACTGGTGAGCTGTCTTGAACTCGGTGACCCGTCCAGCTCACGGCAGGGACTACCGCTTCACCTGGGTCCGGGACACCTCCTTCACGCTCTACGCACTCATCCGCCTGGGCTTCACAGAGGAGGCCAACGCGTACATGGAGTTCATTCTCGCGAGGCTGAGGGACCGAAATTCGGATGGCTCGCTCCAGATCGTCTACACCATCCACGGCAGCAAAGACCTCGACGAGATCGAGCTCTCGCATCTGGCGGGCCACAAAGGCTCGACGCCGGTACGGATCGGTAACGGCGCCGCAGACCATATTCAGCTGGACATCTACGGCGAGCTCATGGATTGTGTGTACCTCGCGCAAAAGTACTCGAAGCCCCTGGCCTGGGACTCATGGGTTGCCATCCGGCAGGTGGTCGACTTTGTCTGCACGCAAGTGAAGGAGCCGGATCTGTCCATCTGGGAGCCGCGGGGACAGAAGAAACACTACCTGTACTCCAAGGTGATGATGTGGTGAGTGCACGGAGATTGTCCTGTGGGGAAATCGATGACTGAGCGGCGCAGGGTCGCGATCGACCGAGGAATTCGACTCGCCGAGAAGAGGTGCCTGCCCTGCCCGCAGCGCGAGAAGTGGAGGGATGTGCGGGATGGGCTATACGAGGACATCCAGACACACGGCTGGAAGTGAGTCGCACAGGTGCGGAACCGGACCCCGACTGACCGCAGCGCCGACAAGGGGTGGTTCGCGCAGTCGTACGACGAGAAGGACACGCTCGACTCGGCCGTCCTCATCATGCCGCTTGTATTCTTCATGAGCGCAGCGGATCCACGCTTCACATCCACGCTCAACAACATCCTCAAGACGCCGGAGAAGGGCGGGCTGACGGCCAACTCGTCCGTGTACAGATATAACACGGACAAGACCGACGATGGGGTGGGCGGAGAAGAAGGGGCTTTCTCGCTGTGTACGCTCTGGACCGTCGAGGCGTTGACGCGGGCGGGAGTATACCACAGGCCGTACCTGGACAAGGCGTAAGTCTCGCCTCACCCCCCTCCATGTGCCCTCGGCCCGTTCCCCTCCACTGCGGCCAGCGGCGCGGCAAGTTGCGAGAATGAAGGGCAGCGCTGACAGTAGCGTGACCATGTTCATGGACTTCCTGGGTTACGGCAACCACGTCGAGCTGTACTCGGAGGAGATCTCGCGAGGCGGCGAGGGACTAGGAGTGAGTCGACCGGCTGCGCAGACGTCATGCGTTGTGCGACGTGTTACAGCAGCAGAGCTAATGGCAGAACACCCCCCAGGCGTTCTCGCACGTCACGCTCATCTCGGCGGCGTTCAACCTCGATCGGGCGCTGTCTGGCAACGCGGGGCAGCTGTAGACAGACTCAATACGGGAAGAAGACCGATCGGTCCGTCTCTCAAAATGACGAGCATTTCTGATCTCCGCTGGGCTGGTCTGCCGTTTTAGAGAGCATGTACGGGTCGCGACCGGTCGAGCGGGTTCTCCAATGTCCAGCGCAGTGGTCAAGAAGCAATGTGACAATGCATCATGTGCACGATGAGCGAACGTTCCATTCATTGTCCTGCATTGTCCACAGTTACATAAGGACGTCCGCCAGGCCCACGGCGGTGTAGCTGGTCTCAGCGGGAGCGTTACTCACATACGTCCGCCCCCATTAAGGACATTGCATTCGATGAGGGACAGACGAATGCCGGACGCCGCTTACCTGACTGGCACTCCGCCCTTGGCTGCATCGACGTCGTCGCGTGTGGCATGTGCCTTGGCTGTGCTTTCTGGCGAGACTGTAGGCGAGTCCGTCGGATCTGCTCCGGACGGCGCCGAGGGCTTGCTGCCCGTTGGAGGGAGGGGTACGTGCGTGTTCGTCTTCTGTTGGTCGTCCGGCATGGTGATCGGTCGGGATCGGTCACGAGGTGTGTTGGGATCTCGAATGTACAGCTGTGCAGGTGGACTATGCGGCAACACGGGTGCACATACCGTGTCCGCTGGACGGGGACCGGTCCAGACCCCGGCAGGTGTCAGCGTAAGCGTTCCCGCTTGACACGACGCCATGACGTCGCGTTTGCTGGATGACCATATGCCGTATGACAATTCCTTCGAACTCGTGGATGGGCGTCGATCCCTCAGGAAAGGCACTGGTGGCCCATCATGTCATCTCCGCCAAGATAGAGCGGTTCTCCGTCTCGTCAAGACCAGACCACCACCAAACGACTGCACGGGGGCTGGAGGCTGGCTCGACGGCGTCTCTTAGACAGGTAAAGCACTCGCCCAATTTATGCATCCTTGCGAGGATGTCTAGTCTTCTACGCGGTTTCCATACCCGGCTCTCCTGCTTCTATGGATCGCACCGCAGCCTGCTCCCCGTTTTTCTTTTTCCGGTCGAGTTGATGGTGTCCACCGTCTCATGCAAGTACGTAACGCCCCGCCGTCGGCTCTAAGTCATCTCGGCCGTGGTCGGCGCATGCGACGCAGTCTTGGGCTTGGCGTCCTTGCCGTCGCCGACTTCAACCAGCTCCGCCGCGTCGTCGTCGGCGGATTTGAACGTGTACACCCTCGATTCGGCGTTCGCCCATGGCTGGGATTAGCCCACAGGCTCACGAGACATCGGCTTGGGGACTTACGAGGGCGGCGTTATGGCCGTAGACGATGTTTCGTAGGATGTCGCCGTGCGCGACGACTGATGTCAGCGAGTCGGGCCCCGCTTACACGAGCACGCCCTGCATCGGGCTCCTTGCGTCAAAACGCCCCGAGGGGCGTCTTCCTAGACGACGCGAAAGGTGTGAAAAGCCTCGCGAATCACGCACCAACAATCTCGTCCTCTGGCCGGTCGCGCAACCACCTCCGCACCAGCCTCGAGCGCTCTTGGACCTTGGCAGGCGAGAAGATGCCGGTCTTGGACGCGTAGTCAGGCGACAGAGTGGAGAAGTCGAGGTCGGCGAAGATCCCGCCGTTGGAGGCTTTGAGCTCGGAAACGGGGTAGAGGGGCGTGTCGCATGGCAGGCTGGGGTCAGCGCGCTGCCTACAGGCGCTGGGACGGCGAGATCATGACGCGATTGTAGCGACTGCGGCTGCGGGTCGTGGTATAGACGTGGTGTCGTTGTACTCCGGCGCATGTGCACGAGCGGGCCCGAACCGGAGGTCACAGGGCGATGGTGTGATAGTATGACTGGACGTACTCCATAACCTCTTGCAGGATATCGAGCAGGATCACAGGCTTGCCCTCGGCTTCGAGTCGTTTCTTGAGGATCGGGTATCCGAGGAGCATCGTCTCCATCGGACGCCGGAGCTGCCGTCAGCATGCTCTCGCCTCGGGGACTCTCGTATCGCGCCGTTTCAGAC
>Ga0308169_10002634_pt1 | contig 18348 bp, 8 predicted proteins | sample PhyBR1_2_FD_202139 | JGI IMG/M metagenome (GOLD analysis project Ga0308169, IMG submission 202139) | Phyllosphere microbial communities from UC Gill Tract Community Farm, Albany, California, United States - DLSLSB.R1 | ecosystem: Host-associated > Plants > Phyllosphere > Unclassified | place...
TATCTCAATCTGCTGGTCGTCGCACCCTTTGGCGCGCCTCGAAAGGACCCCACTGCTCCCACCACATGGCTGCCTTCGTGGGAAGTGCTGACCGGGCTGACCGACGAACGCGTCGCCGCCCTGACCGATCCGGATGGTTTCCGGGATGCGATCGCCAGCCATGCATGGCGCCTGCACGACGATTGGCAGGCCCGGCTGCTGAATTGGGTCGAGAAGCGAATGAGCCGCGCCACGGACGACACGCTCCTGACCGCCAAGGGAGTGGCGAACTGGCTGACAACCTTTCCCGATGGCTGGCAGTTCGTGAAGGGGCCGGCCGACCTGCTGGCGATCTGCCGTCTGTGCCATGCGTCGCCGGAGACGACCCTTCCTCCCGTGTCCGACAGCGATGCCGGACAACGCTTGTTGAAGCGAATTACCCGCACTGACAACGCGATCGCGCAGCGCTTCACGGCCCTGGTCACGGCACGACTCGAGGCTCGAGAACTCGACTGGAACGGGCCCTTGAGTCGGGACCGGTGGGCAAGCCTTGCGCCCGACAAGGTCGACATTCCCGACGAAGCGGCGCTGCTGGCCATCGCCAATGCGGGCAACCAGGCAACACGGCGGCAACACGCGCATGACTTGCTCGACCGCTTGCACAGGACAAGCTTGGCACCACTCGTCAACGCACGGCTGCTGGTCGAGACGCGGACCGGGGAGCTGGGGCTGGCCCCGCAGTTCCTCGTCGACCTCATCGCACGAGATCAACTCATGCAGCGCATCCGGGACGACGCCGTCGAACGATGGGCCATGTATTGCTTCGACCCTGGACGGCGCGTGCTGGTTGACGCTGCTCTCGGCAGTCTGTCCATCGCCGAACTGCTCCTTGTGCTGGACCGCATCAAGGCTCTGCCGTCCGGCACGCTGGCAGGCACCGCGGTGGTAGAAGCCATGTTCCGCGAAGTCGGCAAGCGAATCTGCGGGGCTGCGACGGTGCCGCAGGCATTTGCATGTCTTGCGGAGATGGCCGTGTCGCGTATGGACGCCGAGGACCTCACGCCTAGTCCATTGACGCGGTACGCCGACGAAGCGTCAAGTTCGCCCGAATGGCTCGGTATCTGCTGGGCCTGGAGCTTGTGGTGCCCGCCACCGCCCTTCGGGGTGCCGGAGACCTGGGCATGGTGGTTTCCAGGCTGGGCTCGGGGACTCGCGGACGCGGAGTTGCCATTCCTGTGGACCTTCGAACTGCCGGAGCAGCACCAGACATCGAGTCGATGGCCGCAGTTGATGACGCTGGCGGCCCGCCTTGTCGGAAGGCTCGACCGCCCTCCCACACACGCGCCAAGCCTGCTCAAACCAGCGCTCCTCGTTGAAGGAATCCGTGGACGTTGGGGTATCGATCCGTTGTGGCTAGGCCCGATCGTCGGGAATCAGGGCGAACAGGCCTCCGGACCGGCCGAAGACCTGGTGCTGAATGAACTCGCCCGGATCGGTCCGACGGCGGCAGTCAGACTCCTGCCCGCATTGATGGCCTACTACCTATCGGACCTGAACGACCGCATCAGGCACATTCTCTTCCATCGGTCGAAAGTGCGGACCTGGACGCTGCGGCACGTTGCTTGCACGGATGTCGCGTCAAGCCTTACCGAAGTGCAAAAGGAGGCCTTGTGGCAGGCTCCGCATACGCTCCCGCCCCATCTACTGCCGGAGATTCTCCTGGACCCTGACGCTGTCGATCCGGCCAATCTCCCCGCACGCATTCGTGCAGTTCGCGTCCTCGGCGCCGACCAGGTCGACACCCTGTCCCGGCTACTTGGAACGACGTCACTCGGCATGATCGCGGCAGAGCGGCTCTGGACACTGGCCCCGGAAACCGCAGAGCGGCTTCTGAACGTGCTTTCGCAGCAGCACGACACGCAGGCTCTGCACTGGCTCGTCCTGCTGACCCCGGTCGACCGGACGCGCGCGGCCGCACGCGCGATCCTTGCCCGCGACGGCTCCGCGTTGAACGAGTGGCGTGACTGGGCCAGGCAGCGCCTGCCCTTTGCAGGCGCTGATGCCGAGCTGCTGGGGCGGATACTGGAAATCGACGTCTTGTGAAGCGTCCAACTCTGGGGCAATCGGAAGACCTGAGTCGAGATATCCGATGCAATCCGGCGCAAACATCCTTCCAGCACATCAAAAAGCTTCACACAAGTGTGCAGCTGGCGAACCAAATACGCAACCACTGTTGCATATTTGAAATCCGACGGAGTACGATATTGCTTTAGTTTAACTGCGAAGGAATTCCTGTGGATATCGCCGCCTCGAATGCCGACAGAACGCGCCGTCTCTCGGCAATCGTCGACACGTACCACCTGGACTCGTTCAAGACTTTGCTGGACGCTCCGCCCGAAACATTCCAGGCCCGTATCGGATTCGTTGGTGAGTTCTCGTCCGGGAAATCGACCTTGATCAACGCGATTCTAGGGGAATCACTGCTGCCTTCACGCAGCACTCCGACCACCGCCAACGTGATCCAGATCGAGGCCAACCTGAATGCAGGATCAGCCGAATACTATGCCGCAGGTCCTGACGGCGAGGCCCAGGGCATCAGTGCTGCCGATTTCGCGGCTTTCGCATGCAGCGACAGTCAGGGAACGCTTCGTTTGCGCCTGCCTCCGCGCGGTCTTCTTCAACCCGGAATCCAGCTGATCGATTCTCCGGGTATCAATGCGCTGGTGGCCGGTCATGCCGAAGTCACGGTTGCACAACTGTCATTGCTGGACGGTCTGGTGGTGTGCCTGCACTGCGAGATGGGAACTGTGCCGGCCAACGTCCTCGCCTTCCTGAAGCGCGAAGAGATCCAGGGTATCGCACACAAGCTGCTGTTCGTCCTTACAGCCGCCGATCAGAAAGCGCCCGCCAGTGTGGCCCGGGTCGCGGACAGCATGGCGGATGCGCTGCTGCGCGTGCTTCCCGAGTCCATGCCCCGTCCGAACATCGTCATAACGCGCGCGCTGGGTGCGCTGAACGGCGAAGCGGACGGCATGGCCGATTTCGACAAGATGTTCAACACCTTCTTCGTTGCCCGTGCGAGTCTCCTGCGTGAGGAACGCCGTGCATTGCAGCTCGGGCATTGCGCCGAACTCATCCGCGCAGCCCTGCAATCGTATAAAGCATCGATGGTGTACACGGACGACGAGTTCCAGCAGAAGCTCGACGACGGGCAAGCGCAGCTGAGCGAACTGCGCCAGGAGAAGATTGCACAGGAGCGCCGGCTGGAAGACTGGCACCAGACCTTCCGCCTGGAGCTGCAACGTACCGCCGACCGTTTCGCACCGGTACTGGGCAATGCGGACGCCGACAAGCTGGAACCGGTATTCGCCCAGCTGCAGGCTGCACTGGAGGACGTCGCGCTGACCCACATCCGACGCTACGTTCCGGAAGCCGACATCCAGGGCAAGGAGCTGCCTTCCGCACTGAAGACCGCACTGGCCAGCGCGCTGCAGGCCCACGCAAAGTATGTCGAGCATGGCGTCACTGCCGCCACCATGGTCGCCGTGACGCTGGCTACTTCCGGCGCCGGTGCCGGGGTTGTGGCGGCGGAGGCAGCTGGCACGGCGACGGCGGCCGCGCAGACGACGGCAGCGACAGTAGCCAAGGGCGCCGCCAAGGCTGCCGTCGCCAAGGCAGGTGAAGTGGCCGCCAAGTCGATGCTGAAGCAAGTGTTCGCACAAATGGCGACGACGATGAAGGACGTCAACCCACTGGAGATGGTCGGTAACGTCGTGCGCAACGTCTGGAACGGCAATGAGGCCAGGGAAATGCTGCCGCAGTTGAGCGCTCGGTTGGCGGATGCCTATCACGCGGATATCGTCCGCCACCTTGACGAGACCTGCTTCCAACCTCTGGAAGACCAGTTGGTCGCGATCGAGCAAGGCATGATCGAGGCACGCAAGGCGCGAAGCGCGAGCCTCGATGCGTTTGCACGGCAACGCGATCAGATCACTCGGGACCTGCGGGCCCTGGATGAGATGGTGGCACAAGCATGATTGACGTCTGCGACGGTCCTGCGCTGGACGAATTGCATCGGAATCTGCTCTGGGAAGAAGAACTGAGCACACGTATGGCCAGTGCCATCGAATCGACGCTGCACAATGACGAGGCCATGCTTCATGACTCTCTGCGTGTCATGGCACAGGGTGCGCGCACCCTGGCACTGCGGACCGGACAGATGCTGGAAGATGAACGTCCCTTGAGAATTGCGGTGGTCGGCGACTATTCCGCAGGCAAGAGCAGCTTCATCAACCACCTGCTCGAGGATGATACGCTCTGTCCCGTTCGTGACGATCCGACCACGTCCCATGTGACCGTGTTCGGCTACAGTCCGGTCGAACGGATCGCCCGACGGACGGACGGGGGACGAACCACCTGGCTCACGCGCGAACAATACATCGAGCAGGTGCAGTCGTCGGGCAAGCGCCGCTCGACGGGAAAGCCGCGGCGCTTCATCATCGGTGCGCCGATTCCCGTCCTGGAAGGTATCGAACTGCTGGACACGCCCGGCTTCAACAACCTACAGAATGCCGGCGACACCGAAGCTACCGAAAGCGTGCTCGGCGAAGTCGATGCAGTGCTCTTCCTGGTCGATGCGAATACCGGAACGATCGCGGAATCGGGCGTGCAGCGCCTGCGCAAGCTGAGAGCACTACTGCCGGGGACACCTGTCCGTGTCATGTTCACCAAGGCGGACGCCAAAGCTCCCGGTCGGATGCGCGCGTTGATGGAAGATTGTCAGCAAAGGCACGGTCAGTGGTTCGATGGCCACGTCCTCGCGTATTCGACGCGCGAGGCTGGGGAACGGACCGACATCATCTCCCGCGAAGCAATGTCCGGCATATTCAGGCAAATGGCGGCCAGCCGGCGCGAAGCCGAAGCCCGATCGCTGACGCACGCCGTCCACCAGCATCTGCTGCAACGCGAGCACATGCTGTCGCGGTGCACTTCGCAGCTCGGCGTCCTCGTCGAGATGCAGTCGGCCCGTGCCGGCAAAGCCTTGAAGAACAAGGAACTGATTCGCCAGCGCTTCGACCGGCTGCGATCGGATATGGGATCCGTGTATCGGTCCGAAGTCTGCGACACTCTCCGCGCCAGCTTTCGCGTCGAAGAAATCAGCGGCACCGGGTGGTTTTTCAAGGATGCGCGGATCGTCCGTGTCACGGCAGGACTGGCCATTGCGCTTGCATCCTTCAAATCGGTTCGCGAAATGCGCGAACGCATGCGCTCGGAGATCAAGCGCTACGTGACGGAGGACCAGGAGACTGCGCTGTCCGCCGTGGACCAGACTTGTTCCGAGGCCACGGCCGAGACGACTGCACGCGCGAAGGAACTTGTGGAAGCATCGTTCGGCCACCTGTTCGGCAGATCCTACGATTACGACACAACCGCTCGCGAAAAGCTCCAGGGGGCACTGGGGGAGCATTCCTCCGTCATCGCGGAAGCCCTGTGGGAAGACTGGTCCGGTTGGATCCATGGGCTTTACGAGATCCTTGACGATCACTACCTGACAGTGATCGTGAACGACGCACAGAACTTGACCAGCGCGCTGCAAGGCTGTCTGGACACGTACCGCGACCTCGTGGAGCAAGCAACACCGACCATGCAGGAAATCGCTTGATGAACAACTTCACACAATACCAGCAACGCAAGCACGCACTTCTCGACGCATACGATGCGATACTCGGCGCGGATCTTCTCCCCATCGAGGAAACGGGGGCCCTGCAGGTCAGGGAACGACGCAAGGATCTCGAGGATGGCCGCTTCCTGGTGGCCGTATGCGGCCGCATCAAGGCCGGCAAATCCACCCTCCTGAACGCGTTGCTGTTCCAGGACTGGATCGTGCCGACCGACGACCTGCCCCTGACCGCCAAGAATACCCTGATCGAATACGGTTCCGTATCATCCGTCGAAGCCACGTTCTTCAGCAAGGACGAATGGGACATGCTCACAAAGGAGCTACGGGCAGGCCCACCGCAGGTCGCGGCCGAATTCTTCGATGAGGTACGCGAGGCCGCAGCACATGGCGTTTCCGAGTCGGCCTGCATTCTGCCCGAAGCGCTTGTCCGCAAGTCCGGGAACGTGGCCGACCTGGCGAAATTCGTCACGCCAGTGTCGAAGGGAGGGATCTATACACCTTTCGTCAAGCAGGTGCGCCTGGCGCACCCCCATCCCTGGCTGCAGTCGGTCACGATCGCGGACACGCCCGGCGTCGATGACCCCTACAAGTTCCGCGAGGACCAGACCAAAAGGTTCGTGACGCGCGCCGGTGCAGTACTTTACGTCACCTATGCAGGCCAGGCGATGGCGCAGCAGGACTTCGACTTCCTGAACGAATACCTGATCCATGTCGCGCCCCAACGGAGACTCATCGCGGTCAACAAGTCGGACACGCTGAAACAGGGCGGCGAAGATGTCGAAGCCTACTTGCGCAGTCTGATGGACAGCCCCGAGCCGGCGATCCGGAGCGTGTTCGGCGAACGGGACTCTGTTCGCATGGTGAGCGCACTCGGTTCGCTGATTTCGCAAGCGCTCCATCACGGCCGCCCCCTGTCCGAAGACAACGACTACTACCGCTCCCAGCTCGAGCGATCCGGACACCTCGACGCCGGGAAGAACGGCATCGACACCTTGCGCAACCTGGTCGAGGAAAGACTGGTGAGCCAGGACGGCGAGGCCATCATCCGCGACCATGCACAGTTCCTGCGCTCGCTCTTCGAGCGCAAGCGCCGGCTCTGCCAGCGCGATATCTCGCTGCGCGAAGAGCACCTGCACGACCTCGGTCAGACGGAGGAGCAGTTGCACGCACAGATCTGCGAGATACAGCAACAGCTGGTGATGATGGAAGCCACCCTCGAAAAGGGACGAAAGAAGGTCCTGTCCAGGCGCAAAGCCCTGCTCTCGACATTGCAGCACGCCTTCGACAAGGCGTGGCTTGCCATTGTCGACAAGGTGCGGGCTGATCTTGATGATGACCGCCACATTGACGGAATGGGCAACCGCGCCTCCTGGTCCTTCAACAAGCATTTCGTCCACCATAGGGACAAACTCGAAGTCGTGCTCAAGCAATGCGTCAACGGTATAGAAACCAGCCTCAAGGACCTCGGTGACGAACTCCGCGGCGCCTGGGCAGGCTGGCACTCCGCCGCGTACCTGGAAGATGCGCTGTCCTATTCGCTCTACGATACCCTGCATGGGCTGCGGAGCGTGCTCGACGATGCGGGATCGGCGGCGCGACTGGAAAAAGTACGTGAGGAAAGCACCATCTTCTACCAGCGCTGGTTCAATACCTCGGGCGGTCGGCGCGCTGCAGCTGCCGCAATCGTCAAGACGCTCAGTGACCAGTTGGGTCCGGCGATAGGCAGGGAGGGCGAGCAGGCGAGGCATGAACTCATCCAGGAGGTCGACAAGCAACTCGCAACAATGGCAGACCAGTTGAAAGCGGTCCAGCACACCAGGTTGCGTGACCTCGAAAGCCTCACCCAAGGCAAGGCAGACCGTGTCCGGGAGCGGGATTCCGTGGCAGCCGACATCGCCGCGACCAGGGCAATCCTCGCTCGACTGGATGGGGTGCTTTCATCTGTCGAAGACGCCCTGACCGCTCAAGAGTAACCGTACACCGACGCGCAAAATGCTGCGTGTCGGCTCAATACTTCCGATCCGTCCCCTCGCTTCCCGCCTCATCAGCTCGAGACCTTCCGCTTCAACAACCGTCATCAACCCGTCCAACGTAAAACACCATGGGATTCATCAAAGGAACTATCAAGGTCATCAGCAACGTCGCAACGCTGGGCGGCGCGTCGAGACTGGAGGAAGCAAAGGCGAGCTACCAGATGAGTTACGCCGAGCACGAAAAACTCTGCAAGGAAACCCGTAGCTTCAAGGAGAAGATCGAGGCGAACGTTTCCGCCATCGGTACTGCGCTGACGGAAATCTGCCCTGTGCTGACGAAATGCGAGAAGGTTCTGAAAACGAGCGTCGGCAACAAGAACAGCATAAGGTTCAGCTATACCCTCGAGACCATCGGCAACGTCGAAAAATTCCACAGTGACTTCAACGCCGCAGTCGGCATCGGTGCCGGTACGATCGCCGGGGGCTCGCTCGCCGTCGGCTCATGGGCGCTCGTCGGCGCCCTCGGGTCGGCCTCGACCGGGGCGGCGATATCCGGGCTGTCCGGTGTGGCAGCCACCAACGCCACACTTGCATGGTTCGGCGGGGGTGCCGTGGCCGCGGGCGGCGCCGGCGTGAGCGGTGGCATGGCAATGCTGGGCGGTATTGTTGCCGTGCCACTCATTGCAATTGCCAGCTACAGCACGCACAAGAAGGCCGGCGAAATCCAGGAAGAAAAGGTCAAGCTCGACAAGGTCATCGTCGAGCAGAAAAGCCATCTGGCGACACTGCCGGACGTCCTTAACATGACCCACGAAAAGAAGAACGAAATCACGGGCATGTGCGATGACTTCAGGGAAACGAGCAAACGCCTCATCAAGATCATTCGTCCGTGGGGAATCCTGAGCGTGCTGAAGCAGAAAATCCTGATGCTGCTGAGGCGCGAAGCCTTCGCACCGCTCCAGACCGAGGCGCTGGATCAGCTCAACCGGAAAGTGGCCGAATTCGTGGGCACCTTCCAGCGCGGGACAGCGCAGCAGGATCGAGCACAGGCACCGCTCCAGCTAACTTGACCAGGGCGTCACAGGTCTTCGGTAACTGTGGTGTTCTCGCCGCGCTCATCATTGATGTGGACACATTATCAAGTAAAAGAAGTTGACTTGAGGTATCGTTATCTTTCGGCAACCGATGCATAAAAACCAATAAATATCTTCCAGAACTCATGTCACAGTTTTTCAGCGAACCCGGCAAGCTGATAGCGCCAGCGGTCGTCATTTTTCTCATTCTCTGCCTCATCGGCCAGTTCGTCCGCCGTTACCGGATCCCTGCTGCCAGGCTTCTGGCCGACCTCGACAGCTGTACCCGTCAGATCTCGGATCTGCGCGAGCTGCCGCCGGCGATGCGGAGAGGATCTGCAAATGATGTCTTCAGCAAAAGCCGTTTTGCACACAACTGGGCCGAGTTCCAGGAGACGCTGCATGATCAGCACGTGGAAACCGACGGCGAGCGCGTCATATCGCGCAGCCGCGCCACTGTACCTGCATCGCACCACTTCTCGCATCAGAGCATCGTCGACACGCCGCTGATGACCGAGTACTTCCGGCATCTGCCCGGCATTCTCACAGGCCTCGGCATCATCGGAACCTTCTGCGGGCTGATCCTCGGGCTGTCGGGTTTCGATCCGACGACGCCCGAGCAGGTGCAGCAGAGCGTCAATGGTCTGATCCGTGACGTCATGTTTGCGTTCATCGGTTCGTTCTTCGCCATCGTCAGCGCAATGGTGGTCACGCACCTCGAGAAGCACTGGCTCCGCATCTGCTACGAGCGCCTCGAAAAGCTGACGGAGGCCGTGGACCGGTTGTTCGACGCGGGCGTCGGCGAAGAATATCTGGCCGATCTGGTCCGCAGCAGCCGCGAGAGCTCGGACCAGACGCGAACCCTGGCCCAGTCGATGATCAGCGATCTGCGCGAGCTCCTCACGAACATCGTTGACACCCAGGTTCGCGAAAGCCTGAAGCTCGCGGAAACCCTGTCCGGCAGCTACAAGGAGTCGGGCGACCTCATGGCGGCCCGGATCAGCCAGAGCATCGAGTCGAGCTTCCGGGCGCCACTGGAAAAAATCGCCGACTCGGTCTCGGCCGCGACTGGCGACCAGTCGAAGATGGTCGAGAACATGCTGTCCGATGTTCTTGTCGCCTTCATGGCGAAGCTCGAGGGCACGTTCGGACAGCAGTTCCAGGGCATGTCGACCATGCTGGAACAGTCAGTCACTTCGATGCAGCAGATGCAGAGCGGCTTTGCAGCGCTCGTGAGCGACATGCGCAGCGCAAGCGAAGCATCGACCCAGGCCGTCTCGCAACAGCTTGCACAGACCATTCAAGATATGCATGACAGTCAGGATGCGATGCAGGCATCGATGAATCAGATGGTGCAGACTCTGCAGGCTTCGGTCGAAAGCATGGGCAACCAGGGCGTCGAGGCTGGCGGAAGAATCGCCGCGCAACTGGAACGCATGTATGCCGACGGCGAACAGCGCCAGCAGCGTATGGCCGATCAGATGGAAGCCTTCGTCCAGCAGATGCAGGAAAGCGTGGGCCGGGGCCAGAGCGAGACCATCGAACAAATCGCCGGCACCGTTCGTCAGCTCGACCAGCAGATGCAGGCAATGGTCGATGGCATCGGTCAGTCACTGGCCCGCGCACAGGAAAGCGGCATGCAGAGCGTATCGGACGCCACGGTGTCGTTGAACGCACGCCTCGACGAAATGTTCTCGAACTTCGACAATCGTCGTCAGGATATGGACGAGCACGCTCAGGCGGCGCTGCAGCGTTTCCGGTCCGAAGCAGAAAGAATGCTGGGCAGCCTTACGGACCAGGTGGGCTCGCTGGTCGACCTCGTGGACCGGGAGCGCCAGGCGATGCGCAACACAATCGATACGCTCGCCGGTCAGACCGAGCGCAGTATCCAGGGCATGCAGGTGGGCGCCGACAAGATGCGCTCGGCGGCCGAGCGCTTCGACAGCGCCGGCAGCAGTGTGCACACCCTGCTCGAGTCGAGCGCCGATACCGTTTCCGGGCTGCGCTCGGGAGCCACGGAAATCGCTGTGTCGATGCGCGAGCTCGGGGCAATCGTTGCGGAATACCGAAGCAATCGCGACGCCACGGCGCAGAACGTCGTGGTGCTGCAGTCCCTGGTCGAGTCGGCCCAGCAGGAGGCGGCACTGCGCCACAAGGCCGTGGATGACCTGATACGTCTCAGCGACCGGATTCACGTCATGAATGCGGAAACCGAGGAATTTCTCGGGAAGGTCGGAGAGGTCATGGGCAGCAGCTTCGACTCGTTCCAGGAGGGTGTCGGCCGCGCACTCGGCAAGACTTTTGCGGCTGTGGACACGTCCCTCTCCAGCGCTGTCGAATCGCTGAGTGGCGGCGTCGAGCAGATCGGTGACAGGCTCGAGGAAATCTCCCATGAACTCGGCATGGCACGCAGCGGGAAGGGTTGATCGATGTTCGGCACACGAGCTGCAGGGCCGCAGCGTCCGAAATCGGAAGGCGAAAAGCCGTTCTGGATTTCCTATGCGGACCTGATGACCGCACTGATGATTCTCTTCCTGATCGTGATGGTGGCTTCGCTCGCGATGATGACCAAGCGCATTGCGGAGGCCGAACAGGGCGAGAAAACGAGGACGGACGAGATATCGAAGCTGTGCAATCGACTGAAGATCAAGGCACGCAATCTCGACATCGTGGTGGACTGCCGGCAGAATCGCATCAATTTCGGCGAAGCCGGCCGCTTTGGCTACAACGACTACAAACTGGGGCCCGCCGGACAGCGAGCTCTGCGCGATGTGGTGCCGCTCGTGATCGAAGCCGCCAACAGCGATGAAGGCCAGAAATGGTTCAAGCAGGTCCTCATCGAAGGCTTCACGGATATCGACGGTTCCTACCTGTACAACCTCCATCTCAGCCTGCAGCGATCGGAATGGGTCATGTGCGCAATCCTGGATGATCGCTACTCTGCCATTACGGGGTTGAACCAGGATCAGAAGCGCCAGGTGCGCGACCTGTTCCTTGCGGGCGGCGTCTCGTTCAACAACGCCAAGGACAGCAAGGAGGAGAGTCGGCGGGTGGAACTCCGCCTGCAGTTCTACGGGCTGAAGGATCGCACGGCATCCGCCGCCCCCACGCGCCCCGTCGTATTCAACGGTACTGCGCCCGAAAAATGTCTGCTGCAATGAAGCAGACCCGGCCCCGCCTTCTGGATTCGCTGTCGCGGCGGCTCGACCTGGCAACGTCGAGACTCCCTCGCGACAGCGCAGGGATCGTGCTTCCTCTGCCCTCACCCGTCAGGCTCGAAAAGGCTGCAGAAACGCTCTCGAAGCGTTTCGATCAGGGGGCGCCACAGCAGCCAGCGCTGGAACTACGGAAGGCCGCGCTTGCGCGCCTCCGCGACGGGAAGCTGTCACTCTCGCCACGAGATTGGGGTCTTGTCGCATGGGGTCTGTGCGACGACGACGGACAGCATCCCATTGCAATGGAAGACCCGGCGATGTTCGGTCCTCTCATGGTGTACACGCAAGTGTGGGTCACGACGCGGAACGTCCCCCGCAAACCATGGTTCGGGCTCCTGAGCAGCTATTTTGTCTACAGTCCCGAGCGCACCGCGGGACACGACAACTGGCTGCGCCTGCGTGAACGTCTCGCCGAGACCATGCCCTTGCTCATCGCCAGTCAGAAGCGCTCCAAATTGTGGTCGAGGATGCTCGAGCGCCATCGCGATCTCCTGACCGAAGACGCCGGCCGGACACTGCAACAGGTGCTGTTCCATGGCGATACGGCGGAGATCAGCGAAGTCAACAAGGGGCTTTCGGTCACGGATTCCAGCTGGGTCTGGCAACGGGCATTCGCGCACCAGATCGCGTACATCAACGCGCTGGAAGACCATGCCTTCGTTGCGGCGATCCCGGCCATGCTCACGTTCCTGGCAGGGCATTCCCGCTTTGCCGACGAAATGCTGGCCGCCCTGCTCACCAGGTACTGCCTGTCGTCGCGGCGCGACGAACCGCATGAACAGCTCAAGAACGAGTCGTTCAAGCGTTGGGGCAACCCACAACTCGTCGGGTCGGCCAAGTGGGGCATGGTCGACCCGCCAGTCCAGGCCATGGTCCTGCGCTGGTTTGCCAAGGAAGATCTCGAGCACTTCTTCAGTCTCCTGCAGGGAGAAGGCCAGGTCGACGAGCAGCGTCTCATTTACTGGCTTCGCTTCGTTGACCAGATCTCGTACACGAGGATCCTTCTCGGTTCGGACGCTCTCGTCGACTCCCGCGCCGAATTCAGGAACTTCCGCGCGAAGAACGCCGGCCGCTATGGCCGACTGACCGGTGGTCCGAGGCACAACAACGCCTTCATCATGCGGATCAACGATCACCTGTTCGTCGAATTCTCGGGCACCGGCAACGCCTGTTACGCCTACGGCGACAAACGGGTTCCGTTCAATCCACAGGCACCGTATCTGGACACCAATGTGGACCTGAAGGAGAGCCAGCCTGATCCTTACGGACGGCAGAAGGACAATCGCATCACCCATTCGAGTGGCTGGCAGTGGAAAGCCGATATGTTCCTCGCAGACCGGGGCATTCGACCGGGCGCGACCAACGTGGTTCGCAGTCAGCCCGTCGGCCCCTACCAGCCGAGGTTCGCCAGAAATGAGGCGGCCACCCGCGCCAGGGCATCTGTTCCTTCACGTACGCCAACAGGCTACGATACGCCGACGCAGCGACGGCGAAGCCCGGCGGTACAGCAAGCACTCGAACTGGCACGCATCAACGGCATTCCGATCGAGAACAACCTCGACAATGGAGGCTACCTCTGGTTGCTTGTACCGAACCCCGACTCGACACTCCAGCAGGAGATGATCAGGCTCGGCCTTGATTTCCGAGCAGGCAAAGGATACTGCATACATTGAACTTCTGGACCAGACTCCGCGGTCGTGAACCGCAACCAGCGACCGAATCACAGCAGCCGGCCCCTTCGCCTGCCGCTCGTTTTGCCGATGAAGGCGTCCTGTATCCGCGCTTGCGTGGCAGCGATATGCCGGCGTCCTTGCGCGACCTGAACGCCTATCTTCTGCAGTTGGAAGAAGAAGGTTTCGTCACGCCCCTCGCCGACGACTGGCTCCTGCCATGGGAGCAGATGTACGAGATCCTTGATGCGCCCGACCATGAGACCAGCATTCCGCTGCTGACGCTGCCGGAGCAGTCGGATCTGCGTCCGGTCCTGAGCAGTTCCGCCAGCCTGGCCGATCTCGACTTCAGGATCATCATCGCCGGCTGGGAAACCGGCCACGGTGTACCGATTCGCGACGGGCTGGCCCGTACAGGTGCAACGTTCATCGCCGAAGGTCGGCGATTCCGGTTCCCTGCGGCTGTCTGGCAACTGGTCAGGGCCGTTGTGGAATTCAGCCGCCATCAGAAACTCGGTCCCGGCGAAAGCACCAATCAGCTCGGATGGGCGACCGTCCGCCAGCTCGCCAGGAAAGCGCATGCCCGCATGGACGGCTTTCTGGAACGCACAGTCGTGGTCCGTCCGGAGACGTTGCGAATGCAGATGAACCGGCGTCTCGTCGGGGACGAGCAGGTCATCGAAGTCAGCCCGGTCTTCGACGAGCAACCGGAAGGCTGGCTGGCGTCGTTCGACCGGCTGCACCAGGTTCAGGATCGCTACATCGTGCCTTCGCCGAACGGCGGGGTCACGCACGTGCTCATTCCTCCGAATGTGAAGAGCGTGCTTGAAGAAGTGCATGCGATGCCCGGTCGGCGCGTGGCGGGTGACAAGGCAGTTCTGTTCCTGAAGAATCCATTCGCCCTGCTTGGCCCGGAAGCCGTCGACGTTCTCGACCCGGACGAGTACGACCGCTCGTTGCAGGCCGCGGGCATTCACTTCTACACGTTTGCCGTGCGTGCCGAGCTGCACGACGACGGCACGGTCCGCACGGTGACGCTCGTTCTCACCGCCCCTTCGGAAGACACTGCACCGGCCGAGCTGGACCTGGTCGACCCTGTCACGATGGGACGGTTCGTCCAGGAGGTAGGCAGCAAACTGCTGGCCGACCTCCCGTGCGCATGCTGGAAGGGCTACGAGCTGGACATGGCAGGCTTCAGTCAGCGCGACCTGTCCGATCTCGAGAGCCTCCAGCAGCGCTGGACGCGGGAGCAGGCAGGCAAGGCTTTCGACAGCACGCTCGACCTGTCCGAGTACGGTGATCGGGTCATCGGTATCGGGCCGGCCGAGAAGCTCACCTCGTCGTGGCTCCAGAAGACCAGGTCCGAAAACTGGCTTCCCGTGGACACGCTGAGCGAACTCGGACTGGACGGCGAACTGCTTAACAAGTGGGATACGTCGAGCCAGGAGGACTTCGACCAATTCGTGCAGAACATCGACACCGCACGAGAAACCGGCGCCACCACGGCTCGACTGCCCGGTCCCGGAATCGATCTTGCCCTTCGAACTGCGGAACGACTCGCGCAGGCCTGGGAAGAGAAGCTGAAACTCCACCCTGCCGGTCGTGTCGACTCCCCGGAAGAACCGACTGTCCTCCTCGTCGAGGGCAACATCGACGAACTGAACTATCGGCACGAACGGCGAGAGATCCTGCGGCGCGGCCTGGCCGCCAACGCCGACCTGCCGCTGGCGCTGCTGCCGGAAACCATGCTGCGCGAGCACCAGCTCAAGGGCGTCGGCTGGCTGCAGCACCAGTATGCCCTGTCGCCCGACGTCACCTCAGGCTGCCTGCTTGCGGACGACATGGGGCTGGGCAAGACGTTGCAGCTTCTGACGTTCATCGCCTGGTGCATCGAGAACGAACCCGAGGGCCCGCCCATCCTGATCGTCGCCCCCGTCTCGCTGCTGGACAACTGGGAGCGGGAGATGCGCAACTTCCTGCAACCGAGGATCGCGGACGACGTCCTGCGACTGTACGGCCGTGCGATGATGGAGGCGCGGATGCGCCCCGCCGACATCCCTGCCCCTCTCCGCACGAACGGCATTCGCAACCTGCTCCGATTTGGCTGGCGCCAGAACCGCAGAATCGTTCTGACCACGTACGAAACCCTGCGCGACCAGGAATTTTCGCTGGCACGACAGGACTGGGCCGTTGTCATATGCGACGAGGCACAGAAGATCAAGAACCCGGCAGCGCGCGTGACCCAGGCTACCAAGGCTCTGAAGGCGCGCTTCCGTATCGCCTGCACGGGAACGCCGGTCGAGAATTCGCTGAACGACCTGTGGTGCCTCTACGACTGGATCCAGCCGGGGCTGCTCGGCTCGCTGAGCGAATTCGGCAAGAAATTCCGTCGTCCGATCGAGGCCGAGGAAAGCGGCAGCGAAGTGGCGCTCGCGGAACTGCGACTGCTTATCGAGCCGCAGCTGCTGCGCCGGACCAAGGCCGACGTGGCAAGGGACTTGCCCGCGAAGATCGAAGATCCTGGTTGCAAGACGCTCGCCATGAGCGCCCTCCAGCAAACGCTGTACCGCGCGCAGCTGGCGGCATACGAGCAGCAACGCTCCCTCCAGGAGGCGCTTGGCAGTGGCGGCGCTGCCATGCTGGGGCTGCTGCACAGCCTGAAGCTTGTCTGTTCGCACCCGCATGCGATCCGGCCCGAAGGCGATCCGTTGGCGGCGTCCCCGAAACTGCGCTGGCTCATGCAGAAGCTGCGGGACATCCAGGGTCGCAGCGAGAAGGCGATCATCTTCACGGAGCTGCGCGACATTCAGCGAATGCTGCAGTTTGCGGTGTACGACGAGTTCGGATTCAGCCCGACCGTCATCAACGGCGACACGAATCCGAACAGCGAGCGTGGGCCGGGTCGGCAGCATCTGATCGACCGGTTCCAGCAGAAGCCGGGGTTCGGGGTCATCATTCTGTCCACCACTGCGGTCGGCTTTGGCGTCAACATCCAAAAGGCCAATCACGTGATTCACTTCACCCGGCCCTGGAATCCGGCGAAGGAAGACCAGGCGACGGATCGGGCTTACCGGATTGGTCAGGAGCGGGATGTTCATGTCTACTACCCGACCGTCGTGGGTAATGGAATGACCACTTTCGATCAGATTCTTGATGGGCTGCTGACCAGGAAGCGTGCGCTGGCAGGGGATATGCTGAAGGCAAGCAGTGATATCAATATAAACGAGTTCGTGCGAGAGTTGCAATGACCTTCAGGGAGCGATATCCATCTACGCTGTCTATGATGGATATCAACCCGACTATCCCTAACAAATTTGACGGAGTTCATCATGAATCTGCTTTGAAGCCGAAGTAGACTGCCATCATCAAGATAATCCGACAAAAGCCAAAATTTCAGATCAGCAATTCACAGCCCTACAAGACCAGCCACCCAAGGTACGGTTCAATTATCAAACGCTAGGCAGACGATGTTTTAGCCGATTTAAGTATGGGAGGCTGAGCATTTGTGGCTCTCCCAAATTTCGCAGGCACCAGAATCTCAACGGATACCTAATTTATTGCGCAACCTGTAGTGCACAGCGGTTGTCTCGCTTCCTGTACTACACTCATTACGCTCTACACGAAGATCAAACGGCGCTCCAAGACTCGCTAACGTTCATGCCGAGGTTCGAACACAGCCAACTGCTATCAGTTTTGTCACCAAAATGTGAGAGACAGAATTAATCGCTACCGCGTGTGCGGATCCCATACTGACAACAAAACAGGGAGCACCGCCACATCCAGCCGCGACTGTACTTCCTGCGCTTGCGCAATTCAATAGCTGTCCTCAGTAGTAAACGCAAGACAAATCAAAGGAATAGCTCGAGCATATTCTTCAAATCCACCGCGAAGTTTCCGTCCAGCTTTGCTTTTTGTATTTTCTCATCGGAAAACCCCCCGCCCTTAATCGAGGAACTAAGCTGCTTATATACATGTTTACCTTTGGCGCCTTTTAACGGCCGGGTTTGGAATTGAGCCCACACATCCTTATTGGTCTCACCTTCTCCGTCTGGCCAAAGCTCCTTGTTGTGCGATGCTCGCTGACTTACAAATTGCTCCTTAATCGGCACAGAGTCGCGCGCCAGAATTTTATCAACATAATCTTGCGCTACTGCTAACTGGCAACCAAGCAGAGACTGAATGAACGCAGTGTCACAAAAATACGATTCAACATCAGACTGAAGAGGAAACCAGAGCCCAACGCCGACTTTACTATACTTATCCTCAAGAATTTTCACTTCCTTGTCAGAAAGGGAGTCGCGATCCCGATGAATCAAAAGTTGGAATTTCCCGCCTAACGTTTTATTCAGCTCGTCAGCCTGTTCTGGGGTGAGAAGGTTGCCATATCCGGAACCAGGCAAGAATGCAATTTTTGCCTCTATTGCCGGCCATTGAGAGACGATTTTCCTTAGCAAAGTCGTATGTTTGTCTTCGGATGCAAAGATAATTTTTTTTCCGAACGCTCCCCAACCAAGGGCTGCTTCAACAAGCTCTCGATTATTGGATTCACGTTTGCCGTCTTTCAACCAATAAACATTTGTCCCAAGCGGAGCTCCCCGAACGATAAAGGGAGAGTGAGTTGTCAACAGAATTTTCATTCCGCGAGCCGCAGCCACTTCTGCCAGAACCACTATCAATTTCTCTTGGATATGGGGATGCAGATGAACATCTGGCTCGTCTATCAATAGCAGTTTTGGATCAAATAGCAAAACGTAACAG
>Ga0308169_10002636_pt1 | contig 18334 bp, 14 predicted proteins | sample PhyBR1_2_FD_202139 | JGI IMG/M metagenome (GOLD analysis project Ga0308169, IMG submission 202139) | Phyllosphere microbial communities from UC Gill Tract Community Farm, Albany, California, United States - DLSLSB.R1 | ecosystem: Host-associated > Plants > Phyllosphere > Unclassified | place...
AGCGGCGCTGATTCCGCTGTTGTCTGCCCTGGGTTTCGCGATTTTCAGTGTGCTGACCCGACGGATCAGCCAGCATGATTCCTTCGCCACGAATATGCTTTACATGGGCTTCTTCGGCGCGACCACTATCACCTTGTTGGGGCTTCCCGGATGGGTGGCGCCGAGTCCGATGCAATGGGGCCTGATTGCGGTGCTGTCCACGACAGGCGTGGTAGCCCAACTGTTGTTTCTCCAGGCGCTGAAGTATGCAACGGCGGCCACACTCCAGCCGTTCAACTACACGCTGCTGGTCTTTGCCACGCTGATCGGCCTGTTGGTCTTCGGCGAGCTACCCGACACCTGGACCGTTGTGGGCGCCTGCCTGGTGATTGCCGGCGGGATGTATGCGATCAAGGCGAAAGGATAGCGACCGGGCAGGCGAGCCGTCCTTGGCTCGAGAGGTCGCTACTGATTCTTGTCCAGCGTCCTCAACGACTGCGGCAAGCCCCACATCAGCAAGGCCCCGGCCAGGATGCAGGTGCCGCCGATGACATACAGCGCTGGCGTGGTGCTGCCGGACATGTCCTTGATGTAGCCCACCATCACCGGGCTGACGATGCCGCCGAACTGCCCCAGTGTATTGATCAGCGCGATCCCGCCGGCGGCACCAGCCCCTGCGCCTGCGAGCAGTTTGGGCGGAAGTGCCCAGAAGGCCGGGATCGAGGCGATGATGCCGCTGCCGAGCAAGGCCAGGGAAATGGTCAGCAGCAGCGTGTGGCTCGCAAAGATGCCCGCGCTGAAGAAACCGATCGCCCCGGCAAGCACCAGGCCGCAGACGAATTTGCGCCGCTCCCCGGTGGCGTCGGACCAGCGCCCGATCACCACCATGCTGACGGCGCCGCAGACATAAGGGATCGCGGTGAGCAGGCCAATGACGGTCGGGCTTTCGGTGCCGGCGCTGCGGATGAGTTGCGGCGCCCAGAAATTGAGCCCGTACGAAGCGACCTGGATGAGGAAATAGATCAGGCCCAGCATCAGGAAGCCCGGCAATTTCAGGGCCGTCATCAATGAGCCGCCATGCTTGTGGGGTTCCTGGCTGGCGATACGACTGGCCAGGTAGCTTTTCTCCGCATCGGTCAGCCATTTGGCGTCCGTGACGCGGTCCTTGAGGGTGAACAGCACGACCAGGCCCAGGCCCACGCAGGGAATGCCACCCAGCAGGAACAGCCAGTGCCAGCCGCGCATCTGCAGGACACCGTCCATATGACCCAGGACCAGGCCGGACACCGGTGCGCCGATCAACCCGGCAAACGCAGACGCCAGGAACAAAGTCGAGGTGATACGCCCGCGGTAGTTTTGTGGAAACCACAGGGTGAGGTAGTACAACACACCGGGGGCGAAGCCTGCTTCCATGGCTCCGATGATGAAGCGCAGGACATAGAACTGCCATTCCGCGGTGACGAATACCATCAGCGCCGTCGCGATCCCCCAGGACATCATGATGCGAGCGATCCAGCGCCGCGCGCCAACCTTGTAGAGCATCATGTTGCTGGGCACTTCGAACAGGACGTAGCCGACAACGAACAGTCCGGCGCCCAGCCCGTAGGCGGTATCACTCAGGCTCAAGTCGGCTTGCAGTTGGAACTTGGCGAAGCTGATGTTGATGCGGTCGAAGAACGCGAACAGATAGCAGACCATGATCAAGGGCATCAGGCGCCATGCCACTTTGGCGATCAAGGCTTTTTCATCGTTGGCCACGGTGGCGACGCCGTCGACCTGTGAGGTTACGGATACGGACATGAGTTTTTTCTCCAGGCGAGTTTCCCTAGGGGAACCCTTTTGTTTTTGTTGTCTGGCTGGCGACCCGAGTCGCCTCGTTGTGTGTCAATCGATACCCGGAGGCAGCGGATGAAGGTCACAGTTTCGCCCCGCCTTTGCCACTTGCCCCGGCATTTCATGCCCGAGCAGCGAGGGCAGGGTGCGGGACAGTTTCAGCAAGTGAGGCAGGTCGATTCCGGTGTCGATGCCGATTTCTTCGCAGAGATTCACCAGGTCTTCGGTGCAGATATTTCCTGAGGCGCCCGGGGCGAAAGGGCAGCCTCCCAGTCCACCGAGCGAGGCGTCGAAACGCCGGGCCCCGGCCTCGTAGGCTGCCAGCACGTTGCACAGGCCCAGGCCTCGGGTGTTGTGGAAGTGCAACGTCAAGGCACTGGCGGGAAGTTGTTCCAGCACCCGGCGCACCAGCCGGTAGACCTGGCGTGGGTTGGCCATGCCGGTGGTATCGGCCAAGGTCACACCCTGCATGCCGAACGTTTGGTAGGCATCGACCAGGCGCATCACCACGTCTTCATCGACCGGCCCTTCGAACGGGCAGCCGAAGGTCGTGGCCACCGAGCCGTTGAGGCTGACGCCGCTGGTGCCCGCCAGGGAAACCACGTCGGCGAAGGCAGCCAGGGACTGCTCGCGGGTCATGCGCATGTTGGCCAGGTTGTGGCTCTGGCTCGCTGACAGCACCAGGTTCAGTTCGTCAGCCTTGGCGTGGAGTGCCCGTTGCGCACCCTTGAGGTTTGGGATCAGCGCGACATAAATGACGCCGGGGCGCCGCGTGATGCCCTGGAACACGTGCTCGCCATCACGCAGCGCGGGAATGGCCTTGGGCGACACGAAGGATCCCGCTTCAATACGAGTGAAGCCGGCCAGGGACAGCTGATCGATGAGCTGGACCTTGTCCGCCGTTTCGACCCAGGTCGGCTCGATCTGCAGGCCATCCCGGGGCGAGACTTCCTGGACGATAAGGCGTTGCGAGTAGTCGGTGATCATTGCACGACCCCCTCATTCTTCAGGCGTTGGATGGCGCTTTCGTCCAGGCCCAATTCGCCCAGCACCGCTTGGGTATGCTGGCCGAGACTCGGCCCTTGCCAATTGACGGTGCCGGGTGTGGCCGACAGCTTGGGGACGATCCCGGGCATCTTTACCGCGGCGCCGCCCGGAAGCTGCGCATCCAGGATCATGTCGCGCGCCTGGTAGTGCGGGTCGCTGACGATGTCCTCCACGGAGTAGATTCGCCCCGCCGGCACCTCGGCTTTTTCCAACGTGTCGAGGACCGCATCGATTGGCAGCCTGGTGCTCCACTCGCTGATGGCGCGGTCGAGCTGTTCGCATTCCGCGACCCGTCCGTCGTTATGGGCGAATGCCGGATTTTCACCCAGGTCGGGTCGCCCAATGGCGATCATCAGGCGCTTGAAGATGGGGTCGCTGTTGCCGGCGATGACGACGTAGCCACCGTCCGCCGTCGGGTAGGTATTGGACGGCGCGATGCCTGGCAAGGCGCCGCCGCTGCGTTCGCGGACATGGCCGAGCATGGCGTATTCCGGCACGAGGCTTTCCATCACGTTGAACACGCTTTCGACCAGGGAAACGTCGACGACCTGGCCGTCGCCCTGGCCGGTCTTGACCCGCAACAACGACATCAGCGCGCCCATGACCGCATGCATCGAGGCCAGCGAATCGCCGAGGCTGACGCCCATGCGCGCGGGCGGCGATTGCGGGTCGCCGGTGGTGTAGCGAACCCCGCCCATGGCCTCGCCAATCGCACCGAATCCCGGGCGGTCGCGGTAAGGTCCTGTCTGCCCATACCCGGAGATCCGCACGAGGGTCAGCTTGGGATTGAGCGCATGCAGCACGTCCCAACCCAGCCCGAGTTTTTCCAATGCACCAGGGCGAAGATTCTCGATCAGCACATCGGCGCTTTCGGCCAGTTGCTTGACGATCGCGATGCCTTCGGCGGATTTGAGATTGAGTGCCAGGGATTTTTTGTTGCGTGATTGCAGGTACCACCAGAGCGAGGTGCCTTCATGCAGCTTTCGCCACTTGCGAAGTGGATCGCCTTGACCAAGGCTTTCGATCTTGATCACCTCGGCGCCAAATTCAGCCATCAAGCGCGCGGCAAAAGGGGCGGCGATGAGCGTTCCGATCTCGATGACGCGGATTCCGCTAAGAGCAGTCATGGTGCAGCCTCGTGTTTCTTGGAGTTTGTGCCAAGATTAGAGGCTGACCCTAGGCGGATTCCAACCTTGTGTTGGAAAGAGGCGTTCGCGTTTCGCGAACGCGGCGTTGGATTATTCGTTGAGCTGAAGGTGGTCGAACAACAACCGGCTCACGGGGGACAGGGCGTCGCGCTCGCGAACCACCAGCAGCAGCGTTCGATGGGACCAGTCATCGGTGAGCGGCACGACCGTCAACCCAAGGCCTTGCCCAAACAGTTCGTAAGCTTTGTACGGCAGGACGCCTATGCCCATGTTCGCCTGCACCATCCGACAGACCGCGTCGAACCCTGGCACATGGATGCGCACGCGCAAGGATTCGCCGAGGGCATTGGCGGCAGCGTGGACACGACTGTTGATCGAACTCGCGGCGTGCAGGCCGATATGGTCGTATGGCAAGGTTTCCGAAAAGGCCACCTGGGCCCGGTTGGCCAATGGATGGTCAGGGCGCATGACCACGGCCAGGCGGTCGTGCCGGTAAGGCACGCTGAACAGGTCCTTGATGTCACTGTCCATCGTGCAGATGCCCAGGTCGGCCACACCGTCGATGATCCCTTCGACCACACCGGTGCTGGGGCGCTCCTCCAGATCGACTTTCACCCGCAGGTGGGTGGACACGAAGCTGTGCAGGTCTTCGGGCAGGAATTGGATGATGGCCGAGAGATTGGCAAGCATGCGCACGTAGCCCCTGAGCCCTTGCAGGTGCTCGCCGACTTCGATGCCGACTTTCTCCACCTCGGCCAGCATGCGTCGCGCGTGGTGCAGCAGTGTTTCGCCGGCGGCGGTCAGGGACATGCCTTTTGCGGTACGGGAAAACAGCGCGACGCCCAGCACTTCCTCAAGCTCCATCAAGCGCTTGCTGGCCGCCGACACCGCAATCGCCTCCCTCGATGCCGCGCGGGTCAAGGTGCCTTCTTCATGGACGGCGACGAACAGCTGAAGCGTGATGAGGTCCAGGCGTCTGATCAGTTGCTTGTGGAGCATGGAGCCTGTCCTGTTGGTTGAGCTTGCCTCCCGACGTGTAACACAAAACCATTTGTGGGAGCGAGCCTGCTCGCGAAGAGGCCAGCACATTCAACTTCTTCGTTGATTGTGACGACGCTTTCGCGAGCAGGCTCGCTCCCACATTTGTTTTTTAGCGGGACATGAGCCCGGTTTAGAACTTGAAGCGCCCCACCAAACCCTTGAGCTGCCCGGAAATATCCGTCAGACGGCTCGAACCGGTCTGTGCGGTGTGGGCGAATTCCTCGACCAGTTGCGCATCGGAATGAATCTGCGCGATGTGCCGGTTGATGTCTTCCGCCACTTGGTGCTGTTGTTCCGCGGCGGTGGCGATCTGGGTGTTCTGGTCGCGGATCGAGTCCACCGAGGTGCGGATCTTGTCGAAGCTGTCGCGGGCCTGCTGGATGCGCTCGACGCTGGTGTGCGACACCTGCAGGCTGTTCTGCATCTGGTGTGTCACTTCCTGGGTGCGCCGGGCGAGGTTGCCGAGCAGGCTGTCGATCTCGCCGGTGGAGTCGGCGGTACGCCGCGCCAAGGCGCGTACCTCGTCGGCCACCACGGCGAAGCCGCGGCCCTGGTCACCGGCACGGGCGGCTTCGATGGCGGCGTTGAGGGCGAGCAGGTTGGTCTGCTCGGCAATCGAGCGAATGGTGTCCAGGATCGTGTTGATGTTCTTGCTGTCCTGCTCCAGCGCCTGCATGGTCTGGGTCGACTGCTGCAATTCCTCACTCAGCTTCAGCACGCTGCCGGTGGCTTCGCCGATGTGATGCTGGCCGTCGTGAACGTCGCGATAACCCGTGTCGGCACTGACGGCGGCCTGGCTGCAGGAGCGGGCGACTTCGTTGGCGGTAGCGACCATTTCGTTGAACGCGGTACTCACCAGTTCCACGGCCTGGCGCTGGCGCCCGGCGGCTTCATTCATGTTCTGGGCCACGTCGCTGGTATCGGCGGCGGCATTCTGCAGGTCGGAGGAGGCGCTGCCGATGCGTTGTACCAACTGCGCGATCATGCCCAGGAACTGGTTGAACCAGCTCGCCAGGGTGGCGGTTTCGTCCTTGCCTTGCACGGCCAGTTGACGGGTGAGGTCGCCTTCGCCTTCGGCGATTTCCTGCAGGCCGTTGGCAACGCCACGAATCGGCCGGACGATAACGCTGGCGAAGCTCGCGCCGACGATCGCGAAGACCACGGCCAGGGCGGCGGCAATGACGGCGATCAGCCAGGTCATGCTCGAGGCACCGGCCATCACTTCGTCGCGCTTGATCAGGCCAATGAAGCGCCAGCCCAGACTCTTGGAGGTGACGATGTTGGCCATGTACGACACGCCATCGATCTCGATCTGGGTGGCGCCATCGCTGCTCTTGGCCAGTGCGGCGTAGTTCGGGCCGAGATCGGCCAGCGGCTTGAAGTTGTGCTTGGCATCAGCGGGGTCCACCAGGACGTTGCCGCTGGCTTCCACCAGCATCAGGTAGCCGCTGTCACCGAGCTTGATGTTCTTGACCAGCTCAGTCAGTTGTTTGAGCGACACGTCCAGGCCCACCACGCCCACCAGCTTGCCGGCGGCATCGTTGACGGTGTGTACGATGCCGATCAACGACACGTCGTCCGGCGCCCAGTAATAGGCGTCGGTCTTCACGGTGGTGCCCGGCGCGGCGATGGCGGCCTTGTACCAAGGGCGCACGCGCGGATCGTAGTTGGAAATCTTCGGATCATCCGGCCAACTGGCGTAGCCGCCGTCCGCCAGGCCCAGGGAAAGGTAGGCGGTGGTCGGGTGGCTCTTGGCGAACTGATCGAAAATCGCCAGGAGTTGTTTGTTGTTCTCGGTCAGCGGAATTTGCGCAGCGTCAGCGCTGGAATAGTTCTTGAGGTCCTTGGCCGCGACGATCCGCGGGTCCTTGGCGAAGAATTCGACGTTTTGCATGATGCCGTCGAAGAACTGCTTCATGCCGTTGTCGATCTGGCGGATCTCGCGACCGCTGCTGTCCAGGAAGTTGGCTTGTGCCGCATCGCGCAGGTTCAATACCACGAGCACCGCCACCAGGATCACCGGCACGCAGGCAATGGCCGCGAACGCCCATGTCAGCTTCTGTTTGATATTCATGACTTCTCCCGCAGGTATTTATCGGTGTTGGAACGGCGGAAACATTAGCGGTGAGCGTTGCGAACTCTGGAAGGGAAAGCGCCCATGCCTACCCATAGGCTATCGACCAAGGTCGTATTCCCTTGAGGTAGCCATTTGTCGGAGGTCGTTATCGCTGACAGTGATGTCGCGCAGACGATGGTCGCCTGGGTGGTTAATCGCGAAGATGGCATCGTTCGGGCAGTTCGCCCGGCTCCGGTCCAGATCGCCTTCCTGTCTCACGAGGCCCCATGCCAAGCGCATTCGAAAGCGTACTCAAGAACAAGAACATGGCCTATCGGCCCCAGGGCGCTGCGTCGCCCGGCCAGGCGCCAGTCCGTGTCGCGTTTGTGCTGATGGACAATTTTTCCATGATGTCCTTCACCGGCGCGGTGGACGCGCTGGTCACTGCCAACCTGATGAGCGACATGCCGCTTTATGAAGTGCTGACGGTCGGTGCGTCGGGCGGGCAGGTGACGAGTGACCTGGGCATCGTCATTTCGGCCGATGTCGAGCTGGCGCAACTGCCGGACAACCTGGACGTGCTGATTGTCGCCGGCGGCTTTCGCGTCAAGCTGCAAGGCACGCCGTTGTTGCGGCGCAAGCTGCGCGCCAACGCCACCTCCGGCGCTTTGTTGGGGGGGCTGTGGAACGGCGTGTTCTTTGTCGCCGACGCGAACCTGCTCGATGGCTTCGAGTGCGCGGTCCATCCGGAAAGTCGCGCGACCATGGCCGAGATGTTCCCCCTCGTGAAGGTCTCCAGCCGGGCGTATGTCGTGGACCGCGAGCGCGTCAGTTGCGCGGGCGCCAACAGTTCGCTGCGCATGATGCTGCAGTTGATTCGCCGCACGGGTGGGGAAGCGCTGGTGGGGGCAATCGAGGAGATTCTGCGCTGTGACGAGTCGGGTGACGACGCCAGCGACCTGCCGCCGATCTTCGTCGAGACGGACCCAACGTTGCCGCAAAGTCTCAAGCTGGCACTGGAATTGATGTGGCAGAACGTCGAGGAACCGTTGACGATCGATGAGTTGGCGGCGTGCGTCAAGGTCTCCAAGCGTCAACTGGAGCGGCGGTTCTGTCGGTTTCTCGGTGCGACCCCGACGCGGTATTACCTGGAATTGCGCCTGACCCGTGCACGCCAGTTGATCCAGCAGACCAATCGATCAGTCACGGAAATCGCCGTTGCCACGGGCTTTGTCAGCTCCCCGCATTTCCAGCGACGTTTCCGGGATTTTTTCGGTGTTCCGCCCGGCAGCTATCGCTCGGCATTCGGGCGAAAACACGTATCGCAATGAGCCCTATCAGGCCGTGCGCATCCGCTGGACGACGTACAGGACGATACAGCCCGTGGCACACAGCCAGATGATGGAGCCAAAAGCGGCGGCTATGAGGGAAAAGTCGGAATCCAGTTCGATCATCCCCGGGACGGCGTAGACGAACCAAAGCAGTGAGATCAAAACGTAGCCCAGCGACGACATCAGCAGTTCGAATATCTTTCTAGCGTGCATCAGGATTCCCCGCCCGCCGATCAAGGCGGGTGTTCAAGCGATCGGTCAGGTTGGCTTTTTTTCTGTCTGGGCAGAAATAAAAGGAGTCATCAAGCAGTGAGTGACGAGCCGCAAGGCCTGGCAAATCAACTGCGGGACATCCAATGTCCGAGAGCTTCAGGAACTCATTCTGCAATCGCCTTCGCGGCTACGAATGGTAGCGCTGAAGGCCAGCGATTAGATTCAGCTCTTGTCGTCCAATAAATCTTCGGTCGGCAATTCTTCTGTTTGCGAGGCGGTCAAGGTCGTGCCCTTGCACAGCACCTTTCCCACTTCGTCGGCGATCGAACCGTCTATGATTCGGCCTTGCATCTGGTCGAACTCGGCTTTTTCAACGCCTTCGACGCTGTTGTACATGCCCATGTGACGGACATTCCGGTTGGCGCAATCAAGTTCAAGCCTGGTGTAATTCGTGAAATAGGCACCGGTTCTTCTTACCGTTGCCTGGACAGCCGAACCCGCTTCGACGAACGAGACGATGGCGTATTCGGCATTCGAATCATCGTAGTTGTACTGGATCGGCTGTACGTCTGCTGTCGCTGGGCAAGCCGCGAGGACGACGACCAGAGAAATAACCCTTTTCATTCTTTTCTTCCGTGAAATGGCTACGACAGAGGATGATGGCCAAGTGAAATCATTTTGCTTGGCTTGTCGGAGCGAGTCAACATTGCAATATGATTGCAATGTTGACCGTTGGTCGGACTCCGACGAATTTGCGGAACTTTAAGCTTTTGCGTCAGGCGACGCAATGCGAGGAATGTAGTCGAACAAAAAGGCAATGACAATTGCGCCAGCGGAAATCAGGAAGAACAACGCATGGTGCCCTCCACTGGCGTTGAACAGCGCGGAATAGGCGAAACCGGCCACCGCCTGGAACGTGGCGAATGACACCGTTGCGCGGCTCCAGGCCACCTGTTGGCGATGATGGTTTGGCACCAGTTCATGCACCCGCGCCAGGGCCAGCGGCACGATACCCGGCGGAAACGAACCGATCAGCACCGCCAGCAACGCCAGCGCCAGGAACGTCTGCGAAACTGCGAGCAAACCCAGGGCAACGGCCTGCACGGCGAGCACCAGACGAATGCTTCGGCGCGCGCCCAGATGATCCGCGAGAAAGCCATAGCTCACGGGCCCGATAATCGCGCCGACGCCGTACATCACCCAGACCAGCGCACCGACATGAGCACCGGCCTTCAGGCCTCGGGTCACGTAATCCACCAGGAACACCATCGCCGGCACCAAGCCGGCCGCCATGAAAGCGTATTGAGCGAACAGCAGATAGACGGCTCGGGGCGTGGTGTCTTCCGGGGCGCTGTGTTTCGCGGCGGCCACGTATGGTAAATCCTGCGGCCAACCGAACCAGCTCAGCCCGGTCAGCACCAGCGACAGCACGCCGAGCCCCAGCCAGGTGGCCTCAAGGCCCAGGCTCAACAAGGGCGGCACGATCGTCCCGGAGCCCGCGATACCCAGCCCGATCCCGAGGAAAATCGCGCCGCTGGCCAACCCTCTGCGCGCGGCGGGCACATGGGGCAGCACGGTCGCCGCCACCAGCACCATGATCGCGCCACCGGCAATTCCCGACAGCAGCCGCCAGGCGAAATACCATGTCACCGACAGCGGGAAGGCGCAGGCGAAAAACGCAGCGGTCACCGCCAGCATCATCAACCGCAGCGCGTTTTTATGGGTCAGCCGCCGAGCCATGGGCCGACCGAGCAGGGCGCCGATCAGGTAGCCCACGAGGTTGGCCGCGCCGAGGTAGACCACGTCGCCTGCGCTGAACCAATGCGCCTCGATCAGTGACGGAATCAAGGGGGTATAGGCGAATCGCGCCAAGCCGATACTGACGAGGCTGGCGCAAAGACCGGCGAATATCGGCAGCCAGATGCCGCTTGGAGATGAATCGAGCGCTGCGGATGATGTACGCATGATGGGGATCCCGTGAGAGGTTTATGGCGCCCAGCATATCGGCTATCGTTGTTGCGTTTATGCAGCGATTGCGCGGCACAGCGATGCAGTTATGCATCACCGGAGGATGGATGAATTGGGATGACGCACGGGTTTTCCTGGCGGTCTGTCGAGAGTCGACCTTGCGTGGTGCCGCACGGGTATTGGGGGTGGACCAGGCCACTGTCGGACGGCGTATCGTGGCGCTGGAGAAATCCCTGAGCGCGGCGCTGTTCCTGCGTACTCCCGACGGTTATGCCTTGACGGCAATGGGCGAAGCCGCGCTCAAGTCCGTGGAAAAAATGGAGCAATCTGCGCTGGAGCTGGAGCGACGGATCCAGGGCCTGGACGATCGCTTGATCGGCAACGTGCGCGTCGCCACGACCGATTCGCTGGCGATCGATTTCCTGATCCCGGCCATTGCCCGCCTGCATCAACGGCACCCCGATGTGCGCGTGCAACTGGACGCCTCCACGCAGATCATCAGCCTGGTCAAGCGCGAAGCGGACATCGCCGTGCGCAACACCCGCCCAGACAATCCCGACCTGATCGCCCGGCGGATCGCCCGCTGGCCGGTGGGGCTTTTTGCTTCGCGCGATTATGTAGCTGTCCACGGGGAGCCGACGCCCGGTAGCGCATTCGAAGGTCATGACCTGGTGGTCTATCAACCGTACTTGCAGGGGCAGAAGGAGTTCACCCTGGTCGCCGAGCCGGTCAGTCGGGGGCGGATCGTTGCCAGCCTGAGTTCAAGCCTGCTGGTGCGCCGGTCGATTGCGGCGGGTATCGGTGTCGGGGAAATCCCGGTGTACATGGGCGAGCGCGATGGCTTGGTGCGCCTGTGGCCGGAACGCACGCGACCGCTGCCGTACGAGGTCTGGTTGGTGACGCACGCGGACCTGCGCCACACGGCGCGGGTGCGGGCGGTGATCGATGAGATCGTCGGGGCGTTTGCCAAGGAAAACGAATAACAGCGGACTAAAGGAATGTGGGAGCGGGCTTGCTCGCGAAGGCGGTGATACATCCAACATCACTGTCGGCTGATCTTCCGCTTTCGCGAGCAAGCCCGCTCCCACAGGTTGCACAAGGCACCGGTCTCATGGCATTTGCGGCAGCTCCTGTGGCCGCAGGTCAAACACCAGCACCTCGGCATCCTGGCCATTGCCCAGCGTCAGCGCCTGTTCCTGGCGCACCCGCACGCCATCGCCTTCCTGCAACCGCACGCCATTGAGTTCGACACTGCCCCGGGCCACGTGGACATAGGCGTAGCGATCGGCGGCCAACGTCAGTGTGGCGCTTTCCTGGCCGTCGAACAGTCCGGCATATACCCGTGCGTCCTGGCGAACGTGAAGCGATCCCTCGGCGCCGTCCGGAGAAATGATCAGTTGCAGGCGACCGCGTTTCTGTTCAGGGCTGAAGTGCTCCTGCTGGTAGCGCGGCGTGGCGCCGACCACGTTGGGCACGATCCAGATTTGCAGGAAGTGCACCGGTTCGTCGGCACTGTGGTTGAACTCACTGTGGGCCACGCCACTGCCGGCGCTCATCAACTGCACGTCGCCCGGGCGAATGACCGATCCGGTGCCCAAGGTGTCCTTGTGCTCCAGCGCGCCTTCAAGCACATAGGAAAAGATCTCCATGTCCCGGTGCGGGTGCTGGCCGAAGCCTTTGGCGGCGGCAACCCGGTCATCGTTGATCACCAGCAGGTCGGAAAAACCTTGTTGGTTGAGGTCGCGGTAGCTGGCAAAGGAAAAGGTGTGGAACGAGGTCAGCCAGCCGTGACGGGCAATACCGCGATCAGAAGCTTTGCGAAGAGTCAGCATGAGAATTCTCCTGGTTCAGTGGGCGGTGGCCGTGGCCGTTCGCCGGGTTCAGAAGAAGATTAATGGTAATCGGTCTGTTCAATAAGCGGCTCAATGGCGAAATACTGTCCGTTTTGAGTGGACAATCTCGCAGCGGGCGCTTGGCTTCGTCATAATGCCAGCCGATGATTGCAAATCCTGTGGGAGCGAGCCTGCTCGCGAAGAGGCCGGCACTGGCTGAATCGATGTCGCCTGACAAAATGCCTTCGCGAGCAGGCTCGCTCCCACAAGGTTCGCGTTCTTTCAATTGGCAGCATGTTCTTCTCGATTTTGGCGTCTCTCCCATGAAAACCGTTGCAATGGTGCTGTTCCCTGATTTCCTGCTGCTCGACATGGCCGGGCCGCTCGAAGTGTTTTCCATCGCCAATCGTTTTCTTGCGCCCGATAAGCACTATCAACTGCTGACCCTGGGCACCGAGCGGGGCCCATTGCGGGCGTCCAACGGGGTGACGGTCCAGGCCGATTTCCACATCGACCAGGCGTGGGCCGCCTATGACGTCTTGCTCGTGCCGGGCGGTCCTGGTGCCTATAACGATCGCCATCCTGGCTTGCATGCCTGGCTGCGGGCGTCGGCGCAACGGGCCACGCGCTACGGCTCTATCTGCACCGGTGCCTTCGTGCTGGGCGAGGCGGGGTTGCTCGACGAACACCGCGTCACCACCCATTGGCATTACACCGAACGCCTGATCCAGCGTTTCCCCAAGGCGCTGGTCGAGACCGACAAGATCTATCTGCAGGACCGGCGCCTGATCACCTCTGGCGGTGTCACGGCCGGTATCGACATGGCCTTGTCCATCGTCGCCCAGGACCATGGACGGAAGGTCGCGCTGGATATCGCCAAGGTGCTGCTGGTGGTGATGAAGCGCCAAGGCGGGCAGGCGCAGTTCAGTCCGCTGGTGGCGGCGGTGGCGACCCAGGAGTCGGCGGTCACCCGCGTGCAGCATTACGTGATGGAGCATCTGGAAGAGCCGTTCACCATCGAACGCATGGCGGCGTTGGCGGCCATGAGTTCCAGGCACTTCGCCCGGCTCTTCGTCCGGGAAGTGAAGATGACCCCCATGGAATTCCTCCAGGGCGCGCGCATCGATCGGGCGCGGCAGTTGCTCGAATCCACCGACTTGCCGCTCAAGACCGTGGCCTTTCGCAGCGGGTTCGGCAGCGTCCGCCATATGCGCTTGCTGTTCAGCGAAAAGCTCGGCCTGACCCCGGTCCAGTACCGCCAGCAGTTCAGTTGAGCCGTCGGTGTCCGTCCAGGGCACCGTGATGTCCGTGATGCGTCCTGTGCCAGCATTGTTCTCTGGCGGGTGGCTGCCAAGATAAGGGCGAACCCTCTGGAAAGGATGCGCAAAGAGCCACGGTAGACGCCTGCGATGATTCGCAGCGCCACGCCCGGACCGGTTATCTGGCGCAGGATCGCTCATGAACAGCTTCGTCAAACCTGGCACCGAACAGACGGTGGGCTTTGGTCCGTTTGTCTTTCACCGACAGCAGCGACTGGTCACCCGCGACGGCCAACCCCTGGCGTTGGGCGGTCGCGCCCTGGATATTCTGCAACTGCTGGTGGCGCACGCCGGCAGCTTCGTCAGCAAACAGGCGCTCATCGCTCACGTCTGGCCTGACAGCGTGGTGGAGGAGATCAACTTGCGGGTGCATATCGCGGCGCTGCGGCGAACGTTCGGCGACGGACGGGACGGCAAACGCTACATCCTCAATCACCCCCACCAGGGTTACTGCTTTGCCGCGCCGCTGGTTGTCGAGCCAAGTGCCGGCGGGCCCGATGCCGAACAGGGCGAGCGGCACAATCTACCCGCGCGCCTGAGCCCGGTGATCGGACGCGACAAAGTGCTGGGGCGGTTGCTTATCGAAGTCCCGCGCCAGCCCCTGACCACCGTCACCGGCTCGGGCGGCATCGGCAAGACCACCGTGGTCCTACGGGCAGCAGAGCTGCTGCTGGAGCATTTCGAGCAAGGCGCCTGGTTCATTGACTTGTCCGACATCAACGACCCGAGCCTGATTGCGCCGCGGGTCTGCCAGGCCCTCGGTTTGGAAGACGGACCGTTGGAGCAGCGCCTGCAATCCTGCCGGGTGTTGCTGGTGTTCGACGGTGTTGAACACTTGCTCGGGGCCTGTCGGGAATTGGCCCTGCTGCTGGGTGCGTCGGCCCCCGGTGTGTCGCTGTTGTTCAGCAGCCGTGAAATCCTCGATCTGGCGCAGGAAAATGTCCTGCAACTGCCCGGCCTGACGGTGGCGTCGCCCCGCGACCCGGATCACCAGGTGCTGGCGTGCCCGGCGGTGCAATTGCTGATGGATCGCGTCGGCGCCCGACAGCAAGGCTTTACGCCGGGGCAGCGTGACCTGGCACTGCTTGCGCAGATTTGCCGGCGCCTGGATGGCGTACCGCTGGCGCTGGAATTGGCGGCGGCCCAAGTCGATGTCCTGGGGGTTGCTGGCGTTCTGGAACAATTGGACGGCGGTCTGTCGGTGCTCAGCCACGGGCGTCGCACGGCCGTGGCGCGTCACGGCAGCCTGGAGGCAGCGCTGGACTGGAGCTTCGAGCGCTTGAGTTCCGATGAGCAGATGGCGTTCCAGCGACTGGCGGTGTTTGAACAGGCGTTTTCCCTGAAAGCCGCGATGGCCGTCATCAGTTGCACTGGCCTGGGCATGGAACGGTTGCCCTGGCTGCTGTCACGGCTGGTCAGGCAATCGCTGGTGATGGTCGAACAGCGGGCCGAAGGCACTCGGTTTTATCTGCTGAACACGACCCGCGCCTATGCCCTGGAAAAACTGCGGCGTAATGGCCAGTGGCATTTGCTGCGGCGCCGCTACGTGCTCCAGAACGCGTGGCAGCTGCGCCATTCACGACCCGAGCCGGCGAGCCAGCGCCTCGAGCAGCACGCCAGCTTCCGTTAGATCGGGGGTATCGAACCCTTCCGTAAAGCCCCGATAGACCGGCCCGAGCAGGTCGTGCGCGGCCTCGTCCTGACCTTGCCGTTGCCATAGCCGGGCCAGGGACATGGCACCGCGCAGCTCCCAGGCGCGCGCGCCTTGGCGTCGGGCCACGGCCAACGCGGCCAGCAAATGGGCTTCGGCATTCGCTTCGGCGCCCGCACCGCCCTGTGCCAGCAAGGCTTCGGCGGCGGCACGCAGGATCTCCGCCGAGCACCAGCCCGCCGCGCCACTGTGGGCACGTTCGATCTGGGTCGGGCTGACGGTATCAGGCCGGACAGTCACGACCATGTCCTGGATAAGACTGGTAGGGGACGGGCACGCTTCGAGGGGCCCGCCGTCGAACGCGCGCTCGAAGTGGCAGGCCCAGCCATGGAACAGCATCACCGAGTGTTTCCGGGCCTGGTGTTTCAGCATATCGAGCCGTTCCCGGGCGGTGGAGTAATCCCCGGTGTACTGGGCGATCACGCAACCGCTCACCGCCAGGGTGTAGCAGATCGACAGGCCGTGGTTGATTTGCAAGGCAATCTGCAACGCGAGGTTGGCGGTGCGCCGGGCTTTCTCCGGGAACCCCTGGAGCCAGAGGATCCGCGCCAGGATCGTCAGCGCCGCCACGCTCTGTTCGTACTGCACACCGAAACCGTGGGTGAAGCGGCTCAAGTGACCATTCTGGGCCAGGCGCTGGATGACCTGCTCGGCATCGTGCCGCGCCGCACCCTGGTCGCCGATGAAATGCAACGCCAGTACTCGCAGGCGCTGGGCACTCAAGGACATCACCGGATCGCCCGGCAGGCCCAGCCGGTCGAACTCCTGGCATTGTTCCAACGCCTGTTGATAGCGCCCGCAACTGAGGTTGACCGTCATGTGGCCGGACAGGGCCCGCAGTTCACCGGCCAGGTCTTGATACTGTCGGGCGAGGCGCCGAGCCGTGGCGAACGCCGCGACGGTGGCGGGCGTGCCGCCTTCGGTGTGGTAGTTGAGACTGGCGTGGGCCAGTTCCAGGGCGAGGGTCAACCTTGGGCATGGCGAGGCGCTGCCTTGCAGCAGTTCCCTGGCCTTGTTGACGTAAAGACCGTGCTCCTTGAGAAGTGACAGTTCCTGCCAGAGGGGCAGGGTGCGCGCCGTCAGGCGGATCGCCACGCTGTGGGAACCGTGCGGGCCCAGCCCTCGGTCCAGCGCCGCGCGAATGTCGTCGCGGTAGGTCGCGTAGCGCGCGATCCACAACCGCGTCGGGGTCTGTTCCCAATCTTTTTCAGCCTGCTCCATGAGCGTCAGGCAGCGCTCGGCGTGGCGCGCCTGGCTGGCGGCGAGTTCGCCGGCTGCGATCAATTTTTCCAAGGCGTAGCTGCGGGTGGTATCCAGCAGGCAATAGCGGACCTCTTCGTCACCGATCTCGACGTTGAGCAGCGATTTGGCGACCAGTTGACTGACCGATACCAGCACCTGTTCCGGCGCGACATGCTGGCCGACGATGACCGCTGCCGCCGATGCCAGGTTGAAGTTGCCCATGAACACCGCCAACCGTCGCAGGCAAGTCTGCTCGCACGCCGTGAGCAGCGCGAAGCTCCAGTCCAGCGTGGCGCGCAGCGTTTGCTGGCGCGGGGCGCTGGCGTGATTGTCATGGGCGAGCAGGGCGACGCTATCCTGCAATTGACGACGCAGCTCTTCCAGCCCGAAGCGTCCCACCTGTGCGGCCGCCAGCTCGATGGCGAGGGGAATGCCATCCAGCCGCTGGCAGATGTCGATGACCAGCGGTACTTCACGGTCGGTCAGCTCGAAGTCGTCCTGGCTGGCCATCGCCCGCTCGGCAAACAGTTGCAGTGCCGGGTATTCCAGGGCCGGATAGCCCTCGATGGTCATTCCACGTGGCGGCAGCGCCAGCGACTCAAGGCGCTGCACGTGTTCGCCCTCGGCGCGCAAGCCCTCGCGGCTGGTGGCCAGGATGTGCAGGTGAGGAGCGCCGCGCAGCAAGGTCTCGCAGAGCAGGGCGACGGCATCGATCAAATGCTCGCAGGTGTCGATCACCAGCAGGAAATGGCGGTCCTTGAGCGGTCTGAGGATCGTTTCAAGCGGTGCGCCGTCTTGCGGCGACAGCTCCAGCAAGGCGCAGAGGTTCGGCGCGATCATGGCCGGGTCGTTGAGCGAGCCCAAGTCCAGCAGGTAAGTGCCATCGCGATATTGTCCGATCAGCCGCTCGGCGACGCGCAAGGCAACGGTGGTCTTGCCGATGCCGCCACTGCCGACCAGGGTGATAAAGCGTTTTCGCGGCAACTGGGCGACCAGGCTTTCCACCAGGCCCTGGCGTCCGATCACGCGGGTGCGGCGCGGCGGCAGGTTGCCTGCCAGGGACGGGTGGGGGATACGGGCCAGTTGCTCGGGCGGTTCGCAGCTGAGCGGCGCGACAAAGCTGTAGCCACGCTGCGCCACGGTGACGATGTAGCGCTGGCCAGCCTGTCCGTCGCCCAAGGCCTTGCGCAGGGCTGCCACGTGAACCCGCAGGTTGGTGTCTTCCACCACGCTTTTGGGCCAGACACGGGCGATCAATTCTTGCTTACTCACCACCTGGCCGGCGTGTTCGAGCAATACCAGCAGAATCTCCACCGCCCGCCGCCCGAGGCGCAACGGCTGCCCGCCCTCCAACACCAGGCGCTGGCGCGGATGGACCCGATAGGGGCCGAAATGCACCGTCTTCTCGACGGGCAGGCTGAGGTATTGGCTCATGGCGTGCTCATGGTTCTGTCCCCTGGAAATGGGCTGTACCCGAGTATATTCCTCAGGTTTTATGTCAAGCGCAACGGTGGGTGGTGTTGCCATGTCCCTGCGCAACGCCAAACCCGTGGCGAGGGAGCTTGCTCCCGCTGGGCCGCGAAGCGGCCCCAAAAACCCTCGTTTCCCAATCAA
>Ga0308169_10002637_pt1 | contig 18324 bp, 29 predicted proteins | sample PhyBR1_2_FD_202139 | JGI IMG/M metagenome (GOLD analysis project Ga0308169, IMG submission 202139) | Phyllosphere microbial communities from UC Gill Tract Community Farm, Albany, California, United States - DLSLSB.R1 | ecosystem: Host-associated > Plants > Phyllosphere > Unclassified | place...
TGTGGAGTACGGGCATCGGTGCGCACGGTCCCCCTCGTGCTCTTTCCCCTCGTCGAGCAGTCCTGACGCCCCTCCCTCGTCCTCCCTCTCTCTCTTCCTCGTCGTGCGCAGCCATGAACCCGTTCACGCAGCGCGTCGCTTCGCTCCTCCCGAACCAGTACCACAAGCACGCGCTCGAGGTCGACTCGCACCTGCGCGTCCTCGGCGCGCCGCTCGGCACCGTGTACGCGCTCGGCGACTGCGCGACGATCGAGACGCGCCTCGTCGACCACCTGCTCGAGTTTGTCGAGCGCTGCGACGAGGACCAGAACGGCGAGATCGACCGCAAGGAGTTTGAGAAGATGATGGGCGTGCGTCCTCGTCCCTCTCGCTCTCTGACCCTCTCGCCCGCACCCCGAGTGCGGCGAGCTGACCTCGCAGCCGTACTTGTCGCACGCAGTACGTCAAGCGCAAGTTCCCTGCGTCCGAGAAGCACTTCAACAAGATCCAGTGCGTCCTCGTCGTCCCTCTCCTTCTCTCCCTTGCCTCTCCCGCACGCGATCGCGAGCCTTACTGACGCACCTTCCTCTCGCTCTCTCGCAGGGACATCTTCGAGCAGTACAAGCGCGGCAACGGCACGCTCGGCATGAACGAGCTCGCCGACCTGTTCATCAACGTCTCGAAGAAGATCACGGCCCTCCCGGCGACGGCCCAGGTCGCGTCGCAGCAGGGCGCCTACCTCGGCAAGAAGTTCGCCAAGATCGGCAAGCAGGAGCTCGACGGGACGGCGCTGCGCAACGGCGTGTACGACGACCCGGACGACATGCTCGCCGAGCCCTTCAAGTACACCCACCTCGGCTCGCTCGCCTACATCGTGCGTCCCTTCTCTCCCTCCTCCTTCCTTCTTCAGGGATGCGCTTGCTGACTGACTCGGGCTTCTCCCTACAGGGTAACGTGCGTCGCTCCTCTCGCTCTCTCTCTCCTCGACCGTCGACTCGCCGAGCCGAGCCGCACGCTGACCCTCCTTCTCGCTCTTCTCGCAGGCTGCCGTCTTCGACCTCGGGCCGTTCTCGTTCGCCGGCGACCTGTGGGCCGCCTACCTGTGGCGGGTACGTCCTTTCTCCTCCCCCTTCCTCTTCCTCGCCCCCGAGCGACTCTCGAGCTGACTCTTGCCTTTTCTCCTGCAGTGCGCCTACCTCAACGAGGCTGTGAGCCTGCGGCAGCGCTGCATGTTCCTCATCAACTGGATCCAGCGGTCGCTCTTCGGCCGTGACCTGAGCAAGGTCCGTCTCCTCTCCCTCTCCTCGCTTCCTCTCTGCGTCTCTCTCAGGACTCGAGCTCATCGCCGACCTTGCCATGCAGTTCTGAGCTCAGCAATCTTGCCCCTCGACCCATCCTCGCCCTCTCTCGCGCTCTGTCCATAGCTCTCCCCCTCCCGCTCTGTCCCCCTCCTCCTGCGCCGTGCTGCAAAAGTGCAAAGCTTTCTAGCCTTGGCCGTGCCGTAGCCATGCAACCATAGACTATCTGTGCTGTGCACTGCGCCTCGTCGCCACCCGCGAGAGCTGGCGAAAGCCCGCGGAGTCCGTCTCCTCATCACCCTCCGCTCGAGCTCGCCCTCGCTCCTCCCCACCTCGCTCGCCTCACGACCGCTCGCGCCCTTGCTGCACCATGTCTGCACACGACAGCTACTCTTCCGACAGTGGCAGCGACAGCGACGACGCGCCCGAGGTCGTCAGCCTCAGCGCCGCCCGCCAGGGCACCAAGGCCGACCAGCGGCGACGACTCGAGGAGCAGCAGAGGTGCGCCCTGCTTCCCTGTGCAGCTCCCGCGCACGTTCTCCTGCTGACTAGGCTGCCGCACCCACGCACGCAGGCTCAACCGCGCCAAGAAGAGCGCAGGGCGGGAGCGCGCCGCGGCAACGAGGAAGGGCAAGGGCCGGGCGGCAGAGCAGGACGAGGACGAGGGCATCCAGGATGACGAGGAGCTCGCCGAGGAGGATGCCGAGGACCTCGATGGTGCAGACGAGGAGGACGACACCGCCGCACCCGCACCTCTCGCACCGCAGGGCACCAAGACGACCTACCTTGACGACTCGCTGTTCGCCGACGCGGCGGCGCACTACGAGGCGGGCAACAAGGAGCCGGCGCAGGGCGAGGGCAAGAAGGCGGCCAAGCGGAGGGTCAAGGAGGAGCGGCAGCGCAGGCGCGAGGAGGCGGAGCGCAGGGCGGGCGAGGTCGGTGTCGGCGGCAGGACCCAGGTCGGGTGCGTGTCCCTCCCTATCACTCTCGTTCGAGCCCGCGGTTGACTCGGTGCGGCGTGCTCACGCTCTCTCACATCTCCTCGCCGCAGCGACCTTACCCTCCAGCATCTCCCGACCGTCTCGTACGGCCCGGCCTCGCTCTCCTCGACTGCGCTCCCTTCGCACACGTCGGCGACCAAGTTCCTCACGTCGCGCCTGTACAGCAAGAAGCGGCAAGTTGCCGTCCTCGACGCCGGCCGCACCGACGCGTCTCAGCCGCGCAACCCGAAGAAGAGCAAGGGCATGAGCTTCGAGAGCAAGGTGCTCCTCGGACTCGCTGACCCGGAGGACGCCAACGTCGAGAAGGACAAGGAGCGCAAGCGCAAGCGGGCGCTCCTGCTCCAGGCCGAGGGCACGAGGAAGTCGGGTGCGTCTCTCCTTCCCTCGCCTCTCGCGCAGCCTTGCCCGTACCGCGCTGACGCTCGCGCCCTTTTTTTTGCGTCCGCAGCTGCGACGTCTCGTCCGCTCGCGTCGGCTCGGCGAGGGGCGAAGCCGGCCAACAACTTCGCCCAGTCGTCGTTCCGCGGTTGAGCCTCGCCTCGGCCGCTTTCGTCCTCGTCACCTTCTCGCCGCCTCCTCTCGCCGCATCTAGCCTCTTCGTCGGTGACTTGTTGTATCGCATCTCTTCATTCCGCTTTCCTGCGCGTGCGGCCCGGCGTCGAGAGCGTCGAGAGCGTCGAGAGCGTCTGTCCAGCGGCGAGACCTTGTTCGAGGTCGCGCTCGCTCAGCGATTTCGTGTATCGCGGCTCGACAGCGTCAGAGGGCTGGCTAGATGCTCGTGTGTGTCGCACAGCAAGAGCTGGAGAAGCGGTTCCAGTCGGGGCCGGCGTCGACTCGGAGGCGGCCACCGCCCGATCAGCCCTCGCCGGACCTCCTCAGGCTCTCGCCCTCGCCCCTCTCCTCCTGCTGCTCGCATGCTGAGCTCAGCACGAGGCCTCGGGCTCATCGGAGGCCGCAGTGTCGCTGCCCGGACCGCATGGCGACCTGGTGCGTGCCTCCCCTCCATCTCCCCCGGGCGCGTCATGGTGCGAGACGAGGACGGGTACAGCTCTCGAAGCTGGGCGCAGTAGCTCAGCGGCAGAAGAGCCCGTCTCAGCAGCGGTCGTGCAAGTCAGCAGCGCGCGCGCAGAGCTCAGTGAGCTTGCGGCTGACCTCGTCCTCCTCCTCGTCTCGCAGATCGCCTCGCCTTCAGCACCAAGGCGACCCTGTCCCGGCCCGCGCCTGCGCCAAGGTCGCCGCCGTACCTGTCGGCACGACCGCTCTCCCTCTCGGCACCTCGCCTCCAGGCGCCAGCCCCCCACCCGGCCGCACCGGCCGACCGCCCGACCTCGTCGCCGCCATCGTCGCTCAACAAGCCGCCTTCGTTCGCCCGCAAGCCTCGAGTCGACCCGCGCCTCGCCCAGCTCCAGCGCGACATCCTCCGCATCGTGCGGCGACGACTGCCCCGACCAAAAACCCGCCGGCAGCGCGTCCTCCTCGGCCTCCTCGTCACGCTCGCCGTCCTCTTTGCCGCCTACGAGCTCAGCACGACCGTCCAGCACGGCGTCATCGCCGTCGAACGGTGCACGATCATCGCCTGGGCCGTCACGCGCGGCGTCATGGACTACAAGGCCTTGTTCCGCAAGACGTGGGACGAGACGGACGAGGGTTACGCCCAGCGCCACAACGACTACGAGGAGACGCACCGCAAGGCGGCGACGAGGCTCATGGAGGCCATGCGACAGCTCGGCGGCATCTACATCAAGGTGCGTGGCCTCGTTCTCCTCGTCGAGCGCCCTCCTCGGCTCCCTTCCTGAGCTCATCCAGGCTGACGCTCGCTCCACCTCGTGCAGCTCGGCCAACACTTGTCGACGGTCCAGCTTGTGCCGCTCCCCTGGTCGCAGGCCATGAAGCCGCTCCAGGACCAGTGCTTCCCGACGCCGCTCGAGGCCCTCCAGGAGCTCTTCCTCGCCGAGACGGGCGCGCCCATGTCCTACTTCTTCAGCAGCTTCGACCCCGAGCCGATCGGCGTCGCGAGCTTGGCGCAGGTGCACCGCGCCGTCGACCGCGAGAGCGGCCGCGAGGTCGCCGTCAAGTGCATGCACCCCGACATCGAGGAGTGCGTCCTCCTTTTCGCCTCCTCGCTGCCTCCTCCTCTTTGCGTGCAGCCGCTGACCCTCGACTATGTGCAACAGGTTCTCGGCCATCGACATGCGCACGACCACGTTCCTCCTCCGCCTCGTCAAGCGCGTCTTCCCCGAGTTCGAGTTTACGTGGCTCGGCGAGGAGATGGAGGCGAACCTGCCGCTCGAGATGGACTTCCGTGCGTCCCCTTCTCCCTCTCTCTCTCTCACACTCTACTCAGCGACGTCGAGCTGACGTGCGTGCGCCCTGACAGGTCACGAGGCGGCGAACGCCGCTCGCTGCGTCAAGGACTTTAGCTCGCTCGACAAGACGACGTTCGTCATCCCCGACGTGCTGTGGGCCAAGAAGCGCGTCATGGTCATGGAGTGTGCGTCCCGCGCGTTCTCTTTTCGGCCCTCCTTCGTCCACTGACGAGCTCGTCGCGCCGCACGCAGTCATCAAGGGTGCACGCGTCGACGATCTCGACTACCTCGCTCGCCACAAGATCGACCGCAACCTCGTCAGCCGCGAGATCGCCGAGATCACGTCGCGCATGATCTACATCACCGGTGCGTGCTTGTTCCCTCCCTCGTTCGTGCGCGCGCACAGCGTTGAGAAGGTCCCCTCGCTGACGGTTTTCTTCCCGCACGCAGGCTTCTTCCACGGCGACCTGCACGCCGGCAACCTCCTCATCCGTCCCGCACAGCCCAACTCGCGCTCGCCATACAACTTCGAGGTCGTCCTGCTCGACCACGGCCTGTACTTCGACCTCCCCTCGGACCTGCGCGTCAACTACGCCCGGTTCTGGCTCTCGCTCATGGCTCGCCCCTCGCCCGCCGTCGAGCTCGAGCGCCGTCGGTACGCCAAGCTCGTCGCCAACATCTCGGACGAGGGCTACGTCCTCTTCGTGACGGCCATCTCGGGTCGGGCGGCGGTCGATGGCGTCGACGCCGACGGGACGGGCCGCCAGAGCATGCTCGAGATGGGCGCCAACACGGACGAGGAGAAGAAGAAGGTGCGCAAGGCCATGGTGCAGCAGGAGGGCCTGCTGCCGCAGCTCTTTGCGCTCCTGCGCACGATGCCGCGCAAGTTGGTCATGCTCTTCAAGGTGCGTCTCTGCTTCTCTCCCTTCGCTCGTCTCGGTCTCTTACGCTGTCGCTGACCCTCACTTTCTCTCGCGCGCAGGTGAACGACCTCAACCGAGCGCTCGACCTCGCGCTGCAGACGACGCACTCGCCCGTCCGCGTCTTCCTGATCCTCGCCGAGTACTGCAACCTCGCCATCCGCCTCGACGACCTTGCGCACATGCCGCCCCTCTCGCTCGGCGACCGCTTCTCGTCGTGGTGGCGCTTCCAGAGCTGGAAGTGGACGCTCAAGATGTGGACCGTCGGCGCCGACGCCAAATACGCGTTCGAGCGATGGCGAGGGCGGGCGAGCAAGGAGCTCACGATCGACTTGTAGCAGCGAGAGTGACTGTGACTGTAACTTAGTTTCATCGCAACGCTCGTGCTCGGCCTCGGTCTTCCTCTTCGAGCTCCCCGCCAGCTGCTCCTACTCGTAGCGCCGCCGCTGCTCGTTCCACTTGAGCGGCTCACTCTGCGGCTCTTCCGCCGAGGCCCTCCTGCGCCCGTGCTGCCCATGAGCGCGCTCTTCGACGCCGTCGAGCCATTCGCCGACGTGGTCGCGCTCCGAGTCGCGCTCGAGCTCCTCCTGCCGCGCCGCCGCCAGGTCGAGCTGCTTCTTGGTGCCCGTCGTTGACGGCTCGCCGCTCGACGACGACTTGAGGACGCTGAGGACCTTGCCGCGGAGGGCGTGGCGCCGCTTGGGCTCGAAGGCGTCGTTCGGGTCGCCGCCGCTGCGGATGCGCTCTGCGACGGGCTCGAGCGCAGTTAAGTGCAGGCACCTCGACATCCTCGTCGCTCGAAAATTAGGGGAAAAGCCACGCACGCTTCTCTTGCTCCTCGCGCTCCTGGATCTCGCGCTGCTTGAGGCTCTCGACCGCCCTCGCCCGCTCGGTCTTGCGCAGCTCGACGAATGCCCGGCGTTCGGAGTACGTGCGACGCCGCGGCCGGTCACTGCGAGGCCCGTCGAAGATGGGCATGTTCCTAATCGAGCTTGGGTCCATGTTGGTGAGCGAGGCGGCCAAAGACGAAGGCGCAAGCGTAAAAAACGCCGAGGAGGAGGAGAAGGAGGAGGAGCTGAACCCGTTTCGCCCGAGCGACCGCTGACGACCGGCCTCCGAGAGCGTGGGGGCAGCTCCGTGGATCGTCCGGCGGGAGGTGCGCAGCGCACGCAGGAGAGCGACGGCAGCCCGGCCCGAGGACGAGGACTGACGCTTTCAGAGGCCCGAGCGTCGGGGCAGTGCTCGCCGAGCGGGCGCTTTCAGGATCCTGCGAAGCGGTCCGCGAGTCGAGGAGCAATAGCTGTGCCTCGCCCCTCGCAGAAAGCTGGTCGCCTGGACTGGCTGCAGGCGAACTCGGTCGCTCTGGACGCGCTCGCACAAGCCGTCGAGCGAGTGCAGCACGCCTGGCCGCCTCCACAGCACGTTCGCAGCTCAGCAAGTGGAGCACGAAGACGGTGACCGCTGGTAGCATGCCGCAGAGCCAGTACGAAAGGCGGAAGGCCATCGCTCGGCCAACTCGCGCAGCCTCGCGCTCGACGTGCGGTTCGTAGAGCGACGGCATCGTGAGCAGGCCTCGTCGCGAGCAGGAGACACGGCCGTATGCATGCGAATGCGCACTGAGCGCGCGCGCTCTGGCTGCGCCGAGCTGAGCCCTCGAAGCGAGAGATGGAGCTGCGGATCGTGGAGGTGAGGCGGGCGGGATCGCGATAGGGCGGGTCGCTTATGGGGTCAGGCCGTGCAAGCATAGCTTTTAAGCAAACTGAGCGTCGCAGCAGCACCATCGAGCGTGCGGTCGGTGAGGACGAGAGGGAAGAGCGGTCGGCTCTCGGGCTGGCACCGCCTCGCCCGCCTCAGTCCGCGTCGACCTACTCGCTCTAGCTGTGCTGAGCAGCACGGTAGCGCAACTCGCCCTACAGGTGAGCACGACCCTCCCACCGTCACCGCCAGCCTCGCCCGCCCAGTCGACCCCTCTCGCCCTCATCACCTCGTTCCCACCCTCGTCGCGCGACCCCCTTGGGCGGGCTCGGATCGAGCGGGATGCGCGTCGAGCACTCGCTCAGACCCGGTGCAGTCCTCGGCAGATAGGCTGGCCGAGGTGGGGACGAGGGATCTCGCGCTCTCGGCGGCGCACCCTCGGGGATGGCCAGCAGCGGCGACGGGTCACGCTGCAGCCTCGCCGAGGACGGCCTTGCGGGTGCAGAGGTGTCCTGACCCGCTGCAGAGGACACTGACCGACCAGCCAAGCCCCGCCGTGCGAGTTGTACCTTGCTGACCCTCTCCCCTCCCGCCTCTCGTCGTCTCGCAGCCCGCACCACCTTACACTCCTCGGCCACCGCGTTCCTCAACTCGTACACGATGGGCCTCTTCCGCCGCCGAGCGCAAACCGACGAGGAGGTGCTCAAGCAGCAGGAGAAGAAGGAGAAGGTGCCGTTCCTCAAGCGACCCGCCAGTGCGTCCCCTCTCGCCGACGCTCGGCACCCTCGATCCACAAGCTGACGCCTCTCCCGCAACAGACACGGCTTTCAAGCAGCAGCGCCTCAAGGCGTGGCAGCCCATCCTTACGCCCGCAACCGTCCTGCCTACTTTCTTCCTCGTCGGCATCATCTTCGTCCCGCTCGGCGGCGTCTTGTTGTGGGGCAGCAACCAGGTGCGTCTCGTTCAGCCCTCTTGCATGTGCGGGCTTGCTCTTCCTGCGCGAGGGCGGGCTCGTCACGCTGCCTGCAGAGCGACACCGCTGCGGGCGAGCTCCCTCAGCCCGGTCATGTCGCTGACCCGGTCGGCTCCGTGCGCCCGCAGGTCAAGGAGTTCAGCATCGACTACACGCAGTGCCAGAACTCGGCGCCGAGCGACTCGTTCGCCCAGCTCCCGTCCGACAAGTACTCGTTCTCGATCGGCTCGTCGTCGGTCCAGCCCCCCTCGTGGCAGTTCACGTCCGACGACAGCCAGACCAACGCCGCTGAGCGCAACCTGTGTCGTGTCACCTTTGATCTCCCCGTCGAGCTCAAGAAGCCCGTCTTCATGTACTACAAGCGTGAGCTCCCTCTTTTTCCCCACCTCGCTCGCTCGCTCGGACTCTATCCAACCTTCGTGAGCGTCGACTGACTCGGCTGCTGCTCGTGCGCGCAGTCACCAACTATTACCAGAACCACCGCCGCTACGTCAAGTCGGTCGACACGGACCAGCTCCGAGGCAGCGCGAGCTCGTACAACTCGATCTCGGGCGGCGACTGCAAGCCGGTCGACGTGCGCGACGGCAAGCCCATCTACCCGTGCGGCCTCATCGCCAACTCGGTCTTCAACGGTGCGTGCTTGCTCTCCTCCTGCGCGCATGGACGACCCCTGTGCTCGAGCCTGACTCCCTTCCCTTCCCCGCTCGCAGACACCTTCACGCAGCCGATCCTCCTCAACGCGGCGGGCTCGTCGACCAACGTCACGTACAACATGACCGACAAGGGCATCGCATGGCCCGGCGAGCACGACAAGTACAAGCAGTCCAAGTACGCCCCGACCGACGTCGTCCCGCCGCCGTACTGGGCCGAGCGCTACCCGAACGGCTACACGGACGAGACGGGACTGCCCGACCTGAGCACCGACGAGCACTTCCAGGTCTGGATGCGCACGGCGGGCCTGCCGACATTCCGCAAGCTGTACTACCGCAACGACGACGAGGACATGCCGGCCGGCACGTACGAGGTCGACGTCTTCATGAGTGCGTCCTTGCTCTCTTCCTCTCTTGACGAGTTCGAGCGCCATGTGCTGTGCCGTGCCGAGCAGCAGCTGATCTCTTGCTCGTCCCGCGCGCAGACTACCCCGTCGCGCCGTTCGGCGGCACCAAGTCGGTCGTGTTCTCGACCGTGTCGTTCATCGGCGGCAAGAACCCGTTCCTCGGCATCGCCTACATCGCCGTCGGCGGCGTCTGCGTCCTCCTCGGCCTCCTCCTCACGCTCAGGCACCTCATCAAGCCGAGGAAGCTCGGCGACCCGCAGGTGCGCTCGCGCCCCTCCCTCGCAGCGAGGTTGTTTCGCTCTCGGTCAAGCTACTGACTCTTCGTTTCGGCCCATCTTGCGCGCGCAGTACCTCTCCTGGAACCGTGCCCCGACGCATTGAGCGCCTCGTCCTGTCCCCCCCCCTTCGTAGACCCCCTCCTCCCCTTCCCCCCTCTCAACGGACCCTCCCTCCCTTTCCACCTCGTCCAGGCCTCGCTCTCCTCCTTCGTGTCCGCCCCGACGGCTGTGCAACACGTTGTACGACTCGCTCGAGCATGCTGATCGTCTCGCCGCCTCAGTCAGCAGCTCTCGTCGGGCCGCTCGCCTCACGCTTCCCTCGCCTCGCCCTCCCGCCGCACTCTTCTTCTTCAGCTACGTCCTTCCTCGTCGACCTTGCCATGGCCTCCACCTCGACTCTCGCCGGGCTCGCAGGTCTTCGACGCCGTCTCGCAGCCGCACGGACCCGTCCCCCTCGCTCCGCGGACTCTCCGAGACGGCGACCGCCGTGTGCAGTCGAGCGCCGTCCGTCTTCCCCGTGCTCGGCGGTCTCCTCTCGCCGGCGAGCGAGCTCGGGGCGACGCTCGCTGCCTCGCAGGCCGAACCTTCGGCTCTCCTCCGTCTCGACCTCTCTCGATGCTTCCGCCGCATCTCGCCGCGCTCAAGGGCCTACAGCGCCGCCCCGGTGTCGACAGCGCTCGAGGGCATGCATCAAGATCCGCACCAGCGCACGCGCAACCCGTCCTCCTCGCGGTCCGCCAGATCCAGATCGTCGCGCCGGGTCGACGAGGCCTCCTCGAGCGCGGCGAGCGAGGCTGCGAGCGGGAGCGAGCGTACGAGCGATGAGGACGTGGATCCTGCACGAGTGCGTCCAGCTCTCCCTCTCGTTCCTCATCCCCGGCATCGCTGACGCCGTCCCGACCGTCCTGCAGCGTCCTCGTCTCGCCTTGTCGACTCGCCAAGCACGCCCAGGTCCCGCCGCCGACGATCTACTCCCCTCCAGCGACCAGGCGCACTCGCCTTCCTCTCGTCGCCGATCGTACGGCTCGGTCATCCGCTTCGAGCGCCCCAAGTCGATCCGGCTCGACTCGTCTCGTCGACGCACCGCCTCTCCTCCTGGCCGATTGAGCGGCTCCCGCCGTGCAACGAGTCGCTCGACAAGTCTCGGGCGCGGCGAGAACAACGAGTTGAGCGCAGCCGGCGTCAAGGTCAAGTTTCGGCTCATCTTCCTCGCCCTCATGCTGCTCGCGTCCGTCACCTCGCTCGACAATGTGCGTCGACGCTCTCCCTCCTGCTCCGTCTAAGTACGACTGCTGATTCTACGACCCCCTGCAGACGACCGTGTACCAGTACGTCTCGTACGCGACGAGCAGCTTCGAGGAGCACTCGACGCTCGGCATCATCCAGACGGCGCAGGCCATCATCGTCGCGGTCTCTCGTCCTCTCGTCTCAAAGGTGCGTCCCCTTACTTCTACGAGCCGGCGCGAGGCAGAGTTGACGCTCATGGCCCGTGTCCTGCAGGAAAGCCTCCTCATCGGGCTCGGCTGGTCGTTCCTCATCGCGGTCGTCCTGTACTGTGCAGGCTGTGCGTGCTCTGCCCCTTCCCTCTTCTGCTATACAGCCATTGATGCTCTGTGCGGACTCGCAGATGCCGTCGTCGCTGCCTCGCCCTCGATCGCCGTGTACGCCGTCGGCACTTTGGCGGCGCAGCTAGGCAACTCGGCCCTCGTCTCGCTACAGTCGGTGCGTCGACCTCGTCTTGTAGAGTCCTTGTCGCGGAGCACTCGCTGATATCTATACGGCCGCAGACCGCCATCTTCACTTACTCGACCTCGCTCGGCAACAACGCTCTGCTCCAGTCCATCCTGTCGATGCCCTACTACATCACGGGCTGGGTCGCCTCGTTCATTGTCGAGGGCATACTCAAAACGACGACTTGGCGCTGGGGCTACGGAATGTGCGTCGCCTCATGTCACCGGGCCCGAGCGTCTCGAGAGGGTCGAAACTGACCTTCGCAAGTCGTGCAGGTTCTCCATCCTGGCCCCGACTTTCATTTTTCCTCTGCTCGGCATACTCTTCATCGACCAGCACAAGAAGAAGCGCTCAACATCGTCTCGTACCGGTACTATACCGCCTGCGCTCCCTTCGCCGTCACCAACTCGCTCGGTCTCGTCCGTCACCCAGCCTTTCGCCTTACCGTCTCGATCAGCAAGGATACGCCGTCGAGTACAAGGGCTGGTCTCGGAGCAGACGCACGCCGGCCAACTCGACGCACTCGGGCTCGTGCTCCTCGCCGTCGCACTCGCAGGGCTGCTCCTACCCTTGTGCGTTTCGCCATCTCGCCTTCTCGAGCCTCGCCTTGGGCCGACCAAGTAGCTGACTTCGGACATGTGCAGCACCATCGTCAGCCAGGGCATCACGACCTTCTCGTCGCCCCTCTTCTACGCGCCCGTGAGCGTCGGTGCCGTCTCGCTCGCCCTCCTCGTCCTCAACGAGCGGCACGCCGCCTGCCCGCTGTTCCCGATGCGGGTCTTCCGTACGAGACGGACGATCGTATGCCTCACGGCGACGGCGCTCAACATGACGAGCTTCTTCCTCCTCCTCACCTTCCAGTACTCGTGTGCGTCGAGCTTCACTTTCTTTTCCTCCGGTGCGCTCGCCCGCTGACTCTCGCTCGCCTGCGCACAGTCATCCAGGTCATGTACCCGTCATGGTCTCCTCTCGTTCAAGGCTTCTTTGCGTGCGTCGAGCGTCCCCTCGTCCTCCCCGGCTCGTACTCGAGCTGACCCTCCTTCCCTTCGCTCGCAGCTTCTCCGAGCAGTTCACCCTCATGCTCGTGCACCTCGCCGTCTCGTTCCCCGTCCGGCGTCTAGTCGCTCGGCACACCGAGCTGCAGCGGCGCGGCGAGCTGTTCGAGCAGGCGGGCAAAGTTGTGCTGCAAGCGCCGATGGTCCGTGCGCTCTCCCTCTCTCTGTCGCTCTGAGGGCCTCGTCGCTGACTCTCTCTTCAGCTCTGGACTGCAGGTGGACATGGCGTGCGCGTTCTCGGCGTCGGGCTTAGTGCGTCTTCGTCCTCGTCGCCGCTGACGCGCTCGAGCTGACCTCCTCTCCTGCGCGCAGTGATCCTGTCTCGCGGTACAAGGTGCGCTTCTTTCTCTTTCACTTTCCTCGAGCCTCCCTTCGTGTGCATAGGTCACTGACCAGGTCGTGCGCCTGCAGTGGCCCTGTCGTGCGTCCGACCGTCTCGACCTTCCCAAACCCGCTCCGACGAGAAGGCTCACGCTCGCCCTCTTGTCCTCCCGCAGTGGCTCCTCGTCGGGTCCCAGGTCATCCACGGCACGTCGTCTGTGCTTCTTGGGCGATGAGAGAGGGCGCGAGGCTGACTCACTCGGGCGCAGGCGCTGGAGGAGCCGTCGCCGGCGTCTTCTGCACGCAGGTCGCGCTCGCCGCGGTGCCGACACCTGCAGGTGCGTCCGGGCGTTCTCTCTTGTCTCTATGGTCCCAGCTCGGCTGATCAGGTCGACCCTCGCCCGCAGACTCGACCATGATCTGGGCGCTCATCCTCCTCGTCGGCGACGTCGGGGTGCGTCGCCTCTCCTCCTCACTCGCTCGTCGCGCTCGCTGACGCTTCGTGCATCCTCTCGCAGAACGCAACGGGCACGGCGTACGTCCAGGTTCCTCTCGCAGGGCTGCTGCGCCGACCTCGCTAACGCCTCGCTCGCAACAGCCTCGCGACCGTACTCTGGCAGGATCTCCTCCCTCGACGACTCGCAGTCCGACTATCCTCGGCCCTCTCGCCCGCAGACATCACGGCAATCTTCGAGTCATCTGAGAAGGCGGCCGAGTACCCTCGCGGCTCGGCGGCGTCAGATGGAATTGTGCGTCCACGCTCCCTCCCTCTTCTTCGGCTCGGTCTGCAGCTGACTCTGGGGGACAAACGCCTCTTTGTCCAGCGCGCAGCTTACGCCGACGTCATGCGCATCCTCCTCTACGTTGCGCTCGGGCTCGCCGGCCTCTCGTTCGCGCTCTCGCTCGCCATGGGTCCAGCGTGCGTCGCCGAGCGAGATGCTGCAGCGGCGGGGCCGTCGCCCGTCGACGCGCAGGGGCACGGGCTCGAGCGGTCGAGCGTCGAGCATGCGCTCGGGTCTCGGTCACGCTGGCGGGACGAGAAGGACGGCGGCGAGGAGGACGAGAGGAGCTACCTCCGGTGGGCGCGCGAGCCGGCGCACAAGCCGAGGAGCGAGGCGGACAGCGAGTCGGGCTGGAGCGACGAGCTGTAGACAGTAATGCTGCAGCGAGAGGCCTCTCAACATCATGAGCGCTGAGCGAGAGAGCCGCGAGCGAGGTCCGAGACGAGCTCGAGCTTGAGGAGGCGAGCAGCAGGTCCGGTGGGGGCGCGAGGGCCGGTGGCGCGCGCTCGAGCAGGACTCCTGTGCAACTGTGAGCACACGGCCAAGCACGGTGAGGCGAGGAGAGGGTCGAGGCCGAGCCTGGAGCGCGAGGGACGAGGCGAACAAGGGAGCGACTAGCGACGAGCTCTCCGTCCTCACATCACCCAGGTGCGCCCTGCCAGCCCTTTAATGCACAGTGAGAGCACAGCTGACTCTGTCCGACCCTCCTGCGACCCTCCCCGCCCCGCCCGTCGTCTCCAACTCGCCGCTCCGCCTCCTCACCTTTCTCGCCCTCATCGCTCGCCGCCTCTCCTCCCCTCGCGCCCACCAGAGCATGGCCAGCCTCAGCACCCTCATCCAGTCGGTCGTCGACAATGAGACCGGTGGCTTCGGCCCCTCCCCCTCGCACCTCCCCGTCCAGTTCGCCGACATCCCCTACGCCCCCTTCTCCAAGAACGACAAGCTCGGCCGCGTCGTCGACTGGAACCAGGAGGGCGCCGGCACCTCGTCTGGCGGCCCGGCTGGCGGCGCTGGCGCGTCCGGCCCGGCCGCAGGCGGCGCAGGGCAGCAGCGCGGCGGCAACAAGTACGGCCGCGAGCCCAAGGAGGCGTTCGGCGCCGCCTCGGCCGGCACGTTCGCCTACTTCCACGACGAGGACGAGGCGTCCTTCTCGGTCGTCGCCGGCGGCGCATCGGCCAAGAAGCCCGGCCAGGGCCAGGGCGGCGGCCTCGCCGCGCGCCAGGGCAACCGCCAGGGCCAGCAGGGCGGCCGGCCGGGCCAGAACCGCCCGTTCCAGCCGGGCCAGCGCGGCGCACCGGGCGCGCAGGGGCAGCAGGGGCGTCCGCAGCAGGGCCAGCAGGGCGGGCGGTACCAGAACAACGGCCGCCAGCAGAACGGCCGCTGGAACAACTGGGGCAAGGACGCGCGCGTGCGCGAGCCGTCGGTCCAGGTCCAGAGCGACTGGGTCCCGCTCGAGGACATCGAGTTCTCGCGCCTCGCCAAGCTCCGCCTCGAGGTCGACGTCGACGAGGCTCAGACCCTGTGCGTCCTCGCCTTCCCCCTCGTCCTCCTCCCTCCTCCTCGCACTCTCCCTCTCGCCCTCGATGCTGACGCGCCCGCCCCTCTTGCAGCTCGAACCACGGCTTCCTCTACGAGTACGACCGCACCTACGACAAGGTCAACACCAAGAACGACAAGCCGCTCCAGGTCGTCGACCGCGTCCGGTACAACCCGACCACCTCGGACGACCCGATCATGCAGGAGTACGCCGCCAAGGACAAGGCGCGCGTGTTCGTCACCGACAGCATCCTGTCGATGCTCATGACGGCGCAGCGCTCGGTCTACCCCTGGGACATCGTCATCACGCGCGACGGCGACAAGCTCTTCATCGACAAGCGCGACGGCGGTCCCTTCGGTGCGTCTCGCTCCTCGCCCACCCACGTCCGTGCCGTCGTCGCCGAGCTCGAACTGACGAGCCTCCTGCTGTTGCGCCCGCAGACTACCCGTCCGTCAACGAGAACGCCGCCGACCCTCCCCTCGAGAACGACAAGGACACGCTCAACTCGCCGTCGGCCCTGTCGCTTGAGGCGACCTACATCAACCAGAACTTTGCGTTCCAGGTCGTGCGCGAGGACGCGGCGGCGCGGCACGAGCTCGAGCACCCGAACCCGTTCTACCAGGCCGACATGGAGACCGAGCCGCTCGCGTCGTGCGCGTTCCGGTACCGCAAGTTCGACCTGTCGATCACCGAGGAGGAGGAGGTGCACCTCCTCGTGCGCACCGAGGTCGACGCCTTCACGCAGCCGGCGCAGGGCTCGGCCAACGCCGGGTCGGACGAGCCGTCCCTCATCACGATCAAGACGCTCAACGAGTGGGACTCGCGCGCCCAGGGCAGCGGCGGCGCGCCCGACTGGCGCTCCAAGCTCGACAGCCAGCGCGGTGCCGTCGTTGCGACCGAGATGAAGAACAACTCGAGCAAGCTTGCTCGCTGGGCCCTCCAGAGCGTCCTCGCCGGCGCTGAGCAGATGAAGATGGGGTGCGTCCCTCTCTCTCTCTCTCTCTCCTCCTGCACGACCTCTGGGACGCCGTGCTGACGCCCACGCCCGCTCGCCCGCTCGCCCGCAGCTACGTCTCGCGCGCCAACCCTCGCGACGCGTCCCGGCACACGATCCTCGGCACGCAGTGGTACAAGCCGCGCGAGTTCCTCGCCCAGATGAACGTCAACCTCGCCAACGGGTGGGGCATCGTGCGCACGATCGTCGACCTGTGCTTCAAGCAGCCCGAGGGCAAGTTCGTCCTCATGCGCGACCCGATGAACGTGCGTCCGCTCTCTCTCTCTCTCTTCCTCCCTCTCTCTCTGGGCTCTCCTCGTGCAGGATGGTGCTGATGATGTCCCTGTACTCGTCCTGCAGCCCGTCATCAAGCTGTACCGCGTCCCGATGGATGCGTTCGAGCAGGGCGACGACCTCCTCGACGAGAGCGCGCTCGCGTCGGCGGCTGCGTCCGACAACGGCATCTAGGGGCGCACGAAAAGCGCTCCTCGAGGGGCGTGAGGGGGTCGGACTGCGGGACGAGGTAGACTGTAGGCTGTAAGAGCATGTCGTCGTCGTCGTTGCGTCTCGAGTGGCTCGCGGTCGAGGAGGAGTGGGCTCTTGCTCATGCAGCTGTGCCGGCTCTCTGCGAGCGTACGAGCGTGTGAATGCCAGCTGCATGTGAGCACAGCCGAGCCGAGCGAGAGCGAAGAGCGGATTCGGCCGACTTGGCCGTCGGCGGCGGCTTGTCGGCCTCCTTGACCTCGACGATGCGCCGATGAGCTCGACACTGCCCTCGCGCCGGGTGGCCGCCTTGCTCGGCGGGTGCGTGCTGCTCCTCGTGGTCCTCGTCTACTCGAGCGGGACCCACAAGGCCTTGTCGTGCGTCGCTCGTCCTCCTCATCACCCGCCGGACCTCCGACTGGGCCTGACTCTGGCCCTCGCAGCTCGACGCGCCTGTTCCAGCGGCTCGTGTCGCAGGACGGCACCTCGCCGTACGCCCACCACGTCGCCCACCCGTCAGAGGAGGCCACGCTCCCGCTCGTCGCCCAGGTCGCCTCGTTCTCTCGCCTCGCGACCCGCTTCGCGCCCGCCCACGTCGCCGTGTGCGCCGTTGCCACCCACGAGGACCAGTTCCTCCCAGAGTGGCTCACCTGGCACCGCCTCGTCGGCGTCGACCGGTTCTACCTCTTCGACAACCACCCCTCGCTCGAGATGCGCCGCCTCCTGCGCCCCTGGATCCAGGAGGGCAGCGTCGTCCTGTACGAGCTCGGGTACCAAGGTGCGCACACTCTCCCTCTCCCTCTCCTGCCGCCGAGCCGAGTCGAGCGCGCCGAGCCGAGCTGACTCTCCTCCCCCTCCTTGCCTCGCAGACGACGTCGAGATCGGCAGCGTCTACCAGCACCACGTCCTGCGCCTGTGCGAGCGCGACGTCCTCCCCGTCGTCCCCTGGGCAAGCCACCACGACGTCGACGAGTTCCTCCTCGCCGACGCCCCGGGCTGGACCGCACCCCTCCCGACCCTCGTCGAGCCCAACTCGTCGAGCGAGAGCGACGTCGGCTTGGCGCCGAACCGCACCTGGACCTTTCCCCTCCACGCCCGCTTCGACTCGATCCTCAGCGAGGCGACCTGCGTCCCGCTCCTCCGCCTGCCCTTCCAGAACTACGGCATCCAGCACCTCGAGCCCGCCGAGTCCGTCACCGAGCTCCAGACCGTGCGAGATCGCGTCGGGCCCGACTTCCACACGTACGGCAAGGTGCGTCTCGCCCTCTTCTCGACGTTCGCTTCGACTGAGCGCTGATTCGGACGCCCCTCCCTGCAGATCTTCATCCACTCGAGGAGTCCGGGCGGCGAGAAGAACAACGCCGGCTGGATGGGTCCTCGTGCGTCTCCTCTCTCTCTCTCGCTCGCCATGCTCTTCTGCTCGCTCTCTGACGCCGAGCCTCGCTTCGCAGATTCGTGTCGCTCGCCGCCGGGCACCGTCGTCCTCGACTCGCAGGGCAAGGACCTCGTCCAGGGCGCCAAGACTTATCCTTACGCCGGCCTCCCTCTTCCGCAAGAAGGCCTGCTCCTCTTCCGTGCGTCTCTCTCTCTCTCCCCCCTTCACTCTGCTGCGCTCGGGCCTTGCGGTTGACCCTGTCGTTGTCCCTCTCGCTCGCAGACTACGTCCAGCGCTCGGTCGACGACTGCTACCACAAGTTCAACGTCGTCTCGTCGACGCCCAACGACTGGCGCACGCGCGACGGCCTCGAAGGCTGCGCGCGCAACTACGTCCCGCTCGACGCCGAGCTCGCGAGCCCGGAGAGCGTCGCGCGCCTCGAGGCGCTCCCGCAGGGCAAGGAGCTCGTCTCGCGGCCCGACAGCTGGCGCCGCCTGTTCGTGCGCGACACGAGGGCGCGCGACAGCTGGCAGGGGCGC
>Ga0308169_10002639_pt1 | contig 18310 bp, 18 predicted proteins | sample PhyBR1_2_FD_202139 | JGI IMG/M metagenome (GOLD analysis project Ga0308169, IMG submission 202139) | Phyllosphere microbial communities from UC Gill Tract Community Farm, Albany, California, United States - DLSLSB.R1 | ecosystem: Host-associated > Plants > Phyllosphere > Unclassified | place...
TCTGTGCGCCCGTGACCGTCGTCGTCAGCACCTCCCCCGGACTACCGGTGCGCCATGCGACGACGATGGGCCGGTACACGGTCGCGCTCGCCTCAGAAGCTCCGGCTCCTACCTCCGACCTGCATGCGGGCACCGCCCTCGCGAATGATCTCGCGGAGCTGCCGGCCGCCCTGGAACGAGCTGTCGCCGTGTTCCGGCTGACCGACCGCCGGGACGGACCGGGACTCTCCTTGCTGCGATACGAGGACGCCGGCGCGTCCGCTGCGCTCGCTGAGCGCTTCACCCCGCAGGACGCGGCGGCGGTTCCCGACGTCCGTAGCCTGGACGAGGCCCTGGCCACCCATCCCTGGGTGGTCGACACGATCCAGGCCGCGCTCGACCAGACCAGCCTCCGCCAGGCCGCGAACAGCCTGCACGTGCACCACTCCACCCTTCAGGAACGCCTCGCGTGGGTCGAGAACCGGATCGGTATCGGGCTCGCACGACCCGGCGGGCGCCAGCGCGCCGCCGTAGCCATCGGGCTCTGGCGCATCGCACACTCGGAGGACCGCTCACCCGAAGGCTGATGCGGCGGGCTGAAAGAGGCTCCGCTCAGCGAGCTTCGCTTTCAACGCCCGCTCCGCTTGCTTTCGGGTATCGCCGGTCGCCTGCACCAGACGATTCTTGCCGTCCCAGTCGCAGTAGCGTGCACGCGCGATACTCCGACCGCTCGGTCCCGCGAGGAACCCGATGTCGCCGAAGGTGCCGATCGTGAGACGCTGGCGACTCATGCGTCACCTCCCGTCCGAAGATGCGGGCTGTTCCCCGTCGCGCTGCTGTTCGACTCAGATGCGCACGTCGGAGACGGCGAATTTCAGGTGCTTCCCGAACCGGTATGCACGTGGGCCGAGGCCGCGCGTGCGCCAGTCGTAGACCGTCGAGACGGGCACGCCGAGGTAGGTAGCCAACTCGCCGACGTCGAGCAAGGGCTCGAGGCCCCAGGGGTTGTCTGCGGTGCGGTGTTCGGTGCTCATGTCGAACAGGTGCGCAGCACACACCCACGACGACCGGGATCAACCGGAGCAGTCGCGACTCTGCCGGACTACAGCAGCCAAAGAGGGTCCCAGAGGGGTCAAAAAGATGGGTTTGTGATGACCGGATCGAATCTCATCAACGAAAAATCGCGGAGACCTCTTGAGATTTCCGCGATCTTATCGTCGGGCTGACAGGATTTGAACCTGCGACCCCTTGACCCCCAGGCAGCACGATCGGGGCTCTCAACCCTGTTGACAAGGGCTTTTCGAGTTCACCAGTCGTTATGGGCGTCAGGTCTTGCAGGGATTGCAGGCTGTTGGCCACCTGATTGGTCCACTTCGACAACAGGTGCCCGAAGCCCGCAAGCAGCGCAAGCGGGTGCGCGCGGGTGGCTTAGTTCGCCAGCGTTGCTACGCCTCTATGGAACTGGTCCAGAGAGCGCGGCGTGATGTTGTTCAGCTGCCATGCTTCCTGGGCGGCGTCAAAGATCTCTGAACGCCACTGCGGTTCGCGGTCCGAGGTCGGCGGGTCGTAGACGACGTCGATCGGAGTATCCGCGGACAACGACGCGGTCCGAGAGTTGCTCAGCTGCAGATCCGCACCGTCGGAACGGAGTCTGCTCACTAGGTAGTTCCAGGACTGAATCTCGCGGTCAAGAACATCAAGAGAGGCGACGTTGAACCCCCACACATTGGTCAGAGCGTTCGCTTGACTGTCGGAACGCATGAGGTCGAAGCTGCCACGCTGCTTGCCGATCCGTACTGTCGGCTGCACGAACAAGTCGTGGTCTAGCGTCAGACCGCCCTCGAAGAGGAGCGTATCGCGGACATCCGCCCGGAGCGATTGGCGTGTGAGTCCCCGTCGTCTTCGAGTCGATTCACGCTCCACCAGGTGCGGAAAGAGCAAGTCCACCCCGGCGCGCGGACACAACCTCGATAGGCGCGAGGTCGGAGAACTGAACGGAGTTCGCCTGTCGTGAACGCAACTGAGATATCCATCCGTTACTGACCGACTCCTCTCCGAAACCGACGCTGCCGTGTTGCTCGATCGTGCGACGGAACCACGACGTCCAGCTGGAGAGTTCGCGCAGGTCAGAACTGAGGTTGCCGTGGTTGCGCACGTAGCGGGGGTCGAATCCGACGGCCCAGTCGCCGCCGTCCCGGCCGCAGACGAGGCCGATATTGCTGAACTCACCCCGTGCGATGTTCGCGACGAATCGGATGATCCAATACTGGTAACTCACGAGGCACCCCCTAGGAGTATCGGCTCTGGTTGGCGGCAACGCGCAGTCGCGGGTCTACTCGCATGCAGAGGTCCCAGAGGGCGAGGATTAGTGCCTGGCGACGCCGGTTGTCGTCCAGGCGGGAGTATGTGCCCCATTCCTCGGAGACGACGACGTCCTCGACGTTCAACGAGCCATGTCCCGTTCCTCCGCGAAGGCGGTACGCCCTCGTGTATTCCCAATTGAAGGTTGCCGGTATGTCGACGAGAACGTTGACCGGCACTGGTGCCCCGATCAGTCGCCCTATGCCGTAGGCGATCGCTTCAGCGACGAGAGCCCGCGACCCCTGGGGATTGCCTGGCGCCTTTACCCAGTACTGCCGCCCGTCCGAGGCCAACCCGAGAAACGCCGCCGACCCTGAGCTTCAATCGGTGAGTCCCCGATCTGCAGACTCACGAGGTTCTCTAGGACGCTGCGATGGGGACTCTGTCTCACAAATGTTGGCAAGAGTGGCAGGATACGTCTCGCCGAGGAGTCGTCGAGAGCCAGCCGAGCGACGAGCTAGTCGCCGAGCGTTGTCACAAAAGCTGGCCAAGGCGTTGCGCGATGTGCTCACGGAGGACGATGGACGTAACCGACCGTTCCACTCCGGGTTCTGCGAGGATACGCTGGCCGATCTCATAGAGATGGTCGTTATCTGTGGCGAGGACCTGGCACATCAGGTCTTCCCTGCCGGAGATCGCGACGGTTTCGATCACCTCAGGGATTGTCTGCAGGTGAGCGACGACGCGATCGAGACTTCCTTGGGAGAGCTCAAGCGACACGTACGCGCGAGTTGCGTAGCCGAGCATCTCTGGCGAGATCCGCACGCTGTTGGGCCGGAGACCGAGAGTCTTCAGCCGCTCGAGACGGGTGTGGACCGTTCCGCGGGCAAGGCCAAGAGTGTCCGCCACTGTGGCCGTCGAGCGGCGGGGGTCCTCGTCCAGCACCGCGAGGATACGACGGTCAGTGCGATCGAGTGCTGTCATTGTGTTGGCTCTCCAGCTGTAGCGTGCGGCTGAATTGAACAGTTCGTTCAACCATCCGCACTTGATTTGCTCTCTATGATCGCATTCGCCACAGTTCTTCCATGGTCGATGACTTCAGTAGCGTGTCGGTTGGACAATATCTCGCTCTTCGCTTGCGAGAGGTGGGAGTGGCTCATCTTTTTGGCCTGCCGGGAGACTTCAACCTGTCCCTGCTTGATGAGATGCTCAGCGACACTGGCCTGGAGTGGGTCGGATCGACCAACGAGCTCAACGCCGCGTACACCGCCGACGCGTATGCACGAGTACGCCGCAGTCTGGGAGCCCTGGTGACCACGTACGGGGTCGGTGAGCTCTCCGCGATCAACGGCATCGCGGGCTCCTATGCCGAGGACGTTCCCGTTGTACAGATCACCGGAGCCACCTCGACGCAGGCCAGCACGGCTCGCGCTCTCCTGCATCACACGCTCGTGGACGGGGACCACGGTCACTTCGAGCGCGTATATCGAGAAGTGACCGCCCGCACCGAGATACTGCGCGTCGACAGTGCGGCGCAGCAGATCGACAAGGCTCTGATCACTGCGATCCGTGAGTCCAAGCCGGTATATATCTCCGTCCCCACCGATGTCGCCGTCGCGACGATCGACGGCAGCAACCTTCGGTGGCCGCTACCCGCCCCGCAGAGCGACCAGGTCATGCTGCAGCGCTTCCGCGAGACGGTCAAGGAACGCCTCGCCTCCGTTGCACAGGTGACCGTGCTCGCAGGACCGCGTCTTCATCGCCGAGGCCTCGAGGCGGCCCTGCGGTCGTTGGCAGAAACCCCGGGAATCCATGTGGCGTCTCAGTCCGGGTCGAAGGCGATCCTCGACGAAACCCACCCCCGGAGTCTTGGCACCTACATGGGCCGCATCACCCGGTCGCAGGTGGTCCGGGAGATGGTCGACACTGCCTCCCCGGTAGTTCTCGCCGGGGTCGTGCTGAGCGATCTGCTCACCGGGTTCTTCTCCCACGAATTCGACGTCGACGGTGCGATCGCCCTTGATCTGGTGGAGGCCAGAGTCGGAGGCGCCCGCTTCTATGGCGTCCTTCTCGAAGACGCCCTCCAGGCTCTCCAGGAAGTTGTCAGCGAGCTCGGTCTGAATGACCAGCCCACCGAGACGTCGCATTTTGGCGTCGAACCGGTCGAAGCCGGAACGGGATCGTTGACGCAGGCGGAGTTCTGGTCGGCGGTGCAGGACTGGCTCCCCGCCGGCACCACGGTTGTCGCCGATGCGGGAACTTCGTTCTACGGTGCGCTCGAGCTCGCGATGCCAGCCGACACCGATCTACTCGGACAAGCCGTATGGTCCTCGATCGGGTACACCCTGCCCGCAACCCTCGGCGCGAGTCTCGGGGACCCGTCCAAGCGCGTCGCGCTCTTCATTGGTGACGGGTCGGCGCAGTTGACCATCCAGGAGCTCGCCACCATCCTGCACCGTGGCCTGACACCGGTTGTGTTCTTGATCAACAATGCCGGATACACCGTCGAACGCGCCATCCAGAGCCCCAACGCCACCTACCAGGACGTGACCAGCTGGGACTGGCTGGCGTTCCCCCGCGCGTTCGGCGCCGAAAATGCGGCCGTGACATTGCAGGCCTCGACGGGCGAGGAACTGCTCGCAGCGCTGGAGGTCGCGGCCAAGCACACCGACACCCTCGTGCTCATCGAAGTGCTGATGGATCGCATGGACACCCCTACGATCCTCGCGGAACTCGCCGCGGGTCTCGCCACCGCGAACGCAACTCGGTCGTACCCGGCCTGAGAAGGACCCGACCAACACCAGGCTCGTCACCGGCAACGCCGGTCTGAGGGAAGAGGGACAATGAAGGCCTTACTCGAACCGAACGGTTCCGGTGCGCTCGCAGCGGCGAAACAGCAGCTCCGCGAGGCGGCGGAGCATCTGCACCTCGACGACGGGACGCTGGAGTTCCTGTCTGAGGCGCGCCGCGAGCTCACCGTCAGCGTGCCGCTTCGCCGGGACGACGGAACCGTGGAGGCGCTGCGCGGGTACCGGGTGCAGCACAACCTCACCCGCGGTCCCGCGAAGGGTGGCATCCGCTACAGCCCCATCGTCAGCCTCGACGAAGTCCGAGCACTGGCGATGTGGATGACCTGGAAGTGTGCGCTGCTGGGCGTGCCCTACGGCGGCGCAAAAGGAGGCATCACCTTCGATCCGCGGTCCTACTCTGTCGGCGAGCTGGAACGAATCACGCGCCGGTACACCAGTGAGATCGCGCACTTCATCGGCCCCGACCGCGACATCCCCGCACCCGACATCGGCACGGACGAGCAGACCATGGCGTGGATGATGGACACCTACTCCGTCAATGCCGGCCACACCGTCCTTGGCGTCGTCACCGGAAAGCCGCTCGGGTTCGGCGGCTCCCGCGGCCGCGCCTCAGCAACCTCCCGGGGCGTCTCCCACGTCTGCCTCGCCGCACTCGAGAGCCGCGGCATCGCCCCCACCACCTCCACCGCGGCCGTGCAGGGGTTCGGGAAAGTAGGCCGAGGTGCCGCCCAGTTCCTGCAGGACGCGGGCGTCCGGGTCATGGCCGTCAGCGACCAGTACGGCGCCGTGGCCGACCCGAACGGTCTCGACATCCGCGCACTCGGTGCCCACGTGGACGCAACCGGCACCGTGGTGGACTTCCCAGATTCCGAACCGATCGCCGCGGACGAACTGCTCCTGATGGACGTCACTCTCCTGGTACCGGCCGCGGTGGAAGGCGTTCTCACCGAGCGCAACGCATCGAAAGTTCGAGCCCGCATCCTCGTCGAAGGCGCCAACGGACCCACCACCCCCGCCGCCGACGAACTGCTGCAAAGCAACGACGTACTGGTCGTCCCCGACATCTTCGCCAACGCTGGTGGCGTCCTCGTCAGTTACTTCGAATGGATCCAGGGCAACCAGGCCTACTGGTGGAGCGAGCAAGAAGTCGAAGACAAACTCCGGGAGCGGATGCTGCGCGCCTGGGATCAACTGCGCGAACGGGCAGAAACCGATGGGCGCCCCTTGCGGGCCACTGCGACAGCGATGGCCGTCGAGCGAGTCGCCGAGGCACACCGTCTTCGCGGCCTCTACCCCTAGATCGATATGAGTCAGAGGAAGCCCGCAATCTGCCAAGTCTGCGGCCTCAGCCGATCCCACTGCCGGGCTCACCCGCCGATCGAACGATTGAGCGCACTGTGGGAACGACCAGACACCGCAGCGGAGCTGCAGTCCGGGCGTGCGACTGTAGCGTCCCGCCCCGCAGGAGAAGAGAATGACAAACACATGCAACCGTCCCTGACCGGTTGGCAGGCCGACTCCAAAGCAAGGGATAGTCATGGTTCGTTTTGACTTGAGTCTCGAAGAACTCCGCAACTATCGGCCCGACGTTCCTGAACCGCAGGACTTCGACGTCTTCTGGGAACGCACTCTCGCCGAAGCAAGATCCCTCCGGCGGCCGGTGCAAATAACACCCGTCGACACTCCACTCACCGGGATCCGAGTTTTCGATGTCACTTTCTCCGGATTCGCGGGCGAGCCAATTCGTGCATGGCTTCTGGTGCCCGCGCATGCCAGCGAACCGCTTCCCGTTGTCGTGGAGTACATCGGGTATGGCGGAGGGCGAGGCCTCCCGTACGATCGTCTGCTCTGGGCAAGCTCCGGGTTCGCCCATTTCGTCATGGATACGCGGGGACAGGGGTCCGTGTGGGGTAACGGCGGACACACGGCAGATCCGCATGGATCTGCCCCCTCAAGTCCCGGCTTCTTCACCCGCGGCATCGACCACCAAGACAATTACTACTACCGCCGGGTGTTCACCGATGCGGTACGTGCCGTCGATACCGTTCGAGAACTAGCACAGATCGACCCCGCCCGAGTTGTGGCCGCCGGCATGAGCCAAGGAGGGGGTATCGCGTTGGCTGCGGCCGCTCTGTCCAGCGACCTCCTCGCGGTCCTCTCCGACGTCCCCTTCCTCTGCAACTTTGAGCGAGCTGTCGGGCTCACGGGAAGAGACCCGTACCAAGAACTGGTCAGATATCTCGCCGTTCACCGCGGTGCAGAGGTCCAAGCATTTCGGACCCTGTCGTACTTCGACGGTGTAGCAATGGCTCGCCGAGCGAAGGCTCCGAGCTTGTTCTCGGTAGCACTGCACGACCCGATCTGTCCCCCCTCCACGGTTTTCGCCGCTCACAACGCCTACGGTGGAGAATCTCAGATCCGCATTTACCCCTTTAATGAGCATGAGGGCGGGCAGATGCATCACTGGGGCGAACAGGCCGATTTCCTTCGAGGTCTCGAGACATAACCCCGTGCCCCGCACGGGACGGCCGGCTCTCATCAGCGGGGGCGTGACCTCTATCCGAGCGTCGCCGCTGTCGGATCCCACGCTTCCGGCAGTGCCTCCGGCCTGTCGGCCGTCGTCGTCATCATGATGCGCGCACCTGACTCGGTGGCTTCCTGGATGGCGAGGAGGGCGTCGAGAACATGCTCGGCAAGCCGACCTGAGGCGCGTTCGGGCGTTCCGGCCCGGATGCTGCGGGCAAGGTCGACCACCCCGACACCACGGCCCCACACCGATCCGCGAGTGGGCACCGTTACCGGTTCGTCGAAGCTCGGGGTCAACCTGGAATCCCCGTCGAAGTGGTTCGGGTCTGGGACCTGCAGGGTTGCTTTGCTGCCGTAGAACTCGAGTTGATCGCGGCGCACGCCACTGTCGTAGCTGGTGATCAGTGTGGCCGTCGCGCCGGAGGCGAAGGTGATCAGCGCCGCGTTCTGCGTCGCGACGGAGACGGGGAACTCGGTGCCGGCAGCATCTCCGACACGTACCCGTCGCGTGGCGTGGGGTGCCGAGCCTGTGGCGACGACGCTAGTGGCCGCGCCGAGCACTTGCACCATAGCCGTGATGTAGTAGGGGCCCATGTCCAGAACGGGTCCACCGCCCGGAGCGTAGAAGAACGCCGGCTTTGGGTGCGCCCGCTCGGGGCCCGGCGATTGAACAATTCCCAGTGCGGAGTGGACCGTGCCGATGCGTCCCGCAGCGATCTCTCGCTGCGGAGTCTGCAACGCCCCGCCGAGGAATGTGTCGGGGGCGCACGCGACACGCAGACCAAGGCTCGCGGCATGCGCGTTCAATGCCGCCGCCTTCTCCCTCGTGAGCGCGATCGGCTTCTCCGTCCACACGTGCTTGCCGCCGTTCAGGATCCGGAGAGAGACGTCGTAGTGCGCTGCCGGGATGGTCAGGTTGAGGACGATCTCGATGTCGTCCGCCGACAGGAGCTCGTCGACGGTCATTGCCCTCGCCCCGAATGTCTGGGCTGCGGCGGCGGCCCGTGACAGGCCGAGATCGGCGATCGCCACGACATGCAGATCGGGGAACTGCACCAAGTTCTGCAGATAGTAGCTGCTGATCATGCCCGCGCCGATCACACCGACGCCCACACGCTGCCCGCTCACAGGTCAACCTCCTCGAGGTAGCGGAGACTCTCCAACGCCCCGGCCAGCGGATCGCCGGCGTAGTCATCGAACTCGACGATGCGGACGGCGTCTGGTGCGGCAGCGAGAACCGCGCCGATGGGGATATCGCCCTGGCCCAGCGGACGTTGGGTGAGCAGTTCATGAGAGCGGGGACCGTCTTTCAAATGCAGGAGTTGTACCCGCGGGCCTAGCCGACGCAGCAGGTCGGCCGCGGACACTCCACCCACCTCCGCCCAGAACACATCCACTTCCAGGACGACATCGTCGTCGAGAGCGTCAGCGAAGATCTCAAGAGCGGTGCGGCCGTCGATCTGTGCCATCTCCTCGTGGTGGTTGTGGTATCCAACCTGAATACCGGTGTCGAGGGAGATCCGTGCCACCTCGTTCAGGCGGGCCGCCGCCTCTTGGATCGACGTGCGGGTCGCCCACTGCTCCTGAGCGATCCGCGGCTCGATGAGCGTCTCCACTCCCAGTTCTCTCGCGATCGTCAGGAGAGCGTCAAGGTCACCGGTGACAAGGTCGGCGTGGGCGCTGATCGCCCGCAACCCGGTCACCTTCAGTCCGTTGCGGTATCGGTCGCGGTACTGCTCGAGACGATACAGCTCTACAGCCGTGTAACCCGCCTCGGCGACCTTCGCCAAGGTGCCCGCGACGTCCTCGTCCAGGTGCCGGCGGACGGTGTACAGCTGCAGCGAATGGGTCTTGAGGGTCATGGGTTCCTATTGGTTGTGGTCGCATGTGAAGGCGGGGACGACCAGCACCCCCCGTCCGGCTGCCCGTCCCGCCCGGTCTAGAAACGGCCCCGCATCCTCACCGCGCCAACACAACCTGGATAGCCGTATCCGAAGGGTCGGAACTGGTGACGGTGATGGTGATGGTTCCCGGTGCGCCGGTGCTGCGCAGAACCGCGAGGGCGCGACCACGGTAGGTCGTGGTATGAGGGGTGAGGTAGTTGTCCTCGGTGACGGGGTTGGCGGATCCGAAGCCTTGAAGGACGGCGGGCCCGTCGATCCTCACGGTGAGCTCGGTGTCACGGTGGTGGTCCCTGGTGCCTTCAGCGTCGGCCAGGGTGATGTCGAGGTGGATCAGGCTGGCGCTATCTGCTGCGATCATTTCTCGGTCGGCGCCCACGACGAGTCGCGTTGTTCCGGCCGTTGAGTGCAGTTGCTGCCGTCCGATCTCGGATCCGTTCACATAGGAGACCGCCTCGAGCACACCCGGTGCGTAGGCGATGTCTGTTTCGGCGAGGAACGGTCGCTTGAGGCCTACGGCGCTGCGGGCGACCTCTTTGCCGTTGAGGAGGAATGCGATTTCATCGCCGGCGGCGTACGCCTCCACGTGCAACGGTGTTCCATCCGGCACGTCCCAGCTCCAGGAGGGGAGTACATCGGTCCACGTCCAGGCCTTCGGTTCGATGACGAACCCATCTTCTCGGTGCGGACGGGTGGCAACGTAGGGCACGTCGGTGAGGCCGAAGACGATCTCGCGGTAGTGGGAGATCGGTTTGCGATCACCGATGAGGTCGATGTCGCCGCAGACGGCTGCGATCCACGGGTATGGAGCGCGGTGGACTTGTGCGTCCTCCGGGTATACGTGCCGGCCGGTGCCAACCTCGCCGAGGAAGTCCCACCCGGTCCACGTGAAGTCGCCCAGCACGTTGTCGTTGGCGGTGATCGTGGCCCACAGTTCGTCGATGCGGGTCGGGAAGGACTCGGAGCCGAAGTAGATGCGGTGGGGGAACGGTTTCCGGTCAACCGCGTACCGGCTGTCACCGTAGTTGAGGCCCACGACGTCCAGTGCCGAGGCCGGCTCAAGGAGTCGATCCCCGACGAGGTCGGAGGCCATCACTCGCTCCATCAGTTGCGTCACCTGCCCGAGGTAGTCGTTGAGGCCCTTGATGACCGTGCTGTCCTGGTTCGCCTCGGCGCGCAGCTCGGGGATCTTGTCGCGAGCGATATACATGCCTTGGAGCGCGTGGGTTGTGATGCGGGTCGGGTCCTGCGACCGGATCCGCTCGGCGAGAAGCCGCCCCCAGCGGGCGCCGTGCGGGGTTCCTGCTTCGATGATCTCGTTACCGATCGAGTAGATGATCACGCTGGGGTGGTTGAAGTCTTTCGCGATCAGGGCGTCCAGATCACGTTCCCACCACTCCGGGAACCGCCGGGCGTAGTCGTCACCGGACTTGGGTACCGTCCACATGTCGAAGGCTTCATCCATGACGAGCATGCCGAGCTGATCGCAGGCATCGAGCATGGCGACGCTGAGCGGGTTGTGGGAGGACCGCAGCGCGTTGAACCCAGCGTCTTTGAGCTTGCGGACGCGGCGGAGAGCAGCGTCGGCGAACTCCGCCGCGCCCAGGATCCCATGATCGTGGTGGACGGCGGCACCGCGCAGCTTCACCGTGCGTCCGTTGACGCGGAGGCCCCGGAGCGGGTCGACAGTGAGGGATCGGATCCCGAACGTGGTATCCGTCGCATCGACCGTCACGCCGTCGACAGCGAGCGTGACGGTCGCGGTGTACAGATGCGGAGTGTCGACGTCCCAGAGGTGAGGCGCACGCACGTAGGTCCGCTGGTGGGCGGTGAGCGTCTCGCCGGAGAGAAGGGTGATCCGGCCGGGCTCGGTCACGACAACTTGGCCGTCCGCGTCACGGATTTCCAAAGTGAGGTCGACGGTTCGGGTGATGGGTTCGTTGTTGATGACCTCGGAGCGGACCACCACGGTGGCGAGCTCCTCGTCGACGTCGGGGGTGGACACGCGCAGACCCTGCGGGGTGACACGCACCAGGCTTCCGACGAGGAGGTGCACGGGGCGGTAGATGCCGCCGCCGGAGTACCACCGGGAATCCTCGTGCGCCTGGGCGTCCACCCGGAGGGTGTTGACCTCGTCATAGTCGAGGAACGGGCTGATGTCGACGACGAAGCCGGTATAGCCGGATGCCCATTGCCCGGCGAACGCACCGTTGACGTATACGGTCGCGTCCCGGTAGACCCCTTCGAACTCCACGGCGACACGCGCAGTGGACCACTCCAGCGGCGCCTCGAACCGCTTCTCGTAGGTCCACTTCCCATCCAGGAAGTATCCGTTCTGCGGGCCTCCCGATCCTTCAGGCGACCGCCCGCCTGCGAGGAGCGCATCATGTGGCAGGGTGACGATGTTGTCGCTAGGCGCGGCGACGCGGATCGCTTCGTGGACAGAAACGAGGGGTCCGAACTGCCACCCGTCGTTGAAGGGGATACGTTGCATCTGTGTACACCTCGGGTGTGGGTTGAGTGGCTGCTACTTCACGCCGCCGGCGGTGAGATCTGACCGCCAGTATCGCTGCAGGATTCCGAAAGCGATCAAGAGCGGGACGACCGCGAGGAGCGATCCGGTGATGGTGATGTTGTAGGGGATGCCTTCGGTGAGCCGCTCGCGCCAGTTCACCAGACCCACCGACAGCGGCTGCAGGGTGTCGCTGTTGAGCATGAGGACTGGGAGCAGGTAGTTGCTCCAGATCGCCACGAATTGGTACAGGAACACGGTCACCAGTGCTGGCATCATGATTGGCAGCCCAAGCCGGAAGAAGATGCGGAACTCCCCTGCCCCATCGAGACGGGCCGCTTCGAGCAGTTCGTCCGGGATGGCTTGGGCGGCGTAGATGCGAGCCAGGTAGACGCCGAACGGGCTGACAAGGGCGGGAAGGAGCACCGCAAAGTACGTGTTGACGAGCCCGATCTCGCTGAACATCAGATACAAGGGGAGCGCGAACAGCACCGCGGGGACGAGGACGGCGGCGAGGATGATGTTGGCGATCAGCTTGCGGCCACGGAACTCGTACTTGCCGAGCGCGAATCCGGCCATCGCCGACAGCAGCGTGCTGACGAGAGCGCCGCCGATGCAGTAGATGATTGTGTTGCCTGTCCACACGGCGTAGATGCCGTTCTGCTGGGCGAACACATCGGAGATGTTGCCCCACAGGTCGAAGCCCGAGAACCACATCGGGTTGGTGGTGAACAGGTTCTCCGGGCTCTTGGTTGACGAGACCAGTAGCCACCACATCGGTATAAGGCTGTAAAGGCCGAAGATTCCCATGACGATGAACGCACTGACGCGGGGACCCATCGGGATGCGGCGTGTGCGTCCGAGCGGCCGGCGGGCCCTCTTGTTGGAGCCGCTTTGCACGATTGTTTGGGTAGTGACGGTGCTCAAGACTCTGCGCCCTTCCGCTGCGTGAACTTCAGGAACCCGAACGACAATACGAACGCGACCAGCGCCAGGATGATCGATTGCGCGGCGGCCAGGTTGTAGTTGTTCGCGGCCGCAGACTGCTGCGCGGCCATGATCGGTGTGAATGTGGAGGAAATGCCGGGGGCGACCTTGGAGAGGATTGCGGGGTCGTTGTACAGCTGGATGGTGCCGATGATGGAGAACACGGCGCTGAGGATGATGGCGGGGCGGACGGCGGGAATCTTGATGTTCCACGCGGTCTGCCACCAACCCGCGCCGTCGAGGCTGGCTGCTTCGCTGAGCTCCTCCGGGACGGCTTGGAGGGCGGAGTAGATGATCAGCATGTTGAAGCCGGTGTAGCCCCAGATCATCATGTTGCCGATGGAGAAGAACGCCATGTCGCCGGAGAGGAAGTTTACGTCAAGGCCGATCGCGGCTAGCCAGTCCGAGAACGGTCCGATGCGCGGCTGGTAGAGGAAGGACCACATGATGGCGGCGATCACGGCGGGGAACGCGTAGGGCAGGAAGAAGATGAGTCTGAACGTGCGCCGCAAGGGGGCGAAAGCTGCGTCGAGCAGCAGCGCCAGCACAAGTGCGATGAGGAGCATCAAGGGCACCTGCACGATGCCGATCCCGAACACGCGCCCGAACGACGCGATGAAGTCCTTGTTCTGCAGCGCGGTGATGTAGTTCTCGATCCCGACGAACAGAGTCTCCCCGCCGCCGAGACCAAGCCCGCTGCGCTGAACACGGAACAGGCTCTGCACGAGTGCGTACACGATGGGTGCGATCATCACGCCCAGGAACAGCAAGCTGAATGGTGTCAGAAGCAACAGCGCGGATCGCGTCTTGTGGCTGCTGCTCTGGCGTCGTCGCGGGGCGGGCTCCTGTTGCGCGGCCAGTTCGGCGGGCAGTGCGGGTGCCGTCATGGCAGCTCCTTCGAGAGTGTGAGGTAAAAGATCGGCGGCGTCCGACAGGTGATGGTCGGACGCCGCCGACGGAGGGACTACTTGGTGACGGTGAGCCCATGAGCCTTCATGTCGGCGACGGTGCTAGATTGCGCCGAGTCAAGCAGTTTCGGGATCGTTTCCTGCCCGGCCCCGACAAGCTTCAGACCGTCGTTGATCTGCGGCTGCAGCGTGGTCATCGTCGGTCCCCACGCCCAGTCGGCGGGCGTGTTCTTCGCGGCGGAGCTGAAGACGTCGTAGATCTTCTGGCCGTTGAAGAAGTCCGACCCCTGGGCGAGCACGGGGAGGTTCTGACCGCTAACCGAGGCGGGGAAGATGCCCGTGTTCTTGATGTAGCTGTTCACGCTGTCCTTGTTGGTGCTGAGCCAGACCGCAGCCTCGGTCGCTTCCTTCGGGTTCTTGCAACCCTTGAGGACGGCGTTGTCCGAACCGCCGCGGTTACCGGAAACGCTCTTACCTTCCTGCCACTGGGGAAGCTTCGCAACGGCAAGCTTCCCCGAAAGCCCTGGCGCGTTCTGCTCGAGGAGCGCGACAGCCCAGGCGGCACCGACGAATGACAGCACCCGGCCATCCTGGATGCTGGTGTACCACGCCGTGTCGAACGCGGGTTCGGCGACGACCAGCTGGTCGTCGACGAGGCCCTGCCAGTACTGGGCGACCTGCTGTGATGGCTTGTCATTGATGTTGACCTGCCAAGCATTGTCCTTGGTGCCGAACCACTGTCCGCCGGCCTGCCATGCAAGCGCACCGATGTCGTAGGTGCTCAACGGCAACGTGGTGAGGTAGGCATTCGGGTTAGAGGTGTGCACAGTGGCAGCCGCCGTTGCGAAATCCTTCCATGTGGCGGGCGCTTCGATGCCGTACTGCTTGAACAGATCTGCGCGGTAGTAGAGAGCCATTGGGCCGACGTCCACCGGGATTCCGTACACCTGACCGCCCACACTGCTCAGTCCCCATGCCGCGGGAGCAAACAGGTCTTTGCTCGGCTTGGCGTACTTGCTAATGTCTTCCAGAGCCCCCGCGGAGGCGAAGCTGGGGATCGTGTCGTACGACACCTGCCCCAGACACGGTGCGTTGCCGGCCTTGACGGCGTTCAGCATCTTCTCGTAGCCGCCCGCGCTACCGGCGGAGATCTGGGTGTACTTGATCTGCACGTCCGCGTGCGCCTTGTTGAAGAGGTCCACGGACTTCTCCTGACCGATAGCTGACCCCCAGAACTCGATCGTCACCGGCTTACCGTGGGGTGCGTCCGAGGACGTGCCGGAGCCGGCAGCGGAGCAGCCGGTAAGGGCGGCCACGGTGAGCGTCGCGATCGTTGCTACGGTGAACCTCTTGAACCGTCGCGAAGTCATTGGAACTCCTTCTGTTGTGTCCCCGAAGGTGACTGTGAATTGCAGCAGATGCTGACCGTGCGGGGTCAGGCGGTGTTCCCGTGAGGTTAGGAGTAGGTCGGCATCGCGTATCGGGTTCGGGTGTTCACGGGACCGAGGTTCGCAGCCTGAAGCAGCGTTGCCCGGATCAAGATCAAGTGAGACTTGTTTCTCAATTGGGATGAGTATGCAAGTTATCTACCCAGGTTGTCAAGCGACTATCTAGCAGTCATCCCCAATCGTTAGGCGAACCTGGGTCGCTTCGATGGTACGGAGGCCTGAATCTTCCGTCGGAGCGCGCCTTCCGCTGCATCCAGCTCTTCAACACGGGCCGCCACGACGTCCGAGCGCTCCGCTGCAACGACCGCGATGCCGTCGCCGTCCGCGACGACAATGTCCCCGGACCGCACAACGAGGGAGCCGCAGGCCACAGGGATGCCCACGGCGCCCGGGCCGTGTTTGAACGGCCCCGCGGGCGACACGCCTCGAGCCCACACCGGCAGCCCCAGCTCAAGGATCGCTGCCGCATCGCGAGAGAGCCCGTCGATGATCACTCCCGCGATCCCACGAGCAAGACAGATCTCGGCGAGGAGGTCGCCGAACACTGCTCGCGTCCGGCCTCCGAGCGCGTTGATCACGAGGACGTCCCCCGGCAGGGCGTAGTCGAGTGCGACGTGGATGGCGAGGTTGTCACCTTCCCGCGTGAGCACGGTGAACGCGGGACCCACGCAGCGAGCGTTGGAGTGCAGCGCCGCAAGTCCCGCATCCATGAGCCCCATGCGTCCCATCGCGTCACCGATCAGCGGCGTGGGGAACGACTGAAATCTTTTGAGAGACGCCTGATCCGTTCGTGGGGTCACCTCGTGGATCTCGACCGATCCGGTGTCAGCTGTGATGAACATTCGAAACGCTCCTAATTGAAACTGGACTATCAATTGGTAACCTAGTCTTGCTTTGATTGGTCGGACGCGCAATGATCCGACTGCAGGCCCAGACAGGAGACGCCCGTGCAACTGACCGAACACCCCGCAACCGAATCTCAGGCCGCGGCTCGGATCACGCATGCCTCCCGGCGCCCGTCCAGCCTCGGTTCTACGCCCGTTGGCGCGGTAGCGCTGTCGATGGGTGAACCGGATTCCGGCACCCCCGCAGCGATAGTCGACGCCGCGATCGCGGCGTTGCGTGCCGGCCGCACCCGGTACACGAACCTCACCGGTGCACCCGAACTGCGCGCTGCGATCGCGGACAAGCTGTCCGGGGAGACCGGACGGCAGATCTCGACCGACCAGATCGTCGTGACTCACGGTGGTAGTGCGGGTCTCGCGGCCAGCATGTTGGCGCTGGTGAACCCCGGTGACAAAGTGCTCATCCCGGAGCCGACGTACTCGCTGTACGCCGACCATGCCGCGATGGTGGGCGCCGACGCGGTGTGGGTAGCCAACCGGCCCGACGGCGGCCTCGATCTGGAGCGCTTGACCATAGAAGCGTCAACTGCCCGCATGATTATCATCTGCAACCCCAGCAATCCGACCGGTCGCATCTACTCCCCCGCCGACCTGGAGGGTGTCGCGAAGATTCTGAGCAGCAACCCTGGCGTCCTGCTGCTAGCCGATGAGGCATACAGCGACATCATCTTCAGCGGATCCGAGTTCCGATCCGCCTTCACACTCGATCGAGTCGCGGACCAGGTGATCCTCTGCAGCACCTTCTCCAAGACCTACGCAATGACCGGGTGGCGCATCGGCTACGTCGCCGCCGAACCGCAGATCGCCGCCCGCGTGAACCTACTCCACCGGACCCTGAACGGATCGATCAACACCTTCGTGCAGGACGCCGCCGTAGTAGCCTTGACGACACCGGCGAATGAGCTCGCCGCGACCGCCCGCTCCTACGAAGAACGTCGAGACATTGTGGTGGAAGCGCTGAAGAGCCTCCCCGGTGTGACGATGCTCGCCCCGCAAGGAGCGTTCTATGCATTCGTTGCCATCGACGCTGACCTCACCTCCGATGAGATGACCGCCCGCTTCGCAAAAGCAGGCGTCATTGTCCGGTCCGGCAGCGAGTTCGGCCCCTCCGGCGAAGGCCACGTGCGGTTGTCGTTCGCGACGGATCAAGTTTCTCTGCGCGAGGGACTCACCCGTTTCGCAACCGTCGCCCGCCAGATCCTTCGGCATCCCGATGGCCCATGAACAGGGAGCACCATCGCTCAGCCGGTGAGTTCGCGGCGGTCCGTGGAAAGATGGCGATATACGTTGAGCTTCGACGCACTGTAGCTCTGCAAGGAGGACGTTTTGCGTAGTGATACCCGTCGGAACATCCGGCTGTTGCTGAACGCCGTTGCGGATGAGATAGAAGAGAACCCCGCCGGTCTCAGCATGCAGTCGGCTGCCGCCCGAGCGGGTATCGGGACCGCGACCGCGTACCGATACTTCTCTACGCTGGATGACCTCGTGGCCGCCTACGTGCTCGAGGTCTTCGAAGAGCTCAAGACGTTCTCGCACGACGCCCCCCAGCGGGGGGCAGAACTTTTCGACGTGGTTCTCTCTCAGTGGATCAATGTTGTGCTTAGCAACGGACAAGCCATGGTGCACCTTCGCTCCCGCGCAGGCTTTCTTTCCCGTCTGGACGCCGGCAACGCGGTCATCGATCGTGCCCGCGAGATCTGGGAGCGCCCTCTACTCGGACTCCTGCAGGACCTTCACCTGCCGGCCGACGCTCTGCGCTCGGCATTGTTCCTCACCAACATTCTCAGCGACCCCCGCGAGATCCTCGACCTCCACCGCACCGACAGGCTGCAAGCTGACGCCATCCGTCGGCACCTCGACGGGGCCATCCGCGGAGCGATCGTCGGCTGGCACAACGTCGACGACAACCGGGCGAGCGCCCTAACCGCAGGCGCCACCGCAACGCACGCATAGGGTGACCTTCAGGGTGCGGCCCAGCAACTTAGTGCTGGTCTCGACGACGTTGCGAACGCTAAGTCACCAACCTCGGCTCG